>Ga0180432_10002539_pt1 | contig 27260 bp, 18 predicted proteins | sample SS_ome_10_FD_132414 | JGI IMG/M metagenome (GOLD analysis project Ga0180432, IMG submission 132414) | Hypersaline lake sediment archaeal communities from the Salton Sea, California, USA - SS_1_MS_2 metaG | ecosystem: Environmental > Aquatic > Non-marine Saline and Alkaline > Hypersaline >... | reverse complement strand
TTGCCCATTGCGGGGGGCTGTGGAACTGGTGCTGGGTGTACATGTCCAAGCATCGCGCGCCAGCGGGAGTAACGACGGGCAAATGGCCGCCTAAGTACCGTGGTTATTGGAAGGAGGGCATGTACGAGGCGGCTCAGGACATCATGGGCAAGATGGCCGCCATCGAGCCGTACCTGGTGCATACGACCACCGGGGCCAATGTTGGGCTGGTCTATAGCGAGCGCACCGGCATCTACTGCAGCCTCCCCAAGACCCCTGGCTACTATGTCAACAACCTCGGCATCTATCAGGCCCTCCAGCAACTCCAGATTCCTACCGAGGCTCTCTTTGCCGAGAGCATAACGCCGGAGAAGCTGGCACCCTTCAAGTGCCTGATCCTGGCCGATGCGCAGATCCTCACCGATGATGAAGCTGTCCTCCTTGCCGACTGGTGCCGGCAGGGCGGCAGTCTTGTTCTGCTCGGCGCGACCGCGACGCGTGACCAGTGGGGCCGCACGCACGACGACTACGGGCCGCTCACCGAGCTGATCGGTGTCAAGCGCGGCGATACGAAGACCGGCGCGGTGAGCTGGAAGCTTAGCGATGGAGCAGATGTGAAGCTGGGCGACCAGTCGCAGTATGACGGCATTGAACTGACGGGCGATACTGTTCAAGCCATCGGCCATTTCGATAACGGCGACATCGCTGCGGTGAAGAGCAGCTTCGGCAATGGGCAGATCACCTTGCTCACAGGGCACAACCTGGGCTACAGCTTCGATGGCAGTAAGTACATGAAAGGCCTGTACAAGCAGTACTGGCCGGGCCTGAAGGAGAATCTGCACGCGCTGGTAGTGGAGGGCGTGCGTCATGCCGGAGCGCGGCTGGCGGTGCGTGCCGAAGATGCTGCCGACAACGTCGAGGTGGCCCTGCGCAAACAGGGTGACCGCATTGTCGTCCACCTGCTCAACTATGACGACAAGGGACCGGTCACGGGCATGTCACTCATCGCCGACGACCGCGCCGACCAGAAGGCTTTCTATCCCGCCGACGGTCAGGCGATAGCCACACAGGCATCGGGACAGAGTCTGCGCATCCCGGTCCGCGATTTCGAGCATCACTGCTGCATCGTCATCGAGCCGCGCTGAATGACTTAGCGTCCGCGATAAGGGAGGAACACGAATGCCTGACATCTCGTTGTCTGTCCGCTACTATCGCCTCGGCCCCCCGGGTGATGAGGACTATGTCGAAACCAATTTCGACTTCGCCACTAAGCAGCTTATGATGCCCGCTGAGAAGATCGGCCTCGTGCTGGTGGATTGCTGGCACATCCATCCGTACCTGAGCCACCTGCAGCGCGGAGAGCGTATCTGCGAGACGGTACTGGCACCGGTGGCCGAGGCCTGTCGCAAAGCCGGTATCGCCGTGATCCATGCCCCCTCGCCCGGGCAGGCCAAGCTGTACCCACAGTGGACGAAGTATGCGACCGACACGGAGCTGTTCGGCGCGGATGCAGAGCAGCCCGACTGGCCGCCGCCCGAGTTCCGCAAGCGCGAGGGCGAATATGCCCAGTTCGTCAGGGATGAGGTGCCCCGGCTGAAGAAGTGGCGCGAGGAGGAGCTGGAGAAGCGGAGGATTGTGGACTGCCTCGAGCCGCAGCCGGACGATTTCGTCATCGCCAGCGGCGAGCAGTTGCACCGCCTCTGCCACCACCGGGGCATCCTGCATCTGGTCTACGGCGGTTTTGCGGCGAATATGTGCGTCCCGGGACGCGACTATGGGACCCGGGCCTTCAACCGCCGGGGCTACAATATCATCCTCCTCCGCGACGGCACCACTGCCATTGAGGCGGCCCACACTCTTGACGGCATGTGGCTGACCGAGGCGGCTATCCTCGACACGGAGATGGTCATCGGCTTCTCGACTACCTCCGCCGACTTCCTGTCGGCTTGTGCACTTGCCTCAAACGGGTAGGTGGGGTTTTGGCCGGACGCAGGGGCATTAGCGGCGAGAGTTGCAGGCAAACTAGCAGTCAGGGAGATCCAATCATGTACTACTGTGTTCACTGCTCGCCGGGGTCCGTCGCCGCTGTCTGCATACTGGTCTCAATCGTGGGGCTGGCATATGCGGCCAGTGCTAAGGCGCCCAACGTGTACCCGACTATCGCCGAAGATATCGCCTATTTCACGTGGGCGAGGCATTGCTTCCACATGGCAGCGCCGGACAGCGATCTGGCACTACGTTTCTACGCTTACCAGTACCACGAGAATGAGCTTCCGGTTGAGATTGTCATCAATGGGCATAGCATGTCGTATCTTTCGGACGAAGGTCATGGAAGCTTCATGTGGCATGAGTGCCAGGTGCCCCGGCAGTTTTTTGTGGACGGTGTCAATGAGATTGTGTTCCGGTCGGACAATCGCTCGACGAATACCTGGGCGTTGGGCATTGAGTATGCCGAGCAGCCGCAGGGTAGCTCGAAGTCCTGCGATCGGGGCATGAGCTGGTACCGGCGCAACCTTGGGTACAACTTCAGCGTAGTGGGGCAGTACGCGCTGCGGCTTCTTGATGCCGAGGGTAAGCCCATCACAGTTCAGCCTGCGGCAGAAGAAACCAAGGCGGCTGCAAGTCCGGTGGTGACATCGGCGGTCGAGGACCTGAGCAGACGGGGTGAGGGAGGTCCTGTTGAGAGCGTGAGGCTGCACCTCGGCGATCTGGCAGAAGATGACATTTTACAGCTCCGGTTTGGGACCACGTCCGAGCCGGAAAAGGGCGACGCCACCTCGCAAATCAACTCCTGGACACCCTGGCGTACGGTGCAGGTCTCTGACGCGAGTGTGATCGTCACTCCCGTAAGTTTCCCCTATTTGCAGTGGCGTATTCTCCACCGAGGGCCGCGTTCCGGACCCGACCCACGCGTGCACATATCGGCAAGCCACGCCGACGAAGTGCAGGCGGAGGGGCGATGGGAAGAATTGGAGTTCTCCAGGACGCTTGCCGGCGAGGAGCTCCTGGAGTGCCCCCGTGACAAGCACATCGAGATGGACGGTGAGGCCGGTGGCGCCAGGCTCAGGCGCGGAGAGCTGGTCAAGGATGAGGATGGCAACGCCCAGTTCAATATTGACCGTTCTGCATTCGAGCCATCTGACACCCTCCAAGCCACCTACTACACGGGGGAGCAAGTTACAGACAAGGTGTGGATTCGCAAGGACCTCGTGCTCACGAGTGCCGAGACCGAGAAGGCATACCTGATGCTCTTCTACGAGCTATGGGCGCACTCGCCGCGCAAGGGAGGCTACCTTTACGTCGAGCCGGGATCAGCGGAACCCCTGATAGTCTCGATCAATGGTACGGAGTTGCCGCCGATTGCTCCAGACCTTGAATGGCGTGAGCGGTCCGACGACTGGCGTCTGGTGGAGTTTCCGGCAAAGCTACTGCAGCCGGGGCTAAATGAAGTGGAGCTCCATACTGCACAGGGCGGCGATTGGCGCTTTGCTTATGAAAACTCGCTAGGCCCTAACCGTAGTGCACGGAGCACGGATGGCGGCAGGACATGGGATTACAATCGGCTTGGTGAAAACGCCAACGACAATGGTGAGTACCTGATACGCTTCTGGCTTGACCGCTATCACGAGCAGGGCATGGTCTGGTCGCCGCCGCTTGCGCTCTGCCCCGCAAGCGACAAGGGACTGAGTAGAGATGTGCAGGACCTGACCGTCGAGATTACGCCCGGGGCACATGTTCCGGCCGGTACGAAAGTGAGCACACAGGTTCGCTTCGGGGCTGACTTGATGCCCGACGACTCTACATGGACGGATTGGGGTACACCGTGCGACGGGAAGCCCCTGAGTGTCCGCGTGCCCGGGCAGAGCTATCGCTATATGCAGTGGCGCGTTGTGCTGAGCACTACTTCGAGGTTGGCCACGCCGGTTCTCGACTCGGTGGAGGTTCACGTCGAGGGCAGACAACGTGTCGTTGCGGGGGAAGACGCGATAGAGGTCACAACGCTGACGAATCCGCCTCTGCGCCTGAGCAGCTATCCGCCGCAGTATAATTCCTACAACAATGAAATGCTGCAGAAGCTGCGCGAGTGGTACGATCTGGATGAAGTGGTGAAGGACGGTAAGAGCGAATTGGAGAAGCTGCTGCTGCTCTCCACGTGGGTGTATGACCGCGTGCATCAGGCGCCGCTACGCAGCGGTAAGCAACAGCAGGCGTATGGCATTGACGAGCGGACGACACACTGGTTGCCCAACAACGCGCTGTGGGAACTGGACATGATCCGGCGCGGCTACGGGCATCTGGAGCGGCATGGCGGGCGTCACTGTCATCAGTACGCGCACATATTCGTTGGCTGCTGCCAGGCGCTCGGCTACATGGCCAGGCCACTCTTGATGACGCGCATGTTCCCCCCCTCTGGCGGGCATTGCTTCCCTGAGGTGTGGTCAAACGAGTACGACAAGTGGGTACTGATTGACCCGACTAGCAACGTATGCTATATCCGTGACGACGGCGTGCCGATGAATACGCGCGAGATCCGGGCGGCACAATTCGATGAATCGCTGTACAAGACAATATCTCTCGTGCCATGCCAGGTGTATGCTACTCAGCTTCGTAAGGGCGAGACCGGTGTGCCGGAGGGCGCGCAGAGTTGTCCAAAGGGATATGAGGCCTTCAGTATCTGGCTGCGGAATAACTCCATGGATGAGCCGGCTCCTTACCCGATCTGGGACGGGGTGCACAGCTTCCGCTGGGATGGCCGGTTATGGTACCAGGATCCCCGAGTGCGGTTCTTCCCCGAGTTCAGCTACAACACCAGTCGGTGGGATGACATGTACTGGGGAATCAACGAATGCTTCATTCAGTCTCAATACCTGACTCCGGGCACCGTCCGCGTGGTGCTATCACACAATGTGCCCTATTTCAGCCACTACGAAGTGACGACGGACAAAGGGTCGAGCGCAACTGAGCACACCGGCAACTTCACGTGGCAACTGCATAACGGTGAGAACACGTTGGAGGTGGAGGCGGTAAGCCTCCACGGTGTACGTGGTCCGGCCAGTAGCCTGAAGATTACGAGTAAGGGGTGATGACATGGCACGGCCGGCCCAGACAGCTCCGTGTCTCGGAGCTTCCCCTGACTACGACTGGCGGCTGCAGGTCATCGGTCACCCATTTACCGCTTTCTGGTAAGCCCTGGGGGGATATTGCCGCCAGATGCCAACCCTCGATCAAGGAGTAACGCTATGGCTCACATAACCCTCCCCGTCCGCCACTACCGCCTCGGCACTGACCCGGGTGTCGAGCTTGTGGAGGCCAATCTCAGCTACCAGTCCTACGAGTGGACGATTCCCACCGAGCAGGTGGCCCTCGTGCTGGTGGACTGCTGGGATCTGCACGCCCTCAGCAGCTATATAGAGCGGACGAATCGCATCAGTGCCGAGGTACTCGCGCCGGTAGCCGAGGCCTGCCGCAACGCCGGCATCGCGGTGATACATGCCCCTTCTCCGGGCGTAGCAAAGCATTACCCGCAGTGGGTGAAGTACGCTTCAGAGGAGGAGTTATTCGAGGCGGAGGAGGCTGGAAGTTGGCCTCCGGAGGAACTCCGTCGCGGGAGGGGCGAGTACGCACCCTACGGCAAGCCGCTTGAGCCGAGCCGCGAGCAATGGCTCCAGGAGCATCTGCATGAGCGGAGGATTGTGGACTGTCTCGACCCGCGCCCGGATGATTTTGTCATCAAGACCGGGGAGCAGCTACACCGTCTCTGTCGCCATCAGGGCATCGCGTATCTCATCTACGGGGGTTTTGCCGCCAATTTCTGCGTCCCGGGCCGTGATTACGGCACTCGCGCCATGGCAGCTCGCGGCTACAACATCATCCTGCTGCGCGACGCGACCACCGCCATTGAGGCGCACAGCACAATTGACCTAATGGCTCTGACCCGCGCCGCGATCTTTGAGACCGAGATGCGCATCGGCCATACGACACTCTCCGCCGACCTCATAGCCGGTTGCGCAGTAGCCGATAGCCCCGACGGAACGTAACTATACTACCGCGATGACGGGTGGCCGGCCCAGGGCTCAGTACACATAGATCATATTGTCGGTCGTCCCGATAATTCCGTCTATTATCGCCCAGACGCCGCATGCTGTGAACTGTCCCAGAATCATCCCCAGGAAGATCATCATGCCGATGCGGAAGGCCCGGTAGCCGCCCAGATGCAGCACTATGAGCTTGGTCAGCCAACCGAAGAATATCGAGAACCAAAGGTCCTGGCATGGTGTTGTCGGCCCCACTGCGAAACCCAGCGGATGTAGCGGCCAACGCGGTAACTGGTAGTGCAGCAGCGTCAGCCCCCACATTATGGCCCCACCGATACCCAGGAATAGCATCTTACTCGGCGACGGTCCCTGCGGATTGTGGATATGGTTGTCGGCGAACATGTATGCCTGTTGCGGGCAGCCGCTGAACAGCCAGCTACTTAGCCATACTGCCCCCTCGTTATACCCTTCGTAAATCGTGATGGCCGTGGCTAGAATCGCGCACACGACAATGGAGACGACGATGATACTGACGAAGCCGCGCGGGCGGCCCCGAATCTCGCTCCAGAGCTTTGCGGCATGCGCCATGAACGGCATCATGAACACCCGGATGTCTGCCACCCATGAGAAGGTCATGCTCAGTGTTGTGAGGCCGGCCGGCCCGATGTACCGGCTCCCCAGAATCGTCGCCGCGAACGACTGTGGGACTAAGGCCGCCCGCGACACCGGCACACCTCCCTGGATCGTGGCCCGCGTGAGTGCGATGAAAGTCACGAACGCACCGAACATGAACACGATGATGCTGGCCACATTCATGCCGGCCAGGTACAGCCACCCGCCCATGACGACGAAACCGAATATCAAGCAGCCGACTATGATCTGCGGCGAGGCAGCGCCCTGCTCATCCCTTCCTACGGGCGCGCCGGAGAATGCCTTGCTGAAGATCTCCGCCAGTGGACCCCGCGCGGTGTAGAACCCATAGACCACCAGCACGATCATTGCACCCATCGTTTGGTTCGAAATCGCCGGCGTTCCGGCCCCGTACACCTCTCTGGCACCCAGGCCGATTCCCCATATCCGCATCAGCGGATTCTGAAACTGTGTGAACACCGAGAAGAACCACAGGCTGAACGCGAGGTCGGTATGAATCATGTACGTGAAAGCGACCACCGACGGGTTGATCCACAGGCGGAAGAAGATATTCTCGCCCTGGATGGGCACATTCATGCTGGTGCGCAGCGGCAGCAGTGGCAGCATCTTCGCGTAATAGCACAGGCCCACATACGAGCTGACCGCGAAGGCGAGTAGGAAGCCAAGCCACATCAGCTTGTTGCTAAACACGTCCGAGATAATGCGTTTCCCCCCCACGCCTCGCACCATCTCGATAGGCAACCGCATTAGCGGATAGACTAGCCGTTCGTGCTCCGTCCAGTGCTTGCTGAAGAGCAGTGTCACCCCCAGTGTTGCCGCGTAGAGACCCGCGATGAACACCGCCCATGCCAGCAGCGGCACCCCCCAACCGCCCCATGGAATTGCATCGCCGCGCGGCAGACCCTCGTAGAAGTTGTTCACCACGTAGGGGTCCTTGGGCACCGCCCAGTCGGGAAGATTGGTGACGATGTCCTCAGCCCAGCGGTTCGACGGCGTCGCATAATACTGTGCGCCCGTCATAATCGGCAGCAACTGACCGACCAGCCCCCACGTCGGTACTGCCGAGGCCACCAGCAACATGATGAACACAACGATCCACTCGGCCTGTGAGAGTATGGCACGCTTCCGCACCAGGCTCGCGACCGGGCCCAATATCGCAACCAGAATCAGGAAAATGAAGATCACGCCGAAGCCGAGCGCGGTATTAGCGGGCCGCGTCCCCTGGATTACCAGATTTGCGTATGGAAAGCCGAGACCGACGACGGCCACCCCGATCAGACCGAGCGTCACCGCCCGCGTGGTTATCCCACTCTTGTGAGTCGTTGCCTCCGTCGTATTGAGCCCCATCTCAAGTGCCACTGTGATACCTCATCTGCTTTATTCGTCGCCTTGTGATAGATGTCGTGTCGCCACCCGCTCAAGTTCGGGTCACCGCAGGGCCACGACCTCTCCCGTTTCCGCGCTCTCGAAGGCGGCATCGAGTATGCGCATCATCTGGCGCGTGTGCTCCCAGGGCACCGGCGGCGGCGTGCCCCTTGTCAAGTGCTCGTACAGCGTTACGTAGTATTCATCGGAGTTCCTGTCAATCGCCTCGAGTTTTTCTTCCGTCGGCTTCTCTGCCTCACCCTTCCTCACCACACCATCCTGGAAGGTCGCCTCCGACCCGGCGACTATGAACGTGCTCAGCTTCGCCCTTGTCGCGACATTCTGCTCGATGTGGGCGGTTACACCATTCTCGAAGCGAATGATGACCAGGAACCCGTCGTCCACATCGTCACTCCAGGTTCCGCTGGACAGGTCGGCATAGACATCGCGGACAGGTGCGTGGTCGAGTATCTGCAGGACGCGGTCAATATGGTGCGGGCCGAAGTCATACAGCATCCCGCCGCCGTACCGCTTCTCGGTCCGCCAGCCGGGCCGGTATTCGGGCACCGCGAAACTGTACATCACATCTGAATAGCTGAGATTGATCAGCTTTATCGCGGCCAACTCGCCCAGCGCACCGCGCTCGACTAGCCCCATCACCTGCAACTGCTGCTGATTCCAGCGCGCATTCTGGAAGCAGCACAGCGTCCGTCCAGCTTTGGAGGCCGCCTCCCCCATCTCGTCCCACTCGCAGACATTCATCGCCGGCGGCTTCTCGGTCAGGCAATGCTTGCCAGCTTCCAGAACCTTGATGACGTGACCCTGGTGCATCGCCGAGGGCGTCGCGACTACCACTAGATCAATATCCGCATCAGCCAACATCTCTTCGAACGTCTCGTAGCCGCGCAGGCGGAACTGCTCCGTAGCCACCTGCAATCTCGCCGGCGTCGGATCACAGCCGGCCACGAGATCGAATTCATCGAGTTGCGCCAGGGAGTTACAGTGCGATTCCAATCCCATACGCCCGAGTCCCAGCACCGCTGCCCTAATCTTCTCCATGGCCCTACACCTCGGTCATTCGCTGATTACGCCAGTACCTCGGCGATCTGGACGAAGCGCTTTTCGGCGGCGGAAAGGTAGCCGGCAAGTGCCAGGGCGAGCGAGCGCTTGCCATCCTCGCCGTTCACTCGCGGTTCTTCCTCACCGCGTATCGCCGCGCAGAAGTTCTGCATCTGGTTGATGTAGAAATCGTCACGTTCAAACTGTTTGCTTTGATGGATCCAGGTGCCCGTGTCGCCCTGGTAGAGGGAGAAGCGGCTCTCGTCATAGCTGTACTCGACGGTGCCTTTGTCGCCGATAATCTGGCCGGCGCGCTTGTAGTTGCGCTGGATATCGTTGCAGAACATATTGACCAGCGCGCCGCTCTCGGTCCGCATGATCAGCACCGCGCCGTCATCTACATCAGCATCCACCTCGAGTTTGAAGTGCCGGGCCATGCAACTGACTTCGGCCACCGGCCCGAGGAACCACTGGATCAGGTCAAGTTCATGGGAGGCATCATAGAGTACGCCGCCGCCACTGGCGCGCTTGGCCCAGTAAAGTTGCGCGTATTCCGGGCGCGCATCACCGATGAACGCCCCGCAGCAGATGTCCGCCATATACACCGTCCCGATGGCGCCCTCATTCACCAGTTCCCGCGCGCTGGACAGCAGCGGATGATGACGCAGCATGTAGCCCACCTGCAGCACTAATTCCCGCTCCGCCGCCGCCTCTATCAGCGCATCAACTCCTGCCATGTCAACCGACATGGGCTTCTCGACGAAGAGGTGACAGCCGTGCTCGCAGGCTCTCATCGCCTGGGGAATGTGCATATTGCTGGGCGTACATATCAGTACCGCATCGAACTCGTCGAGGTCCGCGTCAGCATAGTCGGCTATCCCGGGGTGGGTGCCATAAAGCCCCGCCATCTGTTCGAGCCGTTCGTCGCGCGGGTCGCACGGGGTCACCTCGACATCCCGACAACTCCCCAGGCAGCGGATATGGCGCTCGCCTATCGAGCCACAGCCAACCACAAGCAATCTCTGCATATCGCACCTCCGTTTACCGGATAGGCGGTTCGCCTTGGGCATGACAAGGACCTTCGTGCAGCACTGCCCGGATGCACCTTGAAGTGTCTTCTTGGCCAACGCAAAGCGGGCCGGTCCCGCGTACACGCGGGACCGGCCCGCCTCACATGCTACTGGTGCAGTTCCTGGGCCCTGCAGCGCCCTACCATCTACCATCCGAACTTGTGCTCGATGCCGGAGACTGCATCATAGCCCCGCCACATCATCAGATGGTCGAGAATAACGATGCGTGTCATCGCCGCCGCCACGGCACACATCCTTCCACAGATCGTCGCATCGCGGCGCGTGATGGCGGCCAGTTCTGTCTCCTCCATCGTCTCCATGTTGACCGTCTGTTGGGCGATCGAGATTGTGCATGTCGGCTTCACGGCAATCCGCACCAGGATGTCTTCGCCGTTGGATATGCCGCCATCAATGCCGCCGGAGTGATTGGTGCGGAAGCGAATGCGACCGTCCTTCAGGTACGGGATGTCATTACACTCCGAGCCCAACATCCGCGTGCTATGGAAGCCGGCTCCGATCTCGCAGCCCTTCACGGCCGGGACGCTCATCAGACCGTGGGCGAGGCCCGCGCTGAGCTTGTCGAAAACCGGCTCGCCGAGGCCCGGCGGCACTCCTACGGCCAAAATCTCGACCACGCCGCCGAGTGTATCGCCATCATCTTTGATCTTGCGCGCCAGTTGAATCATCTTCTCGGCGGTCGCCAGGTCCGGGCAGAATATCTCATTCTTCAGCGCATTCTGCTCGCGCTCGTCAAAGCTCATCTCCGAGACCTCGGCCCGAATATCGCTCAACTCACTCACATAGGCCGCCACTCGTATCCCGTCGCGGGCCAATATCTTCTTGGCCAGCGCGCCTGCTGCGACGCGGCCCACTGTCTCCCGGCCGCTGGCACGTCCAGCTCCGCACCAGTCCACATAGTCGCCGTACTTATACCGGTACGTGTACTCTGCGTGGCCCGGCCGGATTAGGTCCTTGGCGTCCTCATACTCTTTGACATGCTGTGGGAGCGTGTCAACATTTTTCACGATCATACCCACCGGCGCTCCGGTCGTATAGCCATCCCTGAGGCCCGAGAATATCTGCACCTGGTCGGTTTCCTGCCTCGGTGAGTCAATGTCGCTTTGCCCCGGACGCCGCTTGTCGAGTTCCTCCTGAATATCGGCATCACACAGTTCGAGTCCGGGCGGCACGCCATCACAGATCGTCGCCAGACCTCCTCCGTAAGACTCCCCACACGTGGTTACTCGAAACATCCTGCCAAATGTATTGCCTAGCACTTTCATCCCCTCCCGGGTACTCCCATGGTTGCACGTCGTCTGCCGAAATGGCTTTCCTGGCCATTCTCGCGCCCAGCTAAGGCGTGTCAACCTTCTCCACGGCTGCGCCAAGCTGTTGCATCAACTCTACAAAATCAGGGAACGTGACTGCCACCGACTCTGCAGTGGACACCACCGTCTCACCAGGGGCGGCCATTGCTGCCACGGCCAGCGCCATCACGACGCGGTGGTCGCCATGGCCCTCGACCTCGGCACCGACGAGATCGCTTCTCCTCACGATCAGTCCGTCCGGTAACTCTTCGATATGAGCACCCATCTTCCCCAACTCTGCCGCCATCACGCTGATCCGGTCGGTCTCTTTGATACGCGCCTGCGGTACATTGCCGAGAACCGTCTCCCCTTCGGCGAAGCACCCGACTACAGCCAGTATTGGCAGCGCATCAGGTGTCGCGTTGAGGTCGAACTCGCACCCGTGCAGTTGCCCACCGCGTACAGTCATTTCCCGGCCTCGCACCGTGATCTCCACCCCCATCTGCCGCAGTTGCTCAACGATTGCCTTATCGCCCTGCGAATCATCCATATCCAGGCCGGTGAGCGTGACCTCCGAGCCGGTAATCGCCGCCGCGCAGATGAAGAAAGCCGCTGATGAGAAGTCCGCCGGTATCGCCCGCTCGAAGCTGCGATAGCTTTGCCCGCCGGAGATATCGAAGCTTGTCAGGCCCTCCGCCTCGTACCTGATACCCTGCCGCTCCAGCCAGTCGAGTGTCAGTAGCACGAACGGTGCCTCATGCAGCAGCATCACATCAATGTGCGTATCTGCAGCCGCCAGCGGACAGCTTATCAGCAGTGCCGACAGATACTGCGAGGTCGGACATTCAATGGTGCAGCTTCCACCACGCATCGGCCCGGTAATGCTGACCGGTGCGCAGCCGTTGCCACGTTCTGAGACGGCCTCGGCACCAAGCTGGTTCAGTGCCTCCAGCAGCGGGCCCAGCGGACGCCTCTGAATCTGCTCATCGCCGGTGAAGCGCGTTGTGCCATCGGCTAGAGCCGCCGCCGCGCAGACCGTCCGCAGCGTTACACCGGAGTTGCCGACATCTATGACCTCCGCCGGTGCCTGCGGTTCTCCGCCTACTCCGCCCACTATCAGGTCGTCGCCATCGGCCGTGACTTCCGCTCCCATGATCCGCACCGCCTGGACCGCGGAGGACGTATCTGCCGAGCGCAGCGGCGCGACCAGGCGGCTCTCACCGTCGGCCAGCCCGGCGATAACCAGCGCCCGAATCGTGTGCGACTTCGACCCGGGCATCGCCACGCAGCCATTCAGCCTTGACCTGTTTACCCGCAATTGCATCATGCCAACTCCTGTCGGCAGGTTTCATCATCGCCACAGCGAAATTTACTCTTGCAACAAGATACTTGAAGCAGGAAAACAATGCAAGCCGCACATCGGCAACGCCATGGCTTACTGTCTGGAGGAGGCGCACTATGTTCTCCATTCGCAGGTACTTGCTTCCGACGATCGTCGCCGTCTTCGCCCTGAGCGTTGTCCACGCCCAGGATATCTCCCGCAACGGCAATTGCGAGCAGGTCGAGAACGGCAAACCTGTCGGCTGGGACATCTACAGCAGCGTGAAGGAATGGGGATCGCTCGAAGATGGCTACAAGGGAAAGGGTGTGTACTTTGTTCCCCGTGATTTCGCGCCACGGGAGGACGAGGCGCACAAGGGTCGCATGTACACAAGTGGTGCCCTCTGCCAGGGCGGTGGCAACGGCTTCACCGGCCCCAACGCCCTTGTTCACAGTCCGGCCTCGGATAGCAAGTACTACAGATACCCGACGCCCACCGCCTACAAGGTCAGCTTCCGGATCAAGAGCGAGTGCTCCAGCGTTCGCATGTACCTGCGCGGCTGGAGTACCGACGAGGCGACCAGCGCGGATCGCACTGACGGCAGCGGCGGCATTACCAATATCCCCGCTACCGACGAGTGGACCCACTACGAGACGACGGTTACTCCGAGTCCGCATACGAAGCGCTTCTGCATTATGTTTCTCGTGGACGGCTTCGAGGACGCCGGCCTCGAACTCGGTCGCGTCTGCGTGGACGAACTCACGATTACCAAAGCTACGGTGAAGACTATGACCCCGGACGCCCTGCCCCACATAGAGATTCCCGATAAGCCAGCCATCTACGTCGGCGATACGCCCCTCGACGACATTCTCGCCGACTTCCACGCAGGCAATGAAGCTGCCATCTCCAGCGTCCGGGGCACGCTCTCATCAGCCGATGGACTTGCCGCCAAGTCCGATGAGTGGTACCGTCAATTCTTCAAGAGCTTCGAGCCGCGCGGCGTATATACCGTCACGTGTCCCATTCACCCGTTCAAGACGCGCTACTACAATGACTTCTCATGGAGCATTGACGAGCCGTGGAAGCTTGTCTGCAAGCACTGCAAGGCCGAGGGACGCAAGTATTACTACTACCCCAATCCGGATTACCCCGACGACGGCAACGGCTGTGCACCCACCGACGAAGTCTGGGCACGTACTCACGATGCCGCCTGGTCCAAGGCCCACGACAACATCCCCCATGACCACTGGGACGGCAGCGCCCACGGCGACTCTGGCGGTGGCCGCCGCTACTACTTCCTCGGCAAGTACTATGTCAACTCCATCCTCCATCTGCAGCGGACGCCGGTCACCACACTCGCACTCGCCTGGCATTATGCAACCAAACTCTTCCCGCCCGACAGCCCCGAGCGCAACAAAGCCGACGTCTACGCCCACAAGGCCAAAGTCATCATGCTCTGCGTCTCACGAGCCTATATGGGCGACGACTACCTCGCCGCCGCCGAGGGCATCACTCCGGCCCAATTCCAGAAGCGCATGGAGGGGTTCTACCAGCCGTCCGAGGGCGACAAGTGGGAATACGAGAAGCTCGCCGGATTCCGGCCCTTCAACTGGACCGATACGACCGTGGGCGATCCGCTCTATGAAGACCGTGTCAAGGCCCAACCATTCGGCTACTATGGCCCCTTCATTGGGGCGTGGAACTGGCGTGCCGGACAGGCCAACTCCCTCCTGGAGGCCAATTGCCTTCTCCGCGAGACATTCCCCGCAGATGAAGATGATCTCCGTCGCATCTGCCAGCGCTGCGCGATATCCGTGCCCGGAGACAAAGAGCGCGTCGCCATGGGCCAGGACCCGGTGGCCTTCTATCTCAAGCGCGGCTGTGTCGAAATGGAGGTCCAGCCATACACGATGGTCGCTGCCGGTGACAATCTCGCCTCATCGGGCCTCACCCCTGTCCTCCGCCTGGGCCTGATGTTGCGCGATGACAAGATCCTCGATAATGTCGCCCGCGACACATATTACTTCTACCGCAACCATCTCACCGAAGACGGGCTCGGAGCCGAGGGTTCTCCTACATACACCCCGAGTCTCGTCGGCGTCATGAAAACACTTCACGGCAGAACCGGTGATTTCGACAAGACCGCCCCCTACTGGGACAATGAGACCAACAGCGTCAACCTCTTCAAGATGGATGTCTATCGCCACTGCGTGCCCAAGATGCTCTATTACGCCACCGAAGATGACTACTATATCGCCTGGGAGGACTCGGTCTATAGCAACGGCAGGCGCAGCACCACCAATCTCGGGTATATCGAGAATTACGGCGGTGGCATTCCCGCCGAACACCGCAAGTACCTCAATATTACCAAGGATGGGGACGGCCCCGCCGGTGTGACTTTCGACCGCAGTGTCCCGCTGCCCTCGATGCTGCTCAACGACCGTCGCAAGGCGATCCTCCGCGCCGGGCCTGCTCAGTCACCCACTGTCGTCTCGGTCAATTTCACCAAGGCCTGTGGTCATCTCCACAATGCCGTGATGGACCTTGTCATCCACGCTCACAAACAGGAGCTTGCCTCGGACCTTGGCTATCTCGGCTCCGACCATTTCCTCCGCCCCTGGCTCAAGTCACACGCCGCCCACAACTGCCTCGTCCTCCGCCAGCCGGATGGCAATCCCAATGGGACAACCAAAATCCGCGGCGACTTGCGTAAACATTTCGTCATCGCGCCGCATTGCCAGGCAGTGGATGCCGCCGAGTACGATGCTGCTGACTGGGCGGTCTTCAGCAATGGCGACCGGGGCGAGATGAGCCGCCAGGTCATCCTCATGACGCCCACGGAGGACCACCACTACGTCGTTGACATCGCGCGAGGACGCGGCGGCGAGACCCATGACTACTACTTTCACTGCCACGGCCTCGGCTTCGACACCCAGGGCCTGGAGCTCACACCGGAAGATGATCCCGCAACGAGTCTCTACGACTACAGCGGCTGGACCTTCAGCGCTGCCAAGTATCACGGTGCCCGCAACATCGTCGGCCTCTCTGCCGGCGCCGCTCAGGGTCCCTGGCAGGCCACCTGGTCACGCATTGACGACTATCGAGGCCAGCCTGCGGAGCAGCCCCTCTTTGACGACGACGTCTTTCTCCGCCTCTGGATGGCCGAACCCCCGCGTAGGTCAGGCTTCCAGCCTGACGCGACCCAGGTCATCGTCGGCGATGCGCCGGCGCAGCGCCATTTCAAAAACGAGGACATCGGCCGGCGCATGAAGGTCATCTGCGTCCGCCGTCCCAATGGCGAGCAGGTCAACAACTTCGTCGCCGTCATGGAACCGTACAGGACCGCTCCGTTCATCAGGAGCGTCCGGCGGCTCGACCCGGGCACCGCTGACGGCTATACGGTGGCGCTCGCCATCGAGACCATCCACGGAACCGACTACGTCATCGCCTACGGAGGGCCGGAGCAGCCGTCCAATGTGACCATCACCGACGCCGGACATACCATCACTACCGACGCCGACGTGGCTGTCGTTTCCTATCCGCGAACAGGTCCGGCCAATATCCTCCTCGCCGGTGGCGCTCGGCTCAATGCCGACGGTTTCGATGTCACCGCGAAGGGCCCGGCCGAGTTCAAAGGCCGTCTTCTCGACTTCAACGACGCGGCAGATACCCTGACTATTGAGAGCGATGAACCCTTCCCTCTCGGAGACGTTATGGCCGGACAGCCGATCATCATCCAGCACACTGAGGACCGCTCCACCTTCACCATCGCTTCGATTGAGAGGCTGGAGGAGAACCGGCTCCTTATCCGCCTCGACGGCCATCCCCGCATCTGCAAAAACTGGGTGTTGGTCAAGGGCGTCAGCAACGACGGTATTGCCGTTGAGGGCGGTCCGGTGCTTGACTCAAAGCGTAGTACCATCAAGGTCTATGCCGGGGAGCCGGACAAGATGCGCCTGCTTGGGCCGTTGCGCAATATGGGTGGCACGACGATCCGCAACGAATTCGGCACAACGATGCACACGATCCGCACACTTATCACTGACGATTACAGCGGCGTCGAGCCAGGCCAGGATATTGCCCTCACGCGCCTGGAGAATGGCCGCGACACCGTTTCCGTCACCAACTTTGCTTACGTGGCCGCCGACATGTAGGTCCACACATGGTCGGCCCGAGCCCATTGCTTTCGCCCTGCCGTTGTCGTGCTATAGGGGCGGCAAGCCACAAGCATCTGCATGTCAAACATCAACAGACGCCATTAGCGAATCGGCGGTAGATTACTGACACAACCGCCACACAAACCGGATGTGGCCCAGCCTGTGCTTTGCTGGTCAATTTCTGGTTGACGTCAGTTGGCGGGGGAAGTATATTAGGGAGAGTTTCATCGGTTCGCGCAGATGGCGCGGACCATTTCCCCAGGGGGGGTGGGAGCAAGTGGTGAGCAAACGCAACAGCTTAGTCTGCGCACTATCAGTAATACTGGTAGTGCTTTTTTCGCGTCTGGTGTCAGCGGATGCAGTCACGTTCTATGATCCGCGCGCAGGCACGGACATGCTTCTGTCCGCGCAAGATATGGGCCCGCTGGACTCCATTTACGCCTCGGCTCAATTCGGCATTGACGCGCTCCCTCAGGATGCGAAATGTCTGAGCTGGCTCGGCGGGGGTGGCGCCTCAATGGGAGTCCCAACCTCTAACTGGCACTATGGCTGCTCGGCGACCTCGGCAGGTATGATGTTCGCCTATTACGATCGCAATGGGTACGACAACCTGTTCGTGGGCGCAATCCCCGACTTCATGGATGCCAACCACTCGATCATCGCGACCCAGGATCACATAGATGACTACTGGATAGCCGGTGGTCAGGGCGGGCCGGACCCCTGGGAGGCAGGCGGCACCGAGCACGATTGGGCGACCTGCACAGCCGATTTCATGGGCACGAACCAGTGGAAGTGGGATTACCTAAACAATGACGGCATCATAGACTTCAACGCCGACGGGAGTACGGCACTGTTCCGGCGCACGGATGAACAGAAGGTCTATGACTATATCCCGTCGGCACACTACGGAACTCCGCAGACGGCGCTCTCCCATGGTTTGCGTCTCTTCGTCGAGGCGCGCGGATATGGGGTGCTCGAGAACTTCACCCAAAATGTTGATTGCATCGTGGCGAATGGTTTCTCCTTCGCTGATTACATGGGCGAGATAGATGGCGGGAACCCGGTAATGCTGCAGATCGCCGGCCATAGCATGGTCGGAGTCGGCTATGATGAGACGGGCAATACGGTCTATCTGCATGATACGTGGGGCAACTACATAGGTTCGATGACGTGGGAATCAGGGGCGGCATACGCGGGTCGGGAGTTTCGGGCCGTGACAGTGATTCACCTCGAGCCGTTGGCAGTGCCGGAGCCGGCGACTATCGTGCTGATGCTCATCGGGTTGTTCGCAGTTGTGCTCAAGCGCCGGCGATGGAAGGCGGCGTGAGTTCGCGATAGAGTGTTAGTGTGGAATTGAGACACGCGCCCGTGCACTATGTGCGGGCGTTTTTCATTGGTCCGATTTGAGGGCTATGGTGGACTGCCGGTTGGGTCAGATGCGCAGGTCATTCCATGTCTGATGGCGAAGTTGCATGTGGACCCAAACAGACTAGGTGAAGGGGCTGAGAATATTGCGAATCATGCTACTCGCGTGCTGGCTTATCGTTGCGGCAATCCTGGGGGCCACCAACTCATTGGCCGGCCCGAGCGTCGGGCGCCTGGGTATCCTCGCCGATGTTCACGGCTACACGACTGCGGGGCGGACACTCGTTCCGATGCGTGGCATCGCCGAATGGCTGGGAGCGAGTGTCGAATACTACAGGCCGCGCATCACAATCGCCCTGGGACCGACGGTAATCGGCCTGGTCATCGGCTCGGAATTCGCGACGGTGAACGGGAATCCCGTGCAGCTTTCAGCACCGGCAAAGGTTTATGGGGGTATCACGTGTGTGCCACTGCGCTTCGTGGGCGAGGCGCTGGGCCTGAAGGTGTCGTATCACTCCCAGGGATCACTGGAGACGGACAATACAGATGGAATGCCGGTAGTCGTCCTCGAGGGGCATGGCAAGACGGGCCGGGTTTTGGTGCACGAGGAGCCGCCGAACGTGGTTGGCAAGGTGATGGCGGACCTCTCCAACTCGATCCAGTCGAACCGGGGAGCCCCTGAGTCGCTAAGCGTGTACCGGCTGGGCGCGTTCGCCAGGGACTGGATTCTGCGGGTGACGAAGATACACGACGGCTATTTCTTCTCGACGCATGTGGCAAGCTGGAACGACGATGCGGATGTCGGGGTGACCGGCTTCTGGTCCGACGCGGCCGCAGTGTACGGGATTCGCGGCGGAAGCAGAGGCACCGAGGGCAAATGGGTGCAAATGATGGCGTTTCAGGATTGCCCCTCATATAAGGCCTGGGCCAACGCCGGGATTCCGGTGAGCGTAGCGAGGGAACTGGGGGTCTGTCTGGAGAACTACTGAAAAGACAAGAGACCCAGGCGGAGGAAGCGGCGTATCTTCATGATGGACCTCGTACTGGAGGGCGAACCCTCCAGGGAGTATTAATGTATATCGGCCCGGGGGACAAAAGTGGTCCGGCACCCGGCTACCAGGCATGGACGCCGCAGACAGACCGCTGTGTGGCGATGGTGTTCGCGCCCGAGCGCGGCGGCAATGGGTTGATGAAGCGGCTCTATATCTGGGCGGAGATGGAAGACGGGACAAGGAACTTCATCTACCGTGGGCCGACCACATGCTACTGTCCGAAGGATCCAGAGGAAACGCCGGAGGATGACTGGATCCGTGTGACGATAGACAAGCAGCAGGATTTCGTGTTGGACCAATGGGGCTTGCCAGGGAACTCCCCCGTACCTGAAGATGCTGCTACGGCCAAGGCGGCAGAGGCCGGCCAGGAGTTGAGCTAAGGAGATGATTGATGGTGGTATGGCTGCCGAGCATAGTTGGAGCTTCTCCCCGCCACTTCAAGCACAGCGCACAACTTTACAGCCCCGCGAGGCTGTTAGTGTTGGTAACAGTGGCGCTGCTGCTGGCGACGGGGCAGTGTCCGGCTGCACCGATTCATGATGCGGCTCAGTCCGGGGATGTCGCCAAGGTCGCGGAGTTACTTGAGGCCGGAGCGGACATCAGCACCAGGGATATCCACGGGCGGACGGCACTGCATATTGCCGCCGTCAACTGCGATTCTGCCCTGGCACGCCTGACGCTGGATAAGCAGGCCAATGTCAATGCCCCGGACTTGCAGGGCAATACGCCGCTGCATCTGGCGCTCTGCGGGGCCTGCGCGGAGATGGCTCAATTGCTGCTGGAGGCGGGCGCCAATCCCCAGATTGCGGCCAAGGACGGCATGACGCCGCTGCATTGGGCGGCCGCCACCGGCAGTGCAGGTCTCGTCGGCTCGCTGCTGGATAATGGAGTTGATGTAAACGCAGTAAATGCACACGGCAGAACGCCACTGCATCTGGCGGCCACAAATGGTGTGATGGAAGCGGCAATGCTACTGCTCGATAATGGAGCAAATCGCGATACGCAGGATGAGTGGGGCAATACGCCGGCTGACCTTGCACTCGAGGGTCGGCACAAAGACTTGGCCCAAGCCATCCAGAGTCACGGCCGCCAGCCGGAGAAACCGCCCGCACCAGAAAAGCCTACTGTGCCGGTGCCCGAAAAGCCTACTGTGCCGGTGCCAGAGAAGCCTACTGTGCCAGTGCCCGAGAAGCCGCCTGTGCCGGTGCCAGAGAAGCCACCTGTGCCGGTGCCCGAGAAGCCGCCTGTGCCGGTGCCTGAGAAGCCGCCTGTGCCGGTGCCTGAGAAGCCGCCTGTGCCGGTGCCTGAGAAGCCTACTGTGCCGGTGCCAGAGAAGCCGCCTGTGCCGGTGCCTGAGAAGCCTACTGTGCCGGTGCCAGAGACGGCAAAGACACAGGAGGAGTTGGACGGCTCGGTATTGGAGGCAGTGGTGGCCGGCAATGTGGATGCGCTGAAAAGTGCGCTTGACGCCGGTGCGGACATCAATACAAAGGCAGCAGGGGGAGTGTCCGCGTTGCTGCTCGCCGCTAATACGGACTACCGTGATGTGACGGCGTTGCTGGTGGAGCGGGGTGCAGATCCTAAAGCGGAAGCCGACAACGGCTACACTCCGCTGCTCGCCACGGCTCTTGGCGGGGATAACGAACTCCTGGAACTGATGATGGAGCATGGTGTGGGGGTCAATGACGCGAACAGCCTGGGCCTTACGGTGTTGCAGGCGGCGGCGACGGCGGGACAACTCGAGACTGCGCGTTTCCTCATTGAGCGAGGCGCCGAGGTCAACGCGCAGGCCTCAGACGGCTCGACGGCGATGCACCGGGCGGCGGAGAAGGGCTATGTCGAGGTGGCCCAGTTGCTACTGGACAATGGCGCCGCAGTGAACCTACAAAGCAACGATGGGGACACTGCCCTGCATGTTGCGGCTGAGCACGGGCAAGCAGAGATGGCGCAACTGCTGCTGGAAAACGGAGCCCAGTACGATGTGACGAACAGGGATCGGAAGACGCCGGCGGAAGTTGCGGAGCAGCACGGCAATGCGGAGGTGCATGAGGCGATCGTGACTTCCGATGCGGCAAAGGCCGGCCGGGCGCAGGCTGCGCTGAATGCCGAGCTTCTCCGGGCGGTGCAGTCGCCAGATGCAATACAAAAGGTACAAGCATTGCTCGACAATAATGTTGACATCACAACCCGCGACGGCACTGGTAATACGGCGCTGCATCTGGCGGTGCGAGTCGGCGATGCGAAGATGACAACTCTGCTGCTGGGCGGGCTTCGCGAACGTGGTCCGGCGGTCTATGCCGGGTACATCAACGCGCCAAACAGCGCAGGTCATACGCCGCTGCATCTAGCGGTCATTCATGGGCAGATGGAGGCTCTGGAGGTACTGCTGCGGCCGGGACTGGGTGTCAACAGGCAGTCGGAAGACGCCAGGGGAGAGACGGCCGTGCATTGGGCTGCGAAGACGGGGCAAGCAGAAAGCCTTGAACGTCTTCTGGCCGGTACAGGCCTTACCGAACGGTACTCGGCGGTGAACCGGCCGAATGAGGATGGGCATACTCCCCTGCATCTGGCAGTTCTAGGTGAGCATATTGGGGTGGCGAGACTCCTCCTTGAGAAGGGTGCGCGAGTGAATGTCGCCGACAACATGGGCCGGAGGCCACTGCACCTGGCGGCTGCGTCGTGCAGCGTGAAGATGGCCCGCTATCTGCTTGACCAGGGCGCCGACAAGGACCCTGCAGATGAAGCCGGCAAGACGCCGCTGAATGTCGCGGCAGAAAAGGGCTGTGAGGAGATTGTGGCGTTGCTGGGCGGCAAAGCAGTTACGCCGCCGACCGAGGAGCAAGCCCGCATCAGCCAGAGCGACGGGCGCATTACTGCAACCATTAACGGTATGTTGGGCCCGTGTGGAATTGAGTACTATGACAAGCAGGGTACTGCGCGGCCCGTCACCTTCATCGTCACACATCCCGACCAGGGAGGGGGCTTCGGGAATCTTCGCTATGATCCCGGCGAACCGCTAGTGATCTCAGCCGGCTTCGGCATTGACTATGATGCCACCAGCGGCAAGAAATTCGCGGCCTTCCCCTACGCGGTGTTTGTTGAGGCAGTCGGTCCCGACGGGACTCGCGTCGCGGGCGCCAATGAGCCGATCGGTAAGCCGAGTGCCGAGTTCCCGATGGAGCAGGCCCAAAACCGCGGGGATGGTGCGGTGCTGAGATTCAAGCTGCGGTCATCCTCGCCGCCGGGAGAATACACGATTCGCGCCGGCAAGTATGTGAAGGCCCCGCCGGACAAGATGGTGGACGCGGTGCCTGAAGTGATGTTCGAGATGAAGCTGCACCTCAGCGGGAAATGACACTAGCGGCCGCGAGGCTTGTCGAGAGTGTACCAGTGGCATGAGGCGACAAGATGGCGTGGGCGATGATATTCGATGTGGACGGCGTAGTGGTCGACACGGAAGTTCTGAACGCGAGAGCCAGCGTCATGATGTTTGCGGAACTGTACGGGACGCAGGTGGATGCGGAGGACTTCCGGGAGTTCGTCGGCACCGGCGATGAGCGCTATGTCGAGGGGGTGGCGGAGAAGTACGGCGTGGCCATTGATGTCGAGCTCGCCGTGGAACGGCGCAAGGAGAACTTCTTCAAGCTACTGCGTGATAGGCCGCTAGCGGCCATGGCCGGGGTCCTGGAGCTTGTGCAAGCCGGGCGGGAAGCCGAGGACTGCAAGCTCGCCATCGCCACCTCCGGCAATAAGGACAAGCAGTTCCCCGTCATCACGGGCACGGGGCTGCGGCTGGAATACTTTGACGTGGTCATTACCGGCGATGACGTCAGCAGGAAGAAGCCTGACCCACAGATCTATCTGGTGACTGCCGAGCGGCTGGCTATCGAGCCGTCCCGCTGCGTCGTCTTCGAGGATGCTCCGGCAGGAGTTGCAGCAGCCAAGGCGGCCGGGATGGTCTGCGTTGCGGTGACCAGCTCGGTGGAGGCCGAGAAGCTGCAGGCGGCGGACCTTGTCGTGGACAGCCTCGTAGAAGTGACGATTGACCGGTTGCGAGGAATGCTTGAGTGTGTCCTGTAGCTATCGTGTAAATGAAGCCATAGTGCCGATCACGGAACACGGGAGTTGAGGAATGGAGCCGGTTATCGCGATCTACAACTTCACCGAGCAGGACTTTGAGGCCTATTGCGCAAACGGCGGCGCGGCAGGCTTTGAGTACGCCGGCGTCGGGTTCTACAAGGGCTATCTCGATCTGCCGTTGGAGGACCTGTCTGACGATGAGATGGCCTACGTGCAGTCCCATGTCAGTGCCGCTGGGATGGAACTGGTGGCGATTTACGGCGGAGTGGATCTACTCGCCGATGGCGGCGAGGAGCTGCTCGTCGCCAAGCTGCATGGCGCGGCCAGGTTCGGCGTACACACCTTCGACACCGGCAGCTTCGGTTTCGCGGATAAGTCGCCGGAGCAGATCGCCGCTGATACGCAGGTTTTCGTCGAGCGCATCCGGCGCTGCGGCGATGTCGCCGCTAGTCTCGACATCACCATCTGCCTGGAGACCCACGGCGGCTATACGGGGACGGCAGATGCGTGCCTGCAGGCGATGGCCGACATTGACCACGAGCGGGTGCGCCTCGCCTATGACCCCGCCAACTTCCTGTACTATGAAGGTGCGCGGCCCGAAGAGCGGATCGAGGAAGTCGCGCGGTTCATCGGCCACACGCATCTGAAGGACCACCGTGGCGGTAAGGGCAATCCCGATTTCCCCCTTATCGGCGAAGGGGAAACCGACTACGACTTCCTGCTGCCGAAGCTCTGGGACCTGGGCTACCATGGGGCCTATACGCTGGAACGCGCACCGGGGGAGACGACGGAAGAACGCGCCGCATCAATGGCCGCTGCATACCAGTTGATGAGGAAATTGCTCAATGAGCCGCGGTAGCGGTGCTGGGGCGCGAGGGTATGACACGTTCACGACTGTGGCAGAGAATTTGCCATATGCCGTGATGGTATTGACAGGAGCGACCCTCATTGCTCTGGCGCTGGACATGTCCTTGCGGGCCTGGATCGCTGCGGCTGCTTACGCTGCATACGGTATCGTCGGTGCACTGTGGATCATCGTTTTCCTGTGCCCACACTGTCTGAATTATGGACGGAGGTCATGTCCTTCGGGGTACGGGATCATTTCAGCGAAGCTGCGGGCAAAAGGCGACACGGCGCTTTTCAACCGACAATTCAGACGGCACATACCGGCCATCGTCCCGCTGTGGATCATCCCTGTGGCAATCGGCGGAGTGGTCGCGGTGAAATCCTTCTCGTGGGCACTTGCCATACTGCTGGGGGTGTTCGTGCTGAATTCGTTCGTCATCCTGCCATTGCTGTCGAAAAGCCACGGCTGCAAGCACTGTCCGCAACGTGCAGCCTGTCCCTGGATGAAAAAGTAGTTGCACTCTATTTTGCGGGTGCCCTGGGATCGAACTTATGCCAAACCCGTAGTGCCTGGCCTGGAGATCTCTCGCAGGCATCCTGCCGAAATTATCTCGGTCGCCTGCTGGCCGATATAGTGCCGAAGCTAAAAGGCCGCCCGCAAGCGGCGGCCTTTTTTGGCTTCTCTCACTGGCAGGGAACGGCGCGAGTATGGTGTTCCTAGTCCGCGGCGGGGACTTTCGGCATCTCCATCTCTTCGATCGCAATGCCATCCGGTAATGTGACCTCGGCAGCATCAATTTCATTCAGCCGCTCGTAGGTCACCTCGATGTTTTCTCCCGCACTGGTCATACGCTGAGTGAGACCGGTCTCCTTTGCCAGCCACGTCTTACCGCCTCCGCCAGGACCGCCCTCTTTGATCTCGATGACCCAGCAGTCCACACCGTTGACGGTCTCGCTACCGGTGATCTCGGTGGTGTCGCGGAACACGTCAATGTTGCCCATGATGTTGGTGCGCGTCTCCTCGCCTAACACCATCTTGGTGGCGGTATCCTGCCCATCCGGCAGGATGTACATGGCGCCCTCTTCCATGTCCATGTACGTCTTCATGCCCTGAGCCTCGGTCATCATCTTGTGGGGTCTGTTATCCTTGGTGACGACGAGTTGCACGACGGTGTTGCCATCCTGCATGGTCATGGTTGACTTATAGCTCTCGGGCAGCGTAACGGCGTCAATGATGTCAGCCATTGACTTGGGGTCTTTGGGTGTGGCCTTGGGCTCGGATTCGCTGGGTGCGTCAGCGGGGGCATCAGGCGTCTGGAGAGCGACCGGAGTGGTATCCGCCGGTTTTTTCCCACATCCTAACAGAGATGTAACTGCCACGAGCAGCAGTGCCGTCAATGCCAACATCACCAGTGACCTGTTCATATTCCCATTCCTCCCGACATGAAACGAATATCGCGGATCTGCGTCCGCTGAAGGGCGTCTGCCAACAGAATGATTGTACTATAGGCAGGAGTGAATGGCAAATATTGACGACCAGGGCGGCCGGGGGGCTGTGTCGTGAGCTCATTCAATGAGCTGCTTGTAGTTGGCGGCGACCTTCTGGAATCCGGCGATCATCTGGGCGACGAAACCTCCGCGCGGCTCAAGATACGAGCTGACGCTAATGGTGCGTGTCATAGTGTCTTCGGCAATGGGATAGCCGCCGCGCTTGTAGGGGACGAAATCATCGCCGAGAGGTCCGCGGCCCTCGCCCCAGAGATCGAAACCCTCGGTGAAGATCTTGCGAAGATGCTCAAGGTGCCAGCCCCACAGCCGGCACGGGACGCCCTCGGCCTGCAGTGCCTCGACGAAACGCGCAGCAGGCAAATCGTCGAAATACTCCGCATCGTATATGATGTTGAGACCGCCGTAGAGGCTGATACGCTTGGCCTTCGGGTAGGTGGCCTCCGGCCGCAGACCGGGTATCTGCTCGATGCCGGCAAAGAGCGTCTCGCGGAAGGCGTCGCTCTTCTCGATGCGGTAGTCCAGTGAGTCCAGCGACACCTTGGCGATGGCGATTGCGAGCGGATGTGCGCGGAGTTTCTGACCGAGAGTCTCGTTATCCAGCAGCGTGTATGGGTGAATGGTGAATTCCCCGGCCACGGCGTTGCGGTGCAGATGTGCGAAGGCAAGCATGCGCTCATAGTAGAGACGGTTATTGGTGGTTGCTATGCCGCCTTCGCCGCCGCAGACAGGCTTGCCGCCGGGATTGGCGCCCTGGAGGCTGAAGCAGCAGATGTCGCCGCAGCTGCCGATTTTCTTGCCGTCCCACTCGGCACCATGGATGTGAGCCCCATCCTCGACGATGGCGACGCCGTACTTCTGGCCGATCGCCAGGAGAGCGTCCATGTCGCAGACGTTGCCGCCGGCATGAATCGGGCAGATAGCCCTGGTGCGCGGTGTGATGCGCTTTTCGATGTCGGCGGGATCCGCCAGCAGTGTCTTCGGGTCGGGTTCGCAGAATACGGGCCTGGCACCCATGTGAAGCGCGCCGCCGTAGGTCCCCAGATAGCCGATTGTCGGCGTGATGATCTCATCACCTGGCCCGACACCGGCGGCATAGAAGCCGGCAGCAAGGGCTGTGGAGCCATGGTCAGTAAGCAGACAGTATTCCGCGCCGATGTAGTCTTTGAACTGGGTTTCAAACTCATCGGGGAGGCCTGAGCCGGGGCCCGAGCCGGAGATAGCGCCGGTTTCCAGCAGGCCCGCAATGAGCTCCATCTCCTTGTCCACAGGTCTCTTCCACTGCTCCGGGGCCGCGATGGTGACTGCCTTCGGTCCGCCCTTGACGGCGAGTTGCGCGGGGTTCATCGGCATGGCATGCACCTACTTTCTGGATGCTCGCAGCATATTGGTGCGAGGCTTCAACGGGGAGGCGGAGGGAACCTTCTTTATGCGCATGGTGAAACGGAGGCGCCACAATTTGCCGTG
>Ga0180432_10002537_pt1 | contig 27266 bp, 23 predicted proteins | sample SS_ome_10_FD_132414 | JGI IMG/M metagenome (GOLD analysis project Ga0180432, IMG submission 132414) | Hypersaline lake sediment archaeal communities from the Salton Sea, California, USA - SS_1_MS_2 metaG | ecosystem: Environmental > Aquatic > Non-marine Saline and Alkaline > Hypersaline >... | reverse complement strand
CCGATAAATTTATGAATGCTATTGTAAATGCTTCTTCTGCTATGTCCTTTTTTGATGCCCCTTTAAGAAAAGTACCAAAAAAGGACATAGCAGAAGAAGCATTTACAATAGCATTCATAAATTTATCGGTACTAAAACCGCTTTTTGCCGCATCAAAAGAAACTTGTTTAAAAGCTGAATCAATCTCTTTAAGACCCATCTTTTGTTCAGCCATCATAGTAGTCATATAACTTCCAGTAGCCTGTATATCCATACCAAAAACTTTACTGGCTTTTGCGGCTACCCCTACAACATCTCTAAAGCTATTTACATCGCCCATCAAGGAAGTGACCCTAACACCTGCCGCCGTTACGGACTCCGCAAAAATCTGAACTTCCTCGGGTTGTAAAGCATCTTGCAAATTATGCTGAATATTAAAAATTGCTGAATTATAATCCTTAAACTGCTGGGCTACGTCATCAGTAAGCATGGAAGGGCCGCGAACCATAGCAAATTTTTTATTCAGATCTTTTACATAGGTATCGACAGACATGGCAGCACTAACTACGGCTTGGCCTACGGCTAAACCCCACCCGACAGGTCCGGACATAACCTTAGAAACAGCCCCTAAACTTCCTGCGAGCTTTAATCCTGCTTTTCCAGCGGCACCCAAGGCTCCAGGCATCTTAGCGGCATAAGCTGAAGACTTTTTCATCTCTTCAGAAAATTTTGCAGCATGGATAGCCTGCTGCCGGACGGCTTTTGGTGAACCACTGCGTAGGGCCTTCCATAAACCTTGAGTATGGTTTTTTGCATCTTCCATCTCAGAAACAACTTTACTAGTACCCCCTCCCAAACTCTTATATTCTTTTGCTAAGGCCCTAGCTGCTTTTCTATCCATCCATCTCTTTTTTACTTTATCTATCTCTTCATAGGACCTTTTTGTCTTCTTTAAAGTTTTATTTAATTTTTCTGTCTCTTTATTTATCTTATCTATCTCAGCAACTTCATCCATCCTTTTTAGTTGCTTATTAACATCACTTAAGATCTTATTCATTTCACTAAGAGTTTTATTCATCTTTGCCATAATTAGTCCTTATTTAGGGCTTAATACACGAGCACCAATTTTACTATAGAATCGATCCTTATCCTCAGGGGAGGTTTCTTCCTCTGAGGGAACTTCCACAACATACGTAGGTTCTTTCTTACCCACATTTCGGGATTCTTCTTTAGAGAGCTCTCTTTGAGATCCTTCTATAAATACATTATCACAATTATCATGATATTTCTTTATATTTTCTTCTGCTTCTTGAGCCTTCTTCTCTGTCATATCCTTAATTTGCTTCATATATCTTTCCATAAATAAATCATGCTTATCTTTCTTTCCGGTCATTTGCCGCTCTAGTTCCGCAACAATTTCTTCAGTAGTATCAACCGAAGCAGCCCAACCGTTCTCGGACCATTTTTTAGTGTCAATAAATCCTTCAACTGCTAGCTTTTTTCTGCGTTCCTCATACAGCCTTTTTGAAGAATCATGCTGACTCTGAACATGTCTCGCACCCTTAGGGTTTGAAGCCGAAGCTATCATTATGGCCCTTGAAAATTCTTCCATATTAATATCTTCAAGATCCAAAGCACGATTAATCGTAATCCAGCTCTCTTGGTGCGCATTTAACCCTAAATTGGATGTCCCTGGAATACCCGTAAATTCTTGGGCTGTGGGTAAATGACCCCTTAAAGTACGCCAAGAATTCCTTGCGTATCCTGTATAACAAAAGCCCTCCAAATACTTTATAACTTCAAAAGATATTATCCTAATTTCATTTAAGTTTAATATGAATTGCTTAATTATCAGTCCGGGCAATTTTGAAAAATGGTCATAAAATTTGACTATATTATCTTCCCGATCTTTTAGAACATTTTCACCATTTAAAAGGAATAAACTAAAAATAATAAAGAATACATTAAATTTATGGGAGTAATCCCTACTCTCAGGATTCCCCGCATAGAGCTTAATTAAATCAAACTCTTTTTCATTAACGGTTTTAAAAACTAAAAGCTCCCCGTCCAAATTAAATCCAGTAGTCAGGAAGCCTTTAAAAATCAAATTAGACAAATTGGCATAAGCCTGTTTTGTGTCCATTTTATTTCATTTCATCAGTAGATTCTTCGGTATCTTTATCATCTATCTTTCGAAAACCTTCAGGAATATTTTCCTTAGTTTCAGGTTTAATATCTTCCTTAGGTTCCGGAGTAAATTTATTAAATTTAATGCCTTTAGTTACTCTTGCCTCTAACTCCAGCTGCATATCATTATAGGCTTCAAAAAGACGATCTCTTAAAATGGATGGCCATAACTCTATCTGCTCATGTATAAAGAGATATTTGGATTTACTTAAAGGTTGCCCGCTTTCATCCTCAAACTCAATAATGGAATCCTTAAATTCTAACTCATTTATTTTCTTAATCGCATAAGCCAAAGTGTTCTTTTTTAGGCCATCTATAAAAGCATTTCCATCAAGATCTTTTATGGCCTCCATTGCTTTGATCTCTTCAGCCGTTGTTAAAGGCTCCAGCAGAATTGTGAGATCAATACCATCAATTTTTATTTCTTTCTGAATAGAAAATGAATTTTTTAACGTATCAAATAGGCCCTTTAGATTAACCATAGCAAATTCCTTTTATTTTATTTGTGAAAAAAATGGGAAATTTCGGGGGCGTGCAAGGATGGATTTAAATTTTATCTTATTTTTTTAATATTATTTAGTATTTAAATTTTATCTTATTCAAGCCCGAGAAATCCTATTACTAAATTGAGGGAGAGCCTAAACTCCCCCTCAATAATTTACTCCTCTTAATTCTGCAATCTCTGGGACAATCCAGTTTCGTTAGAAGCAAGGTTGTCATAATCACCAGCATCAGTGTATTCAGAGAAAGGCTCACCGCTCAATACGTCAGAGACACTAATTGAAACCGTCTCCTGAACTAAAGCAGTATCAGAAGCGTAGTTTACATTATAGTCATTTATCCAACAGGCTTCATAAACTGTAATCAAGGCTTGAAGAGCTCCCGAAGGATTACCCTCTAAACCCGTTTGCTCATCGATATCAAGATCTACATTCCCGAGATTATTTTTGAGACCTGTATTTTCAAAAGCTAATCTACTAAAGACAACTTCCTGACGAATATCAAAAGGCCATCTATGATGCCGTAAAGATCTTACAAGACCATCAATACCTGACTTATACCCGAATACCTGATAAATATTAGAGGTATACAGAGCACTGCGAGTGACAGAAATAGTCATAGGCTCAGTTACACCCGGGACTAATTCCGCAATATGATCACCAAAACCGATACCACGAATAGGTTCAACTGACCTTGACTCTGAAGGGTCAAAAGTGGCCACTACGCCAATTTGTCTGGGTAGACCCCCCTGAGCATTAACTGCATAAATTCTGTTTTTAGAGCTTATCACCGACAGAGTGTTCGGAGAAACACCCTTCCGGAAAATATAGCTATCATAATCACGCGTTGCCATTATTAAGCCTCCCTATATGGAGTTTATTGTATATCAAACATAACTCCCCAAATTAAAACAATTTGGAAAGACTGGATTTTTCATTTTCTGTTAATTCACCAACATCGTCCAAAGACATATAACCAACTGGAACTTCTACCCCACCGAAACTTACAGAATTGGCAAGAATTTCCGTATCAACTTTTGATTCTACAGGAGTTTCAACCTCAGGAGCTTTCTCTTCAGCAACCTCAGGAGCTTTCTCCTTCGAAGCAGTTTTTATGGACTCCTCAGCAGGAACTTCCTTAACTACATCTTTTTCTTCCAGGACTTTTTCAGAAGCAATACATTCCTTCTTTTTAGGAGTTTCTTCCTCTTTATCAGATTCTTCGGTTTTCTTTTCAGAAGCCGTAGAACAATCAGATTTACCTTCCGCAGGAATAGACTCGACAGTCTCGGAGGCCTCTTTATCTCCTTCTTCCTCTTTTGGGGTCTCTTTCTTTTCAGCTAGCTGACACTCAGGTTTCCCACTCATAGGACCCGTCCCATCAGGTATCCCCGGACCTTTAATTTTACCGGCATCTTTTTCTAAAAGAGCAAGTCTAACAGCCTCGGAAGCCTCTTTCGTCCATGAATCTTCAATAACCCCCTCTGAGGCAGATTTAACCCCGACAAGACTCATTAATTTAACAATCTTTTCAATAATACTCTGTAATCCGGAGCTCTTCTTCTCTTCCGGGGATAATTTTTCGAAATTCTGAACAAGATCAGAATAAACTGAAAGGGCTTTAGCACCACCAGGAGTTGCAGAACTACCCTCACCACGGCTGTGGGTAGGGCTGACATGGAGAGGAGCTAAACCTGCAGCTTTACTCTTTACAAGATTATTAACCATATCTTTAATTCTACGACCTGCCTCACTATTGAGAAATTCCGGGGATAAATTTAATCTATTAAGATCATTCTTAATCTCTTTTTCTTTCTTCTCAAATACCGCAGGATCGGGCATTTTAAATTGAGGATCAGTTGGATTAATTTTTGTGCCGCCAGGTAAAGCCGAACTGGGCTGGAATCTATCACCAAAAGTAGTAGCGGGGCTCATGGCCTCTTTATCCTCGGCGGTCTTAGGTTCTACCTTACCTTTACACTTAATGCAATATTTTGTATTATTAAGGACGCCTGTGCCACATTTTGGGCAGGGAAAAGTCTCTACCTTTTTCTTGGCTTCGATAAGATTTTCCTCAAGCTCAGGTGCTTCTGAGGCTAAACGGGCAGAAAGAGTTTCATCATCTATTTTGGCTAGAGCCATGGCCATAGTACGTAAGGAGACCGCAAAGGGGTCCTGCTCATTTTTAAAGTTTCTGGATAAAACATCCATACTAACAATTAGAGATTTGCGATCCATGATACTAGCCTCCCGAATATTTGATTGGTTTCTATTTTTTTGCGGATAAAAATCAGAATTGTGCTTTTGATCTTTAAAAGCATGCATTGCATCAGCTTTTGCAGACTCATAACTTTCATTCAATAGATTTTCCTCCGGACGAAAATAAACCCGTTCCTTAACTGGCACCCTGGTGGGGTCAATAAGAAAATCTAAAATATTGTTAGCTATCTTCTTCGGATCAATCATTTTTACTCCTTGAATAGGGAAGAAGTCTTAATGACCTCTTCCCGTATAAGTTAAAGTCTTGCACGTAAATTAAAAGTAACAACAATCCAGAGCAACGGTAATACAGGACTATAAGACGCCGTGACCTGAAGAGTTGTCGGATCATTTTCATCAGGAGTTGCTGTAACATCAGTAAAAGCTGTAATGATTTGTGCTTTTACAAGAGCACTCAAATAAGACTTAAGAGTTCTTTCAATCTCATTTTTTCTGGAAGGCAAGAATTTTGATCCAATAAAAGGCATAAGAATATTTCTCGTACCTTTTTGAACAAATTGTTTAATCCTTACTACAGAAGGAGTTCTTGTAAGAACAGATGTCACATCAGTCGTTAAAGCAATTTTCGTGATAATCTCAGAGGGTTGTTCCTCTAAAATTGTAACACCAGAATTTGCGACCTGTGATTGTGTTACTGTATCCAATCGACGGTATAACCGAGAGAAACCAACAAGAGGCTTTCTAGTTAGAGGCTCCGCAACGTCATAGGCAGGAGAAGTATCCCGACCACTGATTGCCGCCGCAAGAATTGATCCATCAACAAGATATTCAACATCATTACCTAATTCATCCGCTAAAGTAACCACGGCACCATCAGGATACAGACCGGTCATAAGCTCACTGTTATAGGATTGAGCAAGAGCCATCGCTTGTGATGGGGTCGTATTTATAGGAAAGCCAAAATAGGTCATACGCTCATTAGCATATCGTATCGAAGACTGAATAATATTACTTGTCTTCGTATAAGTTAAGACACTATCCAATGTTGTTACAGGCTCCATAAGAGAAGGACGTAAACCACCGGTCATAGGGTTAGTAAAAACATCGATAGCCTTAACGTATGTAGCGTAGGGTGCCTCGGTTCCTCCAGTAGTCTTTTCAACTTGAAGAAGAATAACCCCAGGAGCTCCATTAAGGAAAGCCAGATGTGCTGCAAGAGCCAGCTTATTTGATGCACCCAAAGGACCCGTATATGCCTGAGCATTTTTCTCGGTAGTAACAAAGACCGGGTCTATTAAACCATCCGAATCGAAAGATTTATTATCATCAAAAGTGACATAATAAAAATCCCCTATATTTGGCTCATTACCCGAAAGATTGTAAGTAGTAACAATACCTGTATCCGTTACCGTAATATCCTCAGTATCCGAAACATACAACTTTATGCCTGGAATAGCTTTGGAGGCTGTAGTCGCTGTTACAAATTCTGGAGAAACCTGATAAGTTATTGTATCAAAAGCGTCGTAGGCACCTGTAACAGGTTTGACCAGAGTAACTCTGAAACCTGTAACTGTGTCAATATAAGTTTGATTTAGATAACCTGTGTTATCTCCACCAGAACCGGTCCCCGCAGCATTAGTAGAAGCAACAGTATAAGTTGATGCATCTGTAAAAGATAGTGTGATAGTTTCTTCCACTGCATAACCAGGAGTAACAAGAGCATCCATATTAAGAGCGCCTACACCATCGGGATATGGGATAGTAGTATTACCAACTGAACCACTAACATTTGTTCCAGCAGCATACCATGAAACATCCATTGCCGTACCAGAATCTGTGCCCTCAACTTCATAAGTACCAACACCAACAGCGCCCGTAGTCGTATCTGTCAGAGTCCAAATATCATCAGTGATATTATTCTCATACTCTGTAACATAAACGATTTCACCGGCAGCCGGTGCAGTAGAAAGAGTGATAGTTGGAGTTGCACTAGTCATCTCTGTGATAGTAGCAACTGTTGCATCGGTAGGATTAGTACCCGTATAAGCAGTAAGAAGAGCTGGATTGTCCGTTGTTTTTGCCTGACCTGAACCATTAGTAGGAACAAATGGGAGAGAGAAAGTAGTAACCGTCCCATCACCCGTACCCGCTACCTGTCTGTAAACTTTATTATCATAAAGGGTTGTTGTAATCTGGTCATAAAAATAAGTTGAACCTGATGTATGAGTGCCGTATGAAATCTTAGCACTATTACCCCAGTTTATCGTATTAAAAGTACCAGATGTATCCAGGACATAATCAGCAAGATCTGCAAAGTCCTGAGTGGATGAACTTAAACCAACTTTAGTAATTTGGGATACATTGTGAGAAGGAAGAACATCAAAGGTATCCTGATAAACATTACTGTAATAAGTAATGAGAACAGTTGAACTTGCTGCTGGAGCACTAGCAAGAGTAATAATACCCGCATCGCCATCAACAGCCGAAACGGTTACTTCACTCCCGTCAACCGTTACTGTAACCTTTGTTGGATCTGTGGTAGTTATACCTCCATTATCTCCCTGTACAATAGGAAGATAATCCACCTTAAAGGTAACATTATCAGTGGCAACCTGATCACTCTGATCCTCATCCGTATGGAGAGTATCATATCTTTTAAAGAAGTAAGAAATTTCTACGGTATCACCCGAGGCAGGAGCGGTCATCAAAGAAACGACGCCCGTAGAACCTACCACAGCCGAAACTGGTACAGACTCATTATTTACATAAGCTACAACATTATCAATATTTGTCGTAGTTGTTCCAGTTCCTGCCCCTGTAGTAATCGGAAAGTAAGAAACTTTAAAAGACCTATTTGAACCATCAATAAGATAGTCACCAGAAGAAACCATCTCTTCTTTTATAATTCTATTATCAGCTATGGAACTTGAACCACGAACCATCTCATAAGCCGTAACAGGAATAACCTCATCGGCTACACCGATAAAGGCTGGGACTCTAAGGTCACCCGCGGCTGAGGCCCGAGGTGCTTCATTAAATGTTTGCGTATAAACGCCGGGAAAACTAAAAGATGGAAATGGTCCGATGCTACCCATAATTAACCTCCATTAAAAGTAATTGTCATCAAAGTATTCTTTATCGGTATGTCATTCGGATCTATTCTACATTCTATTTATTATCTTATTTTTCAATCTACAGCATCGAACTAAAAAGTCCCAGCACTATTAAATTGGGCCACTCCCTTTTCTGTCCTATCTCTTCGATGTTGCTGGAGTGCCCCAACATACTCTTTTCTATGTTTTACATCTTCTTTTTTTCCTAAACCCATTAAAGGCATAAATTTTCCGTCTTTTGATTTTGGAAGATCCAATACCTTTAAATCTTTTCCTTTATGTCTCTTGGCCTGATTATCATGATAATTCTGCCAACGCTTATTTGATTCTCGTCCAACGGTCATATCTATTGATTCTACTGCCGTACCGCCCGCTACTACTGGTGCAAAAGCACTCATTTGTTTTAAAGCGGGCCCTTTACACTTTTTACAAGGCACTGTTTCGGAGTTTTCTTTACTGTTTTTTAACTCCTCAAATCTAAGGCCACACTGCTGACAAGAATACTCGTATAAAGGCATAAATTTCTCCCATCTATATCTTATTTAATTTAAACTCATTAATATTAATCATATTAAAAGATTATTGATATTTAGTCTTCTAAACTACTCTCTCATAACCAATTGTAGGGTGCTTTATGACCGCTCTAGCATCAAGGGACATCCGAACACCTGATATATCAAATTGCCTGATTTTATAAATATAAGGAAGGAATTTTTGCCATTCAGTCATGACTCTTATATCTACCGAAGATTCATAATAAAGATCACCTGTTGTTTCAATAAAGACCTCTTCAGTTTCACCCGTAGGCTCAACACTTTCAAGAGTTATACCTTCGAACTCTAGAGCATTCTTTCTTATACCCCATAACCAATTAATAACTTGATCGGTCATCTCTGCCATTTGTATGGGATCCTTTGCAATAACTCCCAATGATAGGGACATATCCCAATGACCACCATAAATTCTTGCCTGTAATTCTCTGTCCTTTGTTACGAAAACTAATTGTAGGTCATCCCCCTTGGATCTACGGCCCATACATAAAACGGTACCCGGAATTGCCCCGTGTACTTCTTGGTAATTCTTAAAGGTGTAGGGGCCTTCTTCAGGCTGTACTTCAGTATAATATGTCGCGGATAATTTATAGCCAGACGTGACAGGCGTAAGGAAAGTAATAATACCTGTCGTATTATCTATGACGTATTCAGTATCCCTAACGAGTATAATTTGAACATCCTCGGGTGGACTGTTATAATAACTTAAAATCAGACTTTCTGAGCCGGGTTCAATAGGAGCCCGCTCAAGAGTTAATGTCGTCTCTAAACCCGTTGTCTTTTCTACAAGTAATTCATTTTCGATAAAGTAAGAAGGGGCAATATAAAACTCATGATCGTCCGTAAATATAACCCTGTATAAACCTGGTTCTGCCAAATATCTATAATAATAGCTTATAACAATAGTTGCACCTGCGGGAGCAGGTGCCTTAAGAGTAAATTGCTTATTTATACCATCGACCGTGTCTACATCAACAGAGGAACCATTTACTAAAACGGTAATAAGGCCGGAGTTATCAGCAAAATCTGTGTTTCCAGGACCCGACAGAATTTGATGGCTTGTAGTAAATAATCTTTGGGTTGGATCTGCCTGTGAGGATATATCTTCGTCGGTTCTTTTAGTTATACTATCCTCATTTTCTTTTGCCCACTCTACACTTAATCCGGGATAGTCATTAAAACGAGCTAATCGAACATGGGAATATGAGTCAGCCATGTAATTATCGGCAGACATCCTGATCTGTGTCGCAGCAGTGTTTCTTAAAACAGCCCCAAATTGCAATCTCTCTTTATAAGGGAATTTATTCGTTACAGTAACTTTTCCTGAATAGATCGGATGATTTAAAAAAGAGGCCTCGACTTCCTCAAGGATACGACGTTTTACTCCAACCATCATATTATTAAACATTTTGGCTATATCCTTTATGTTTCATGTACCATTCTACCTCTCCACCCAGCAAAGGTTGATCAACTGTACCTGACCTATTCTCCTGATGAGCCCCTTCTCTCATAATTCTATCATTAACAGACTCATCCTTCGGTGCTGAATTACCCTTAATAACATTGAAATATTTAGATGGGTCAAACTGGGGCCTTTCCCCAGATAGCCCATCAGGAACTCGGGTAATACCTCCACTAATACCAGGAACTTTTGAAACAGTTTTTACTATAATAGCATCTTGATCCATCAGCTTTTTGACCCTTCACTATGGTTAAGAGCTGCCACCAAAAGACCCTGAGCAACGGCATTAAGGGGTTCCTTTGCAACGCGTATTTCTGATATAGGTATAGGAAATTTATCTTTAACCGTAGCAAAACCTGCTTCGAAGAGCTCTTTAAAACCCTTCGGCAAGGAAGTACCACCAGAAAGAATAAGGGGAATAGCATTGGGTAAATCAATATTCCCTCGATTTTTTTCAAATTCAACCTTTATGGATTCTAAAACTCTGAGAATCAGACTTTTATAATAGATAACAAGAGCTTCTCTTTCTCTGATTGTTTTTGGGTCACCCTCATTTGGATCCATAAGATTAAGACCACGCTCTTTTATTGACTGAATCCTACTTGCGGTCGTACCAGTAGCCTTCGCAGCTGAAGCATCAAGCCAGTCGCCACTATTAATGATAGAATAGGTCATACCAACTAAAGTTTGAAAAAGTAGTGCCACATTAACCATTCCCGCACCCATGGAAACGGCAATGGCAGAAAACTGCTCTACTGCGGCATTACTATAAACAATAGCTGCTGCCTCATTCATAGATATTGACTTATATCCTAATGTATTAATAAGTTTACTGAACATGGCCTGATGGTAAACAACATCCAATGTTTGGTCAGAAGGGTTTCCTGGAATACTGTAGTAACAAATTTCTCCGGGGGTCCTTGCTTTTCCGAGTATGTTTTCAAGAAGTACTAAAAGAATTTTTTCTGCCTCTAATTCTCCAGGAGCAATAACTCCTTTTGAAAGAGGACGGCGAACTTCCTTTTTAAAGATATTGGCCATAGTGACTGCAGGATCTCCAACCAAATAGATCTTATCATCACTTTCTATAAAATTTATCTTAGACATGGATAGCATATTTTTAACGGATGGGTCATTATCCATATCAAGAAAAGCATCTCGAATAGATTTAATCTGAATCTGACCATTATCATCCTGTCTTGCTGCAACTAGAAAGCAGGTACCGATATCAACTCCGCATGCGCACATATAAGCTCCTTGTTATGTAGATTTAAACTTCTTTAATAAATCTAAACTATTTGATACACCGTCACCATCAACATTCTTGCCCTCAATTGTTATACTACTCTTTAAAGTCCCTATATCTACCTCAGGGACATATCCCGGACCGAAATCTTTTGAACCCGCCGAGACTCCACCAGTCTGCCCGACTATAACTTGCTGGGCAGGTATCTTAGATATTTCCTCCCGAACGGTGTCGGTTATAAGAGGAATGAGCCCCATTAGTATCTCTCGAGTATCGTTTCCCTTGGGCTGACATTCAGAGACTACTTCGGTTACGACCTTTCTTATATCATGTATATCCATCCCGGTATTTTGGGATCTCTTTGGATCAGATTGTTCTAATTTATCTGGTATAGAATTTCTTATTTCAGGTTGTTGATCCAGCTTTACTATACGACCTTTTTGTATTTCTCGCTGTAAATCTCTGGATTTCTGAAATTCCTGGTCACTATACTGCTTCTTTTGCCTATAGTAGATTACATCACCCAGATCTTTGATGGGCACCCTTTCATGCGAATTTCCAAATATATAGACCATATAAAAGCCCCATTCGATATTATTTATATAGAATTATTTATTAAATGATTATTGCAGATAAAAATCCATAATAGAGATATATAATTAAAGAACGGATCACTCTAAAGGAGAAATAAATGAAGATTCCAAACAATACTTCTGCGTTAATGGTTTTTGCAAATAATTCAGTGTCTTCAGAGGATAGGGACTACCGTGAGGACGGATGGGTTTATAACGATCAAGGGGAAAAAATTAAAAAATGGTATAAAAGAATAAATGATATCCTTGTATGGTTTCCAATCATGGATGATATAATTAAAATTGAAGAACGCCTTAAAGTTCAAGTAGATCGGGCTAGGACCTACCATAACAAAATACTTTTACCTGTTTATGAAGAATTAAAAAAAGTAGGAAAAGCCCACGCAAAAGTAACACATAAATATTCCGGGGATATGGACCCATACTGGCTTTATACATACAATAATAATAAGGGAGAGAGGTCCGAAGGAATCAGTTTTAAATGGGTTGATAAGCCTGAAGATCCATTAAATCTGGGCATTGGAAATGCTTATTATAATTATGATAATAGATTTACAGAACTATCAACTAGAGCAGGAATGTTTAAGAGTATTCTTGAACATTCTATTAAAAGAAAAACCTATGACATTCCCGGGAATTATGGAGAGCAACTTTGTATAAATGTGAACGAATCATATTATTGGTTTGTACACGGCGGACATACTTGGGAGCCCTTGAGCTTTCCCGATAATAAAGCTAAATTTATAAACATCAAAAAATAAAAATGCCCCCAGGTATTAACTGAGGGGCATTTGGAGGACTGCTAAAAATTTAAATTAACCTTTGATATAAGTATCAAGGGCATCATAATCAATTGAGGCTTCCTTTGGTTGTTCTTCTTTTGCAGGAGCTTCTTCTTTTGCAGGAGCTCCTTCCTCTTTTGCAGGAGCTTCTTCCTCTTTTGCTATAACTTGTTCCGGATCAAAATAATAAGGTGCGGAATCTTCAGTTTCTTCATAAGAAAGAACACCTTCACAGGCAGGGCAACTTACACTGTCATTAACAGTAATATCAGAAACAGTTACGTTCTCACCAACTTCACTGGCAGTAAGGGTACGTGTTTCATTAATTTTAGCAAGTGTTGTGGTGTGGTTGCACTGGTCACAGACAAAAGATGTAACCGTAGCAGCTTGTTTCTCGATTGCTTCAGCAACATCAAGAAGATCCTGAGCGGCTTTTTTTAATGACATGATACAATCCTCCTATAAAAGTTTATAATATATTCCTAAATAAGTAATCATATACTTATTTATATTAAAAGAATATTAAAAAGAGAGTTTTTCTAAAATTTCTTTTATTCTTTCCTGAATCTTTTCAATATCCTCCATCACCTCTTTAGCTTGGTCTGGGTCCGAGATCTTATCTATATTATATCTCTTTTCTAAAAAGACTAATCTCTTAGATAATTCTTCATGCTCCTTAACCAAACGCATTCTTTCAGGAAAATCTGCTGCAAGACGACGTAAATAATTTAGTGCTATCTTTTTTGAATTCAAAAAACCATCCTCCATTAATATTACCAACTAATATTTTCAAAAGTTACAGTACGGCCTTTAATTAAACGCTCCTCCGCTATAGTGGGCTTAACCGGAATAACTGGAGAAGCAGGAGATGACGGATCCTCACGATAGGAATCCGTTGAAGCAGGTACAGAAGTCTGACCGCCTGGAATACCTATTTTATAACGAATATCTCCCTCGTCTACATAGGATATAGTAAAATGCTGCTGGTAAATAGCTCCGCGTGACCCCTGAGGATTCACAGGTCCTACAATAAATCTTTCATTATTTTGACGAACAATAACGTCACGTTCATTTAGGAGAGGGAAAGGACCCGTCCAAGACTCAAAGTCATAACGAACATGTAATCCCATATCCAATAATTCAATAGACTTCTCGGCCTCTGGAGGAGCAATAACTATATCATAGGGGCCTGAATATCCCCCGACATAATTCGTACCAAAACAGATCTCACAATCATGATGACTCTGACCATAAGCACCTTCATAATTGGGGCAGAGCTCACCCATCCATTTTCGAGTAAATACTTTTACTCTTTCTCCCGCTTGATCTAATATCCATCTATTTCTACGAATAGCTTCTTTCCAGATATAATCAATCTCTTCCATATCAGCAGTACAGCGCCACTCTACCTCGTCCAGGGGAGTTTCTATTTGTTTACTATTATCATCGGGATCAATAGCAACAGTCGTGACCTTATAATTAAGTCTCTGACTTAGGACCGAAAGAACCTGATTTTTTAGATATTTATAGGTTAAACGTACGTGACCATCTGGGGGCCACGGTAATCGTGGTGGAAGCAACTGAGATATTTTATAATTAAATGTAGGTTTGCTTATTAAAGTAACTTCACCTATATGACCTGAAACAGAAAAAGCAGGAACCTCCAGGTAAGTGCCATCTCCATCATCTATTTCTATTTTTACATCCTGAGTCCTGTCAGATGTTTTACCATTTGATCCGGGCTGAATAATTGGATTCCGCTGAGAATAAACTCGCCATCTTTTATCAGGTTCTGTTTCCTGTTTTAATGTAGGCGTTGCATCTTCTACTACTTCCTCTTCCTGAGTTTCATCCCTATAATAAAGAACATTAACCGGAGTAGTATTAATTTTCTCATAGGTACCATAAGGAGTCTCAGCACATCTATATACATTACACCCTATAATATTTAAGCCATTATTCTGGGGAATAAGTTTAGGATTATCCCAACGAATATCCGTAGCCCCTATTTTATAAGGAGACGTAACCATTAAATTACGTGGGGCAAAAGGAACACTCAGGTCCGGGGTCAGCGGTCTCATGGGTTTAACAAAATCCGGTCTACCTGTTTGGCTTAATTTACCGCTATGATAAGCTGGCATTTTTAAGACCCCTCATGAATAATAATTGGCTGTCTTTGGATCTTCTGAGAATAAGGTCTTGCTAAACTCGTGTTCGATATTGAATCCGAAATAACTAAAAATTTAGAAAAATAACCCATTCCATGGGATGCATTAGTGCAGTCTGCTGATTCGGTTAATGTATGCTCCAATGTATTCATTGAGAATGATGCATGCCATTGACCTCCAGTATCATAGATCATTTTTTTAAATAAGGTATTATCCTTAGATTCTATTATTGACACAGTATTATCTTCAACAGCTATTCTAATGGGTACCGGTCCGGACAGGTCTTGAGCTAAATAAACAACTCTTAAAAGGTCACCTGCTTTTACTTGGCCCTCAAAATTTAAACCATCCCAACTAATCTTATCACTAACAGCAATAAAATCATTCCCACGATCCTGTGGAGGTCCCCCAATAACATTTAAGGCAACTTCACATGTATCTCTAATAATGTGTGTGGGTTGAATATATTTATTTTGAATATCTTGGCTAGTAACACATAAATAGTCCGTAAAAAATTGATTATTTATCTCAGCGGAGGCCAAATTACTCCAGCAACTATTTGTACTATCCCCCGAGGATAAACTACCCGAATACGTTCCATCATTATATTTAAATGTTACGGTATTAGTATCATTATAGACACTAAAAAAGACAGGATCTAAGGCTTGTCTTATTTCAACAGATGCTTCAAAATTAGCTGTAAAAGTAAAATTTGAATTCATAGTAATAACATTGGTACCGTCATAACTAAGTATAAGGTATCCGTCGCGGATTACAGCTTCTGATGTTTCACTTGCCATTTATTTTTCCTTTAAAAACCTATACAACATTCCAGGATGTTTCATCTGTATTATGATTAGGATAAACTGTCAAAGGACTCCAAAATAGGTCTTCCAGATAAACTCGGCCATCAGTGACCCCCGTTCTATCCTCCACGGGTACTATTACTCTATTATCCACACCATTAAAGGATTCATATTCCCCGGACATAGCAATTATATAATCTCCAGGGATAGAATTCTCCAAAGCTAACCCCAAAGATCTATAAGGTAAACTTACTGTGCCATTTCCACCTGAATTAGTGCCGTCTCCACCAAGAACTGTTCCATCAGAACCATTGGGAGAAACGAAGATTAATCTCGAAATATCAATATTACTATAATGAGAATCTAAGGTATAAGTTTGGACCTGTCTTGAAGTATCTACAAAGTAAATATTCTGTTCCTTAAGATTCAGGAAATAAGTATTTAAGTGAGTTCCCTGAGATGTTGAATCACTATTAGATGATATATAAACAGGAGAATCAGCTGTAAGCATGGCCTTATCAATTGTAAGGTAGGGCGCAGCATTACTCCCATTATTATAGAAATTATCCCCGGAAGCGTCCACAAAATGATCACCAATAAAGGGGGTTGCACTGGAATATTGATAGGCACCTATATCATAAGAAGGCGTACGACTATTCCTATTTCGGTCTAAATAAATTGGATCAAACTGACCGGTCCCGGTTCCCTTGTTCGGCGAGGAACTGGATAAATTATAATTACGTAAAAATTGATTTACGTAATTAGGAGAGCCGTAAGTAAAACTCGTATCCTGAATAATATATCCGCCAGCGTTAATCTTAGGATCGGTCGTAGCATGATAATTATTATTAAATAACCCTACAGTGCTATCCCCAGAAATTAAAACTCCAACGGATAAACCCGTAAGGTTTGTCGAGGCAATAACCCCCATCGAGGTATTATCTAAGAGAACTCCTGTTCTATCGGAGTCAAAGGTATTTGACGAAATAATGAAATTTGTTGCGTCGGACATTCTTAAAACAGTGGAACAATCATAAGCTACATTAGAATAAATAAGCGGGTTATAATTCTGACTTTCAAAAATAATACCATTACCAATATCTTTAAAAGTATTAGCTACAACTCTGCAGTCTTTACTGTAATCAGTAAATTTAATCCCTTCGGATGAATCCTTCAGTGTACTCGAATTAATCTCAAGATTTTTAACATTCTGTGCCAGAATTGCTGTGGAAGCATCTGATAAAATCACATTTTTTACCAGGCCCTGACAATCCCTGAAAGTTAAACAGCTGTTTTCCCAATTTGATCCGGTCGTGTCCGAAGAATTAATTGATGTAATAATAGCATTAGAACCATTAGCTCCCGCTATTGTTAGATTCTTGTTTATTACCTCGGTCGGGTTATGTTCTCCTGAATATAAAACTACCGTACTATTTCTTTTTGCCCAGGCCGTAGCAACAAACAGATTCTGCAGAGGAGTCAAAATACACCCATCACTTGAATCAGACCCATTAATAGGGTCTACATAAAGGACCGGTTCTGGGGTCTCTGACCCACTAACTATCCCCGTAAAAACTTTAAAGTTATCCCAATGAACTGAAGAGGTCAGGGTATCGTCCGCGCCTGTTTTATCGTGCCCTATACCCACTTTAAAAGAAAGGTCCTCAAATGTAGGAATAACCTGAGTAGCTATTGTAACAGGAAGGGATGTTGTATCAATATATTGAAATGAAAAAGTTGAATCATTCTTTAAGAGTCTAAAAGTTGTACTAATATTATCCGTATGAAGAACAGAACTATCAGAAACGGTACCACCCACAGAAGACATCCCATGTATACCATCAAATCTCTTTGTAACACTGACCCAATTAGTTGTATCCTGAAAAAGTTGGAAATAAGAGGAATAAGAAGTTGTATCATTTCCACTGGAACTATAATCCAGATCCATTTGAATATTATTTCCTGAAACTTCAAAGACTGAATTCAAACGAGAACTGTTTGTCTCATCAACTGCAGTGTCCATCAAAATTTTATTATCAAGAGTCAGCGGTTCGTCTATTACTTCCCACCATTTCGAATTTAGGACGGTTCCAGTAAATTTATCGATAAAGAATGGTTGAATCTTTTTTACCGTTATGATTCCCTTTGACCCACCCTTAGAACCCAGTACAGATAAAGACCCATTATAATCAGTATAGTTTTCATAATTAAGAGTGATATAACCTCCACCACCACCACCAGCATACTCGTAGGTAGCGCTCCCGCCCTGAGCCGTAATAGGGCCCGTTCCATCAATACTGTACGCAGAGACCCACAAACTGCCCCCAGAACCCCCACCGGTCCGGACACTCAGGCCCTCTTCACCATCAATGTCAATTATACCGCCTAAATAGACCTCACCCTGTTGAGCTTCCAATTTTAAGCCACTGCCACCGGAAGTCTCCCCAGACCCGGAACCTATTGAAGTTGGCGCTTCATAACTGCCGTAGGGCTTTTTAGGGTCTAGAAAATAGCGACTGGTGTCTGCAAGGTATATCACACGTAGCTCGTCACCCTCAGCCATTATAAATTCTATGGGGGTTGCTGCCCAAGAAACCTTATCTTCATTTAAGAAAAAATCCGTATCTTGGAGTAGAGCTGGCCCATCAATAATATTTACAGCTATAATACCATCTATGGGTTTATAAGAAAGATTAATATCTTTCTGTAACATATTTAGACTATTTACAGTGAAATATTCCTCTATAAGAACTACGCTTCCAGGAACGTCCGATACAAACCCTATCCCTGCATGATTAGCTCCATAAATATTAGATAGATTATACTGACTATCAAGTAGGGTGCTGTTTGCTCCAGGCCCCTCATTGGGGGGAAAGCCATAACCAACGCCATTAACAGTACCCAAAAGGGTGATATTCGCACTCGATATAATTGAGGGGGTTTTACCATTTTGAGGGGCAAAATCCTGAGTAGGGCAAGAATATATCGTATCTATAAGATCAAGAGGGGCGGGAATAACCGTACCAGAGGTGTCTATAAGGACATCACCGGTCACAGAAATATCACCCTGTAAATTTAACAAACCTGACATGCTTTCCTTACTCCACAGTTAAGGTACCTTTAATTTCAACGGAAGAAGAGCCACACATAAAAACTCCATCGCTTATTTGAACATCTCCCTCTGAAATAAAGGAATAACTCTTTTGAGTTACCGTTCCAGTATATCCGGATAATAAAGAGATATTATTTACATTAACAGTAGTATCAAAGAGGCAATTCCCGCTAGACGAATCAAAAAAGATATCAGTCCCTGAATCCGGAACTGTATAACTAGGGGTTCCTCCCGATGTTGTTGACCAATTTTCAGGGGAACTAAAATTTATCGCTGTCGAATCAGCTATCCAATAAAGGCTACTCATTCAGTGGTCTCAATTATGTTGTTATTGTGCATTTAAACATATTATTAATATAGAATTTCATCCCGGTGGCTATAGTATCAGTACCCTGATGTGCTACTGTAGTGCCCATAGAACTTATTCTTAGGACATTGTCAGCGGCAGGATGAATCACATAAGAAATAGTCCCATCATTAGGAAAATTTACTATAGGCATAGCCGGGCTGCCTGCCGCATCCACAACAATTATACTACTGGGTAGAAAAATATCTACATCGTATAAAGAGCCCCCTGAGTAGGTCACAGTTATTACACCGCGAATAAGACCCATTTCGCCAAATTTACCTATTTCCCAGGCTAAATCAGTGGATACGCCAAATCCGGTCGCAGTATTTTGTGCAGGAAGACCCACAGAAACACTCGTAGGAGTAAAAGCCTCAAACTCCCCAAAGGAAACCCTATCAGGACCCCATTTAATCTCTTTTAAATAAGAAGTCCCCGTAGAATCTAATCCACCCATTATTGTTGCGTCATTACGGATTATAGTACTACTACTATTAATATCTAAAGACGTATCAATAATGGGAGACCCTATTGTTGCGTCACCAAGTGTTCCTACACTAAAAGTAGGTATAGTATAAGAAGTACCGCTATAAAGTGTAAGATCATTCATCCTAGAATAAGTACAATCCAAATAAACAGATCTAACTTTTGAAGAAGTATTTATATTGTCGGCATTTACAGTACCCGCACCAATACTACCATAAGGGGAGGTTAATCCAATGTGATACGAGGATGATTCAGCCTCCAAATTACGCGTTTGAGTATTACCAGAAAGTGTCGAATCACCCGTACAATAAAATCGATCAGTAACAGTTGCATCACTGATTGATAGTGTCTCAAGGTCAATAGAGGCCAGAGAGGCCAGACCCTCAACACGTAAATTATTACTCATAGTAGCATCTAAAAAATTAGCAATACCAGAAACCAATAAATTTTGATTACAAGTCACGTCACCAGTAGAAACTATTCCCTGTATCTCTTCTACAATCAAAGAATTTGTCTGGGTAGTTCCATCCACGTATAAGTTTTCTGTGGTAGTATCATTCAAAAAGGACGTACCATCTACCCGGAGATCATTAATTACACTGGCATCAGACATAAAATTTGTCTGACCTACAGAAAGATTATTACTTACAGTGGCATCACTTAAAAAATGCGCTTCCCCGGTTACTGAAAGTACCTCGGAGACAGTAGCATCAGTAGAGACAATTAATGAATTGAGGGTGAACTCAGCATTCGGGTCCATTTTTGATGGCGTGATAAGGGAGTTTGCCAGATTACCCGTAGTTATCGTTAGATCCTCAATAAACTTACCTAAAATCTTAGACATAAAATTACCCCTTATTCCCCATTAATTAAAGGATCAAATCTACGCATAACTGTTATTTTTCCATTATTACCCGATGTATAGGCATAAATCAGGCTTGATAGATTAGTCCAGGCATCAGAGGGGCCAGAATCTGTTGTATTAACCCCTGTATTTACCGTAGTATACCCGTCCTGAATATAGCAATCAGAAGTACCCCCCACAGACCCCAAATAACATGATACCTTATTATGAACACCCAGGGGTGTCCTGAGAAGAGTCACGGGAGTTGGATTAACACCACTAACCCAAGTAAATGATTCCTCGAGATAAGCTGTATTGATAAAATCATGACCTATCTGTTTAAAACCAACCAGAGTAGATGACGAGGCGCAACATACTGCCCCTATACGGCGATATTTTGTAAAACCCAAACTGGCTGAATCTGCTAATAAGTTTGTGGCATTGCTGTCAGAATCAAAACCTATATCTACATCTCCATTACTGGGCTTATATAAAAGGATTACATAATACCAGACGTTTATGGCAGGAGCTGTAGCACCTGTTGCCCTACCCGTATTACTATCACCAGAAATCCATGTACCAGCAAAACTCTTATCAAAAGATGAGCTTAGGACCGCTATAGAATTATCATCAACGGCAGCAGCCCCTGAAGAGACTGTTATTGTATCACCACTTGTATAAGATATGGTTAAACCAGACAACATATCTCTTAAAGCCTTAGCCAAATTAGAATCAGCTGTCACCCTAGCACTCTGTTCAGCACTATCCGCAGCTATCCTCGCACTCTGCTCGGCACTATCTGCATTAACACGAAGAGATGTCTCGGTAGAAAGAGCACCATTTAAATAATCATCACCAGCTATTCTATATGTCTCCTCATCGGTTATAAGACCGGGAAGAGTCGTAGTAGTTGCTGTCTCCACACCTTCAAAAGCACCATAAAAATTAGAACAATCTATCGTTTCAGCATTATACCGAAAGGACATCTCGAAAGCCTGAACATTGCTAACAGAAAGATTCGGAGGACCGGAATGGGTATGTGATCCAATAGCTACGTTACCTGTAAAGGTTCCATCACCTGAATTTAAGGTTGTACACTCTAAAGAATCCGATATAAAGGCACTATCAGCGGAAATACTTCCCGTAGCAGTACCATCAGTACAAATAAAGTTACCTGTAATAATATTCTGAGAGAGTATGTCTGAACAAACAACAGTGATAGCATCGACAGTACCCTCACCATCAACAAAAAATCCAGTTAAACCATCAGCACTAACAGCAAAGAGTTGTTCATCAAGAAAGCCGCTGTCCGATCCAACATAAAGGGAATCCAACTGCATATAACCCATATGGGAGGTACCGTCAACATAAAGGTCCCCCAGGACACTTGAGTCTCCCCCAACTGTAGAATCATTAATTATTTGTATAGAATCAAAGACAAAAGTAGATGACGTGTCCACCTTTGGCGGAGTTATTGCCCCATCCTCAATCCATTTCCCCTTTAACTGACCCATATAATTTCCCCTTATGCCTTATCGTAAATAACTCTAACAGCATCATCCTCAGCTAATTGATTATATAAACCATATGAGGGACTATCCCAGCGTATAAAAGTTCCATCTACAGCAAAATCCCCGGTCAGAGATTGAGCCGTCCCGCCAATAGTATCCATAGCAACGGCATCAGTTAAAGCTGAACCATCCAAGGCAAACATTTTGGCCGAAGCTTCAGAAGAGTTTAAAACTTTATATTGGACCTCAAACATAATGACATCTCCTGTAAAAGTTCAGTAGTAGTAAATGTATAATTGTATTTGAAGATTATTATAAAATAAAGAGGAAAGACCCTCCAGGATTACCTCCCCTGAAGGACCTTTTATTTAACGTAGGATTAGAACAGTATAAGCAATGTAGCCCGTTTTAGTCTCTATTTGAAATTCATCTAATATCTTTGTAGGACCTATTTTTTTATTTATAATATCTCCTTCTTCTTGCCCCATTCTTGCGACAGCTTCCGATGCATTCATACCGGACTTACTTAACGCTAATTCCATATCAGAGGACTCACCTTTTCCAACAGAATAGTTTTGCCCATCAAGCACAATATTAGCGTAACCTCTATTAGCCGTGGGAGCCTTTTTAAATTCAGACATAATTTTACCTCTCAAAATTTGCTTGGGGCTCCTCTCCTGCTGCTCTTGGGTTTCTTTACCTAAAAGTCTCGAAAAGATCCCGGCATCGGTCGTATTAAAAGACCCCATTAAAGCTATAATGGCTAATATTACTTTCGGATCTCCCAGACCCTTTAAATTCTTAACTATTGAACCAAAATCAACCGAAGCAACTCCCTTAGGAGCACCCTGCATGATCCCCGATACATCCTTTATTAGATCACTAAGCTTGCCCTTATCAAGACCTTTTAGGGTCTTAAGAGCTTCCTCTTTTGTAGGTAATTTAGGAAACAACTTACGTACAAAAGTCATTAATCCGGCCTCTCTATGCTCTAACTGATCGGAAACTATATCGATAGCAAGAGATATAACGGGATTAGTTGCCTCAATCTCTGAAGCTATACGATCCAAATTGGCTATGAGCTCTGACCTTTCCATAATTTTTCCCTTTCAAATATAAATGTTTTAGATAAAATACTTATTATAAGATTATTAAAATAACTTAATAGACCTAACCCCCTGAATAAAGCATAAATATGTTGCTAAGTTTTAAAGAGTAGTATATATTTATTATAAAAAGGAAAAAATATGCCAAAATGGACCCACGAAGAAGATAAAATTTTAAAGGATTTATATGAAAAAGCCCCCCGTGAGGAAATTTTAAATAAATTACCAGGTAGAGCTTGGAGATCATGCTATAAAAGATCCGTAATATTACGCCTATCCCGTCCCAAAGATGACGCCTGGACAAAAGAAGAAGATATTCTCTGTATAAAATATTACCCTAATACACCTTACGATGTTCTAGGACCTATGTTTCCTAGAAGAACTCTAAAAGCTGTAAAATGGCATTCTATTAGTGTTTTAAGATTAGTGAGGTCAAAAGAAATGGCCGATCTTGAAACAAAGAAAACGAATCAAATTAAACTCGGAGTAGATTACCCCACTCAGGCAAAATCAGTTAGGGAAAAAATAAGAAAAACCGTTCAAGATTTGTATGGCGTGGATAATGTTTTTCAATCAAAAGAAATAAAAGATACATCAAAAAAGACACTAATAAAAAAATATGGCTATGAAAACGCTCAGCAAGTTCCGGAGATAAAAGAGCTCTCACGAAAAACAAACCAAAAGAAATATGGGGTAGATAATCCTTTCCAATTAACTGAGAGAGTTCAGCAAGGGATGTTAAAAAAATACGGAAAGAAAAGCCCTCTACAAGTACCTAAAATAAAAGCTCAACTACGAAAAACTAATATGGAAAAATACGGCTTTCCGGTACCCTCTCAAAATATAAAGGTAATAGAAAAATTAATAAATACTAATATAGAAAAATTTGGAAGTATATCCGCAACACAAAATAAAAAGGTAAAAGAAAAAATTATAAATACTAATATTAATAAATACGGGGTTACTAACCCGGCAAAACTTGAAAACATCAAAGAGAAGGCACGTCAAACATGCCTAAAGCGATATGGGGTTGAATATACTCAACAAGTACAGGAATTTAGAGATAAAGGATACAAAACGTCCAAAATAAATGGATCTTTTCAATCCTCTGATGAAGAAGATATGTTTGGGGATTTTTTAAGAGCAATAGATCCAACAACGGAGCAACACGTGGAACATCCGGAACTAAAACATACCATGGATTTTTATATACCTAAATTCGATATATGGGTTCAGTATGATGGTACATATTGGCATGGAAAAACTCTAAGAAAAAATATTACGGACAGGTCAAAAAAAATAGAAAAAATAAAAATCAGAGATCAAATTCAAAATAAAAAAATACCTAACTTAATTAGATTCTGGTCCGATGAAGTTTTAGATGCAATAAAAAAGGGGACAATTTTTGAATTAATAAAAAATAAATTCCTTGAAAAAAATAAAGATATAACATTATGTCATCAATTTCAAAAGAAATTGGAATGGAAACAAAAAGATTTAAAGACATTAACTTTTAATCCAATAGATATTTCAGCAAGAGATTTTTCTCTTTCTAATGAAAAGATTACTCCGGAAATAGTTCAGTTTATCGAAAAGTATGAATGGCTTGGAACTATTGGGGTATCTCCAAAATGGTGCTTTACTGCACGATATAAGGGCCTATTAGGCGGGGTAATACTAATTAATGAGCCTACTGCTTATTCAAAATTACTTGGAGAATCTACGCCAGTTTATGAAGCTTTAATACAAAGAGGGGCTACAGCTTCTTGGACTCCTAAAAATCTCGGGAGCAGATTAGTAATGTTTTCCTGTCGCTGGATGGTTAAAAATACAGAAAAAAGGTTATTTACAGCATATGGAGATCCTACTGCAAATGAAATAGGCACTATTTATCAGGCCTGTGGCTTTGAATATCTGGGACAAAATTTCGGAAATGATCAATTATTCCAACATCCTGAATTTAAAAATAAAAAATTCTTTTCTCCGCAGGTATTAAAACGGACATCTACATTTATCCGCTGGTGTAAAAATTCTAAAATACCTACTCAGAGTAATTGGTTTAATAAAAGTGGTTTTAAAGATCTAAAAAATATACCAACAGAAGTTAAAAATTCGTGGAAATTATGGATAAGAAAAATTATAGCCGAATCTAAAAAAATAAAAATTCTAAAAAAGCATAAATATGTACTATTACTAAATAAAAATAAAAAAGAAATAAAAGATTTTTCAAATTTAAAAACTTACAAAACATTCCCTTACCCTAAAAGATTTTAGGACCAAGCACCAACGGATCCAGCCTCAACCATACCTCTTCTACTTTGGATACCCGGACGAGATAAAGGGCCCAACGAGCTCTGGATTCCCACCCCGAATTTGAACTGCCTTAAGCCTTTTACAATTTTTATAGACCTCTTAGCGGCCTCAACTAACTTATCATACTCATTTATAAATTCATCCTTAACTCCCATGTATTTTGAGGACTTTTCAATATCAAGGGAGACTCCAGATATGCTGTAAGTGTTATGAGCTAAGATACCAGAATCAAGAACAAAATTCTCTGCCTCGGGTACGGATAAATCATACGTAAATTTTTCAGGTCCGACTTCTTTAACATCAAGAATCTTTATAGGTTCAAAGGTCTTTCCGGGTAAACCGATAATAACATCATCTTTTTTTAATTTTAAGGTTTGAATTGGTTCCTTTGTTTTTCCATCAAAAAGGCTATGATCCTCAGTAACAATAACAGGTCCTAGCTCCGTTAAAACTGAGAGCATCTTTTTATAAGGAGTATAGTGTCTAACAACATCACTAATGGGAGTCCATTTTGGTTCTTCATCCTTATTAACCATTGACCTAACTTTAAGATCCCCTCTGAAGAAGGCTTTTTTAATTTGTTCTTTATGAGCTTCTTTTCTCTTTTTCTGGATATTACGAATCATCTCTAAAGCTACAAGGGGGTCTTTTTTTATTTCATGTTCTTTTATTCTTAAAATAATCCAACCTTTATTTTTCAAAAAGCTCGTTTTTCTTTTATCTATATTTTTTATCCGAGTATCCCCATTAAAACCGCATGTTTTACACCCATGCCAATAACACCCATCTATTTCGAGAGCTATTTTTGCAAAGGGGTCCGCCTCATCTATAGAATAAGGCCCACAAGGATATTCCGAAATAAAATCAGCAAGACCTGCCTCTAAAAGGGATTTTTTATAGCCCAGATGCAGTTTACTAGTCTTTTTAAGATATTGTCGGGCATTCTTTGCAGATTCCTTTAATTTATCCAAATTCTCTTTTATATATTTTTTATTTTGGACTCTAAAAGCCGGATCAGCCCACATTTCTAAAGATTTCTTCTGGTGCATTTTTTTAATTTCGGGCCGAGCCTGAACTTCCTTTGATTTTTCTTTTTTTCTGGCTTTAAATTCTGGCTCTGCATTCAATCTCTTGCTGGCCTCTCCTATTATTTTTCGCGTAAGGGCCCCATCAATAGTTAAAAACCTTTTCTTTAATTTTACCGATTGAGTCCTTTTTTGTTCCTCTGTCTTTTTATGGTTTTTTAAATAAAGATCACAAAAAATATTATCGGTATGAATTTGACAGGGGTGGGCTTTTGTTACACAGGCCATTTTTTTCTGGCATTTGGGACACTCAACATAATGCTTGCCTTTTTCAAGAGTATCGATAATACTTTCATCAATAAATATACTGTTTCTTTTTCCCTTTTTTATTTCAATGGGTATAAGTCCTTGAGTGCATAAGGAAGAGAGCCATTGAACTTCAAAATTATATTTTTTACTAAAAGCCCTTTTAGATAATTTCATTTTTTAACTCCTCAATAGATTCCTGGGTCTCTCTCCGTGCCCTGTCAGTGATTTCTTTTAATTTTTCTCCATATATTAAATCAAATAATTCAATAATAGGCAATGTAAACTCATTACCCTTTTCATCCATGACTACAACTAGCTCACTTGATTTAAGGGAGAACTCATCGACGATCCAGTTGAGCGTAATAGCGAAGCAGGCAAAGGCTGCAGCTCTTATGAGTATGGCCGATCTCCAACGACGTTCTGAACCCCAGAGGTCCTGAACTTCTACACCGGTCGTAGGCGGTCGAGAATTAAAATCATCTATTGCCATATAGATATATTCCAGGAGTTCTTCATCTTCCCAAATAAATCCAAAGACCTGTGTCTGACCTTGGATAAATTTCTCAGATTCAGGTTGTCTGAAATGGTAGTTCCGGTCCGGGTTATT
>Ga0180432_10002536_pt1 | contig 27267 bp, 16 predicted proteins | sample SS_ome_10_FD_132414 | JGI IMG/M metagenome (GOLD analysis project Ga0180432, IMG submission 132414) | Hypersaline lake sediment archaeal communities from the Salton Sea, California, USA - SS_1_MS_2 metaG | ecosystem: Environmental > Aquatic > Non-marine Saline and Alkaline > Hypersaline >... | reverse complement strand
GCCAGTTGCACCCACTCTGCTTCGTAGTCCGAAACCGATGTACGCAGCTGGTTGTTGCCGTCTGCCACCTGCACAATGGTCACGGTCGGGAGTTCCGACACGTCGTCGACCCTCATTCGGAATGAAAGCAGACCTGGGTCATCGAGAATGAGGACTACTCTGGTGATGGCTCCATCGCGTTCGAAGAAGACATCACCGAAATCAGAGGTTATCGAACCAGTACCCGTCGGGCCTGCGAGCTCGAGAATCACGGCCCCGTCGACAGAGCCGTCGGGGGATAGGATGTTGGCGTGCAGTTCGCCCGGGCCACTCGGTCCGGACAGCCCCAGCACGTCGCAGCCGACTAGGGCCGCGGAAACGCACATGAGCATGAATACGCTCGTTCTTACCCGAACGTTTTTCGTCACAATGCCAGTCCTGGTTAGAGTTCCTCTTGCTAGAACGGTTGAGGAACGCCGTTTCTGACGTCAATCAACACAATGCGGATGGCCTTATTACAGATACACGGATGAGCGGTAGGTGTTCTACCGCCCATCCGCGAATTTCGCTATCAGTTCTGCTCGCCTTCGTATACCACTCTTCCACCTGCAATAGTGTAGAGCACATTTGCCTCGAGCAGGCCGGCGGGGTTGTTGTGCCCTGCATCTACCAGGTCGGTGTCGAATACCGCAATATCTGCCAGCATGCCGGGTGCGAGCGTACCCTTGATGTCTTCCTCAAAGGCGGCCCATGCCGGAGCCTTGGTGTAGGCCTCGATCGCCTCTTCGATCGTCAATCGTTGGTCGGGGAACCATCCTTCCGCCGGCTCGCCTTCCAGCGTCTGCCGCGTGACCGCGGCATAGAGACTGTACACAGGGCTCAGATAGTAACGCGCGGCGTTGGTTCCCGGGCTGTCGGTGCCGAAGATGAGTACCGCGCCGGCGTCCTTGAGATCGCGGAACGCATACGCCCACTCGGAACGATCATGGCCGATTCTCTCCTCCATCCACCGCATGTCATCGGTGACGTGGTAGGGATTGATTTCCGCAACGAGGTTGAGCTCACCAAACCTCGGCATGTCGCTTGGGTGTACTACCTGCGCGTGGATCACTCTCCAACGGTGATCTGAATCGACCATGTCGTGTTCCTTCAGGACCTTTTCGTAGACGTCGAGAAGGATTCGATTGCCGAGCGTACCGATCGCGTGCACATGTGGTGGAACTCCGGTCGGTACTGCGGCTTCCAGGAGTCTCTCGAAGCCACCCGGTGGGAAATCGGTGTAGTGGTCGTCCACGCCCATTGAGAGAGCAGCGCCTCGGCGGCCTTCGGGCTTCATGATCTCGCGCACCAGGCCTTTGTTGTTGGGCATGTGATCGTACGGCTCGAAGAACATCGCGCCGCTGCTGCCCATGATGCCGTCGACCCACGCCTTGAGACCAATGAACTTGATCCAGTCGTCACCGATGCCCTCGGAGATACCCAGGGCATCAATGTGCTCGACCATGTCGAGCATCGGCCTTAGCTGAATCCTGCACGTGAGATCCCCGCGACGTTGCACTTCGCGGTAGACCTGTACCTGGGGCGCACGGGTGAGATCCTGGATGGTCGTCACTCCGCCGGTGCGAGCCTCGTCGAGCACCGCCACAAAATTCGCCAGTCTGGTATCGAACGGCAGTTCCGGGATAACGCGCCGCACCAGGTTGACCGCGGTACCGGTCAGTATTCCGGTTGGTCGTCCGGACGCGTCCTTCTCAATCATTCCGCCTCTGGGAGACGGTGTTCTCGAGGTAATGTCGGCCAACTCGAGAGCCTTACCGTTGGCGAGGTATACCTCTCCGTCGTGTCTGTTCACCAACACTGGATGGTTGGGAGTGACATCGTCGATCAGGTCGCGGTGCGGTTTGAACCTCTCCTGCGGCGCCTCTTCGTCCATCGTTCCCGCGGAGCCCATTGCCCAGAGTTCGTAGGCGCCCCAGTCGCCCCGCGTGATCCAGCTTCCTTCGGGGAGTCGGCTTGCAGCGGCAGCTATGCGCTCCGTGAAGGCGTCAGGTACATGTACGTCCAGCAGGTTTGCCCCAGTCAGCAAGGCACCCGTGGCATCGATATGCACGTGCGCGTCGTTGAAACCGGGAAGCGCGAACGCGCCGTCGAGATCTATGGTGCGCGCATTCGAACCGGCTAGGCCTCTTACATCGCCGTTGCTGCCAACCGCGATGATCTTCTCGTCCTGTATGGCCACTGCTTCGGCCCAAGGGTTTTCGTCGTCGAGTGTGTAGAAACGTCCGTTGAGGAGTACCAAGTCAGCAGCGCCGGTGCCCGAGCACGCCGACGCGCCGAGCAATACGGCAAGCATCAGGAACTTCTTCATGGAGGGTCCTCCGACTGTGTGAGTATCTACGTCAGAATCTAAGGGGGGGAACTGAAGTGTGTGAGTGGGGAGCCGTTGATCTATGATTTGAGATTAGTGATCTGTGATTTGTGATTGGCGATAGGGCATGCACCGCACCACCAATCACAAATCACTAATCTGAAATCACTAATCTGAAATCACTAATCTCAAATCTCTTATCGCCTCCGCGTCCCTATCGGACTCCCCTGCGGCGTGGTCGGCGCATCGGACGGGGCGATTAATCCCTCTGGCCGGTTCTGCCACCGCCTGATGTCTTCGAGCGCCAGTTGCTGGTGCGGAGATCTGTCTTGGGCTTCGAGCCATTCCGCCAATTCGGCGATCTTGACGTTCAAGATGGCGCGCACCTGAGGAGTGTTTCGTGCACTGCTCGCTTGTGCCGTCATAATGTCGAGGGCTACGCGTTGAGCTTCTCTCTGGACGGCAGCTTGGTACGAGCTGCGCGGCCGATCTGCCATCCACGTTGTTTCTAGGACGCGTCCGACGACCGTGTACAGCGAAGGGTAGCGCTCGTCACGGCTGTGAAACTCCACCAGTCGCGCCATCCGCTCGGGTGTAAAGATCACACTGAGGCTCAGGTTTGCCGCTGTCGCTGCCGTGCCAAGCGGGTCGAACGTGTGACCGGTCCGGTGTTCGAATGTTTCACCGGATGCCATTCCGTAAGCTCGTGGGGGAATCATCCGCACAATACGTTCTGGAATCGTGAGTGCTTCGGGCGTGATCGTCTCCAGCACCGCATCCAGTGCGTTCAACTGCTGGTCCGGCGGTACGATCGTGATTGGATCCCGATCGTCGTCCCTCACTGCATAGACATAGTATGCGCCGCCGATGCTCTTGGCCGCCGACTCTACTTGATAGCGATGGTGCAGATAGAGAGGAACCAAGACCTCCTCCAGCGCCGCCATCGGATCGCCCTCGCGGATCGCGTTTTCGGAGAAGTTCTCTAAGCCGATTCTCCGCACCTCTATCTCGTGCCTCAGCCACTCGACCGGATCCTCGCCGTTGTCCCAAACGGATGTGAGCGGGTGGGCACCGTTCGCCGCGCCGTCGCGGCTAGCCATGAAACGCATGCCACGACCATATGCTTCCTGAATGATCTCCTCGAGTGCCGCATCTTCATCGGTGCCGGGGGGGAAATCTCTGTAGGAATAGTTCACCACGAACTTGTCCCACTCACCGATCTCGTTTGTGTAGGCATCCGAAAGGTCGAGTCGGCCGTCGTTTGTGATACGAACCAGTGGAGCGGGGTAATCCATTACGCTTGCACGACCCATGAACGTGCTGGATTCGTAGTTGTGGCCGTAGCCGATACAGTGACCCAGCTCGTGGGCAGAGAGTTGCCGAATCCGCTGCAAAGCCATCTCCAACGCGTCACTGTTCTCGGATACTTGAGCCAGGTAATCGAAGGATGGCCCATCACCGAATTCAAATGGTCCGACCATTCCGGACGCGAGCAGGAAGTCCTGTCGAATCCGCAAGCTGCCGAGGTTGACGTTGCCCTTGATGATCTCGCCGGTCCTGGGATCGGTGTACCCACCTCCGTAAGACCATCCTCTTGTGGCACGATGTGTCCAGTGGATCATGTTGTAGCGGGCATCCTGAGGGTCGGCGCCCTCGGGCAGTACTTCCACTCTAAACCCATCGATGAAGCCGGCCGCCTCGAACGCCTGATTCCACCAATTGCCCCCTTCAACGAGTGCAGACCGAATTGGCTCCGGGGTACCGGGATCCACGTAGTACACGATCGGCTCAACCGGACGAGACATCTCGGCATTGGGGTCTTGTTTCTTGATTCTGTGACGTCTAATCCACTGAACAGCGAGATTCTGGTCGATCGGAGTCGCATAGTCGTTGAAAGTGATTGCCTGCGCGCTCACGCGTGGATCGGCCTTTCGAGGTGTGTAGTCGTCGTCGGGTAGCTGTACAAAGGAGTGATGGACCCGAAGCGTAACTGCTTCTCCGCTGGCGGCTGCGCCGCTGACATAACGTCCGGGGGAATCGCTAGTGAAGGTTTGCGAGACCTCGATCTCGGTATTGATCGGGAAGTTCTTGGTCCTCGGCAAATAGAACGCGCTTCGAGATTTGTCGAGGCTGAAACGACCCTGTTGGGCTCGCTCGAATGACCGAATCACACCGTGAGCGTCCCGCATTAAGAAATCGGTACCGTCAACAAGCACGCGGGAACCGGTCTCAGCCACAATGTCGAAGCCCCAATGTGTCGAAGTGGCGAACGCGTCGGTGACGGCGGCTACTACCGCCGGTTCGCTACTTAACGCTCGATATCGATAGTTTGGTTGAATCAGGAATACCTTCGGCCCCACGCGGTGCGCCTTGAGAATGATGTTCTCACCGAGTTGGCCTCGATCTAGGCCCACCGGGTTGCTTCCAAGGCCTGCCGCAAGGGATACGGCGTACAGGAACTCGACATCCAACTTGTCGATCTCCAAATACATCTTTCCGGTGTTCTCGTCCCAGTATAGATCGAAGTAACCCTCGAGATGAGTCATACCTTCGGTCTTGTCCTCGATCGTGGGCGTCTGGTCGCTTTCCTGAGGTTGGGCGGTCCTCGGCATGAAAGCGAGCGCAAGAACCACAATCGTCAGTGTTGTACTTAGACGACGGAGCAACATGAGTCCTCCATATGATTTGTTATCACGGGAGTTTCACTTTCGTCGATGTCTCTTATCGACGTGATACAGCGAAGTGAATAGACAGTAGTGGCGACTCGAAGGCAAGCGTCTCAGATCTGGGGTGGGTCGGCCAGAGTGTAGACCGTCGTCTCGGCCGATATCGCAGAACGGATGTGAGCGGAGGTCGAAAACAATCCTCGGAAAGACTCTCCGTCCAACATTCTCAACCCGCCGGAAGTTGTTGTGCGAATCATCCTGTCAACCGATTCCGGTGAGGGTAAGTCTCGATCGTGTTCTGAGGATGCCAGCAGAAAACCCCAAGGAGCTGCGAAACTAGGAACGAACGACGCGTAAGGACGAACCACTTCAAATACGGTACGCAGTGTACTGGCGACTCTGGCGAAGACCGTGATCTCGTGTGGTGCGACGGAGCCTGCCTGGATGGCGAAGATCCCGTCGGGCCTCAATACGCGACGAACCTGTTGAAAATACTCCTGCGTGAACAGCTGATACGATGGTCCGTGCTCGAGTGGCTCCGAGAGATCCGAAATCACGACGTCGAACTTCTCATCGGTTGTATCCAACCAGCTGGTGGCATCGCAGATCTGTACTTCTGCTCTAGGATCGTCGAAGGCTCCCTGATGCATCTCCGGCAGAAACTCTTTGCATGCAGCAACTACATCCTCATCCAGATCGATCATGACGGCCCGCTCGACACAGCTCCAGCGCAAGACCTCCCTTAGGGTACCCCCCTCGCCTCCACCCAGGATGGCCACTCGTTTCGGAGAGCCATGAACGAGCAGTGCCGGCTGAACGAGCGGTTCGTGGTAAAGGAACTCGTCTGCGACGCACGACTGCCAATTCCCGTCGAGGACTAGCGCCTTGCCGTAGGCAGTCGTGTCGACGATCGCGAGATCCTGGAACTGTGTCTTGGCTCGGACCAACACATCCGATACCGCGTACCGAAAGGAATCTTCAGGCTTGCCCTCGTCAGTGATCCAGAGCATGCCCCTCGAAGGTCCTACGCTACGACCGGTTCGGCGACAGCGACCGGCTTCGGCACAAACTCGATATTCTCACTATCGAGTAACGTACCTCGCTCAATCCGCTGCACGGTGTGGTGACCGGCAGACAACGCTTCGGCAAGGTAACTGCATGCGCGCTCGGGCATGGCCCTATTTCCGCAGGTGAAGATGTCCACCGCGGCATAACCATGCTCCGGCCAGGTATGTATCGATATGTGCGATTCCGCCAGGACCCCTAGGGACGTCACACCCTGTGGACTAAACTGGTTGGACACCTGTTTTAACAACGTCGCGCGCGCGTGCTCTACCGCCTCGCGAAGCGCTTCGTCGATCCTTTCTTTGTCGTCTAGAATATCCGGCGGACAGTCGTACAATTCGAGCAGACAAGTGATTCCGGACACAGACCCAACCCCCGTTTCGAGCTGAAAGTCTGCGCGACATAGCCGCGCCTGAACAACGTGCATGGCGCACGAGGCAAGACATTTTAGCTGGGGGAGCGCAGAAGTACAAGGGGTATCTGGCATCACCGTGGACTGCGCTATATGGTTGGTTGATTCGGACCTGTAGAAGGTTCATAAAAGGAGATTTCTGATGCTTTACGCAAGTCGGGTTGTTGCCGCCTTCACACTCGTAGTTCAGGTTCTATCGTCAACAAACCTACAGGCTCAAGAGCCATTCACGATCGAGCAGATACTGAGCAACGCATTCCCGTCAGGACTGGTCGCAGCGCCGAGCGGCGGTTCGTTGGCCTGGGTGCAAAATGAGGAAGGGCGTAGAAACATATGGGTCGCTGAAGCGCCAGCGTACGAGGGACGACAGCTGACCGCCTACGCGGACGACGATGGCCAGGAGCTTACGAATCTCAGCTTCACGCCCGACGGGAAACACATCGTATTCGTGCGAGGCGGTGCACCGAACCGGCAGGGTGAGATCCCCAATCCGCGCAGTGAGCCAGACGCCGCAGAGCGGGCACTGTGGAAAATCGCGGTCGCCGGAGGCGAGCCGCAGCAAATTGCGGAAGGCAACTCTCCTGCAGTTGCACCTGACGGAGCATCAATTGTTTTCCTGCGCGGAGGCCAGGTCTGGTCGAAAGCACTCGAGTCTGAGGGGGACGCGAGTCAGCTCTTTTCTATTAGAGGTGTGGCGGGATCGCTCAGGTGGTCACCAGACGGGTCGAAGCTGGCGTTCGTGAGCGGGCGCGGCGACCACTCCTTCGTAGGCGTGTACGATATTGGCAAAGAGCTCATCACCTATTTCGATCCCAGCGTCGACAACGACGGTGAGCCGGTTTGGGCGCCCGACGGCAGGAGGCTCGCTTTTGTTCGTATCCCTGGGGACGGAGGTCTGCTTCCGTTCATGCCGCGCCGCAGCGGTGATCCCTGGTCGATATTAGTGGCTAGTGTCGAGACTGGCGAGGCCAATGTCATCTGGACAGCCGAGGACGGCCCGGGCAGCGTGCCGCGCGAAATCGTTGCCGAGAACCAACTCTTCTGGAGTGCGGACGATCGATTGGTCTTCTCTTGGGAGAAGGACGGGTGGACTCATCTCTATTCGCTGAACGCGAATGGCGGGGCAGCGGTCCTGTTGACCCCGGGAGACTTCGAGGTTGAGCATGTGACGCTGAGCCCTGATGGCCGGGAAGTGTTGTACTCGTCAAACCAGGATGACATCGACCGCAGGCATGTGTGGCGCGTCCCGGTATCCGGAGGAACACCAAGGGCAGTCACTTCGGGCGATGGAAATGAATGGGCACCTGTCTTCACGAGTGACGGCAACGCTATCGGGCTGCTCGTTTCCGACGCCCGGCATCCAGCGCATGCGGAAATCGTCATCGGGTCCGACCGCTCGCGTGCGTTGACTGCGCAGCCGTTCCCTGAGGGATACCCATCGAGGGAACTGGTTCAGCCGCAGCAGGTTGTGTTTCCCGGGGCTGATGGTATGCTGATTCATGGCCAGCTGTTTTTGCCATCCAACATGCGAGACGGAACCCGCCACCCCGCGGTCTTGTTCTTCCACGGCGGTTCACGCAGGCAGATGCTGCTTGGCTTCCACTACAGCAGCTACTACCACAACGCCTATTCGCTGAACCAATACCTCGCCAGCCAAGGCTATGTAGTGCTTTCAGTGAACTACCGAAGCGGTATCGGGTACGGCATGGAGTTCCGCGAAGCACTCGACTACGGAGCGCGTGGCGCAAGCGAGTTCAATGACGTGTTGGGTGCGGGTCTCTATCTACGCGGTCGTCCGGACGTCGACCCAAACCGCATCGGTTTGTGGGGTGGATCGTACGGTGGGTACCTGACCGCATTGGGCCTTGCAAGAGCATCCGACCTCTTCGCGGCCGGTGTCGACCTTCACGGTGTGCACGACTGGAATGTCGTGATCCGCAATTTTGTGCCCAACTATGATGCGACGGCTCGTGAGGAGGTCGCACGGCTTGCATTCCAATCATCACCTATGGCGTACTTGGATGGATGGAGATCACCGGTGCTGTTGATCCATGGCGATGATGACAGGAACGTTCCGTTCAGCGAGACCGTGGACATCGTGGGTTCGTTGCGCAAACGGGGAGTCCATTTTGAGCAACTCATCCTCCCGGACGAGGTGCACGGCTTCTTGCTGCACCGGAACTGGTTGGCGGCCTACCGAGCCACAGCAGACTTCTTCGATCGTTATCTCAAGGGGAGGTAGGAAGGGCCACCTACCTCCACCGCCAGTCGCCACGGATCTTGGCGCGCACCAGGCCACTCGGTGACAACTGTCTACCGCCGCGAGCCATCTGCCGCGCGAAATCGGCGTCGACTCCGTGTATGCGCATGCGCACGAGATCGCTGGGAGAGATCTCTTCGTACCCGACTTCTGCCATTTCCTCTATGAAGTCCGCGGTGACACCATGAATGCGGAAATCACGCAACCGGTTGGCCGATAGGCCGGAGTACCCCAGTTCTTCCATTGCGCGGACGAACTCCGGCGTTACGCCGTGGATGCGAAATTCGATATAGTCTCTGAGAGTGTGTTGGCCAAGCCCGAGTTCGGCCATCTCCTCGATGAACTCGGGTGTGACTCCGTGTATGCGGAGCTCCTTGAGCCTGCGACCAGAGAGGTTTTCATATCCGGCGTCCGCCATCTGCCTAGCAAAGTCAGCAGTAACACCGTGGATGCTCATCTCCACCAGTTCGCCGGCCGAGAGTCTTCCCAAGCCGGCGTCTGCCAACTCGTTCGCGAACTCGGCGGTTACTCCGTGGATTCGCATCCGAACGAGCCCATCGAAGCTCTGGTCGGAGAAACCCAGCCGTGCCATGTCGGCCGCGTGCTCTGCGCTGACGCCGTGGATTCTGCCGCGCAGCAGATCGTCGAGATCGAGGTTGTCGAACCCGAGGTCCTCCATATCCGTGGCGTACTCGCCGCTCACACCGTGGATTCGAAGCGATATCAGTTTGTCGACGGCGATGTTTTCAAACCCTGCGTCCTCGAGCTCTTCCACATAGGAGCGGTCGACTCCGTGGATACGGAAGCTCAACATCTCCTGTATTGAGAGATTGTCGTAGCCGTATCTCGCCATGTCATCGAGGTAAGATGTAGAAACGTCGAACATCGTCATGGAGAGGTGTTGACGCACCGTCAGTTCGCCGTAGCCCCTGCGTGCCATTTCGCGGAGAAACCCGTCGTCGCCGGTCCAAGTGAAGCGGCCCCAACCATCCCGCCCGTCCAGTTCTCCCTCGAACGTGAAAGTGCCCGCTTCTCTGCGCAGCTCGAAGCGTATGGGTGTGGGTTCGCGTGTGCTGCGAGACAGAACATCTCCGTCCATATCGTCCGCACGCACTGAAAAGCCAGATCGAATGCGCTCGCCATCGACAATCGCCCGCAGGTCGATGTGCAGCCGATATTCACCATTCCAGCTCGCCAGTTCTCCATCCCACCTCCCTTGGATGGTGCGTTGCTGGGCTGCCAGAGGGGTAAACACAGACAGCAAAACAACCGCTGTCACCACCATCGTTGCGACCGACATCGAGCGTTTCATGATGCAACCCTTTTTGAGTGCGTTTTCGTTGCTACCTGGTTAGATGCCGGCGGTGAGGCTCAGGTTGGAATCTCAATTCGACGAACGGGCGGTACCCCGCACCACCCATCCGTTCCCAGGCGGTACCCAACCCCACTCAGCACTTCCCCGGCGGTAGGTCGGTAGGTCGCCTCCGTGATCTTCCGACCGCCTTACCGCCCGGGGTGGTGCGGTAGCGGGGTGTGGTACCGCCCGACCGCCCGGAAGGGGAGGGTGGTGGGGGGCCGCCGTCCATGAAACAATGGCAACCTTTTGGTCGTCCTGAGTATCTATATAGATACAGAAACCTCCACGGAGCGTTGAGTGATGAATCTCAAAGCCTACATCATCCCCACAGCGGTAATCGGGTTGGGTATCGCATATTTTGGCGTACCTCGAGTAGTGAACGTCCACAAGGACAAGCACAGCCTCAGCCATGTGATACAGAGTGATTGGTGCATGGAGTCTCGGTCGAACGACAGGCGTGGTTGGCACTGCGAGGTGAGAGAGTTTGAGATGTCCCCAGGTGCGTTTGACCAGGTCGACGCGAGTCCGAATGGGGGAATCGAGGTAACAGGGTGGGGCAGGAACGAGATCCGCGTCCTTGCCAAGGTGGAGGGACGGGCTCGAACTGACGATATCGCTGAAGCACTGGTTTCCGACGTTCACATCGCGATGGACGGAATGGCTCTGGATGCGGACGGTCCCAAAACCGAGCGTCGTGAATCGTGGTCAGTGAGCTATCGAATCAACGTCCCGCATGAATATGACCTCGATTTGAACACGGTGAACGGCGGCATTTCCGTCGAGGACGTTCAGGGCATAATCGAATTCAACGCCACGAATGGTGGTGTGACCTTGACCGAGGTTGGCGGGGATGTGAGTGGCCGCACCACCAACGGCGGCCTGAAGGTCTATCTTGCGGGAAGTGAATGGGATGGCGAAGGGCTCGATGTTCGTACGACGAATGGTGGGATCACTCTCGTGCTTCCGGATGATTTCAATGCGGAACTCGAGTCGGCCACGACTAACGGCGGCATATCGATAGACTTCCCGGTGACTGTGAGTGGTCGGATCAACCGGCGCCTGAGGACTACGCTGGGCTCCGGTGGACCCATGATTCGAGCCGTCACGACGAATGGCGGAGTCACGATCAAGAAGCGGTAGAGTCATTCCGGAGAAGTACGGTGGAAGACAAACACCCCGGAGCGCTCCCCGGGGTGTTTGTTGTTGGTCTGAAGTTGCTCTGTTGTATTAACGCATTGTGGCCATTTCAGCCTCAGCCGCGATGAAACCGAATCCCGCCCAACCGGGCCCGGCCAGGATACGGTTGAAAATCTCAACAGCCTCCTGCTCTTGGCCGTTGTAGTAGAAGTAGTTTCCGACACCGTAGAGAGTGGCCTGGTTTTCCGATGATCCGTCTCCGGGTTCGAGCAACGACTCGGGCGTGATCTCTCCTTTATACATCAGCAATAGTTGGTGGTAGACTTGGTTTTCAATCACTTCCATGTCTGCATGTATCGGCTCGAGGACTTCCGCTGCTTCCTCATCGCGGCCCAGCCTCCTCAAAGCCATGTAAAGCCAGTGGCTCGTAGAGAATATCCCGTCAGGATTTTCTCTGAGTGCAAGGCCCAGATGATACGCTTCGATCGCCTCTTCAAAATCCTGCTTCAGGTAACGTGCGAGACCCAGGTGATACCAAATGTTGGACTGCAAGGTGCTGGTTGGAATGTTGAGCGCGTTCGGTTGGCCGTCAGGTTCGATCTCGTCTTCCTGACCTTCAACCAGGCCTGCCGCGTGTTCGAAGTCGGCGATCGCCTCATCCAACATACGAATACTTATGTAGCGGTGTCCGCGGTGGCGGTACATCCGAGCGTCATCGGGGTGTTTCTCAATGCCCTCAGTGTAAATGCGAATGGCCTCTCGATATTGACCTGTGTACGCCGTTCGCCTGCCATACCATATGATGGCATCGGCGTCGTCCGGGTTTGCCTCATAATCATTACGTGCCTCGGCGAGTTGCTCCACAGCACGCTCATTCGGTGTCGACGCGAAGAGCGTGTCCCCGAGGAGGGAAATCGCCTGTGCGCCATTGGGGAGGTCTGGAAATGCACTTTCGTCTGCCGGTGCACAAGACATGGCAAGGAAAGCCGCAACCGAGATCGGAAAAGTGAACCGCATGTGTTCCTCGTCGGGTGTTGTGAGAGTTTTCTGGAGTGGGACGAGACTCAGAGATACGGGCACAGACGGTGGATCGCAAGGGTGGGCTCTGCATCAACCGTGTATCCGCCGTATCTTTCCGAACCATGAACCAGCTGATCAGGAATTGGCCCGGGGAATCGGTGGTCGTTTCTTACGATCAGCCCACGGGTACATGGATCTACATAGCAATCCACAGTACAGTTCTGGGTTCTGCAATGGGTGGCTGCAGGATGCGTGTTTATGAATCGCCCGGAGAGGGCCTCGAAGACGCGCTGCAGCTTGCCGAAGCAATGACTCAGAAGTGGGCGGCCATAGGATACAGGCATGGCGGTGGCAAAGCAGTCCTGGCAATCCCAGGCGAGATGGATGCACCCGTGCGCATGGGTTTGTTCCGCCGCCTGGGGCGGCTGCTCGAGTCACTGCGCGGGGCATTCACGGTGAGCGAAGGGTTCGGCACCACCCCCGAAGACGTTGCGGTAATCTCCGAGGAGACAGAGTGGGTCAGCGGAGCGAAAAACCGCGGCGAAAGAGCCATCGACCCCGGACCCTATACAGCTCTAGGCGTATTCGCTGCCATTGAAACTGCCGCGCGCCACGCACTGGGTACTGAAGATTTGGTCGGGTGCACGGTGTTGATTCAGGGTGTCGGGGACGTCGGGGAACCGCTGGCGCGACGTCTCCAGGCGGCAGGTGCGGAGATTCTGGTGTGCGATCTGGATGACGCTTTGGCGCGCCGAGTAGCCAGCGAACTCGAAGGAGAGGCGGTTGAACCGCACCTGGCATATGCACGCAAAAGCGACGTATACGCCCCTTGCGCGATAGGAAGGACGCTCAACGCCGAGACTATCCCTCAGTTGAACTGCAAGATCGTTGCTGGCTCGGCACACAATCAGCTCAACGATCCTGGAGATGCCGACCTACTCCACGAGCGCGGCATACTGTACGCACCAGACTTCGTCATAAACGCCGGTGCGGCGATGGCTCTGCCGCTCCTCGATGCCGGAGACCTGAGCGAGGAGCAGGTGCGCAACGCGGTGCAGCGAATCGGTGGCACCCTCGACCAGATATTGGTGGAAGCCGGGAGCGTGGGTGAATCACCTGTGCACGCGGCAAGGCGCCTTGTACTGCAGAGGTTGAAAGAGAAAAAGCCCTGATTCGAATATCAGGGCTTTTCCCAGGGTGGATCTCCTGGAGCCCCTAGAAACCCGGATACATATTGAACTGAACGTGCCACCCCTTCTCCGGTCTCTGGAACGGCTTGACGATGTCCAATCCGAGCATGAAGTAGCCAAACAGGTTGAACTTCAGTGAAACACCGGCACTGAAGACGGGTTCCCTGTCTCCTCCCAAGAAAAATGCGTTTTCGTTTGCGGCTGTCGAATCGTTGTCTTTCGACCATGCCAGGCCGGCATCGGCAAAGATGGACATCTCTAGCGGCAGGTAGCCGAAGTAACTGTCCCCAAGGCCAAGCACGCCGAGCGGTGGGAAACGGATCTCCGCATTGCCGACCAACAGCTTGGAGCCCCAGAGTTGATCATATACAGGGCAAGTCCCATCGGCGGTGTTTCCGCATTCTACAGTTCTGAACGACCCATATTCGTAGCCGCGTACGACGCTTGAATAGCCGAGGAACATTGGCCGCAATCTATCGTCTTCGGCTCCTGGCCCATACCGACCCATATGCATAATTCGGGTGGCGAAGGTGAATGGCCTTTTGAGCATCACGTACTTCCGGAAATCCGCGATGGCATTGACCATCTCGAAGGATCCAACCATCGGCGACGCTTCGATGCGGTACCGTTGCCCTAGAATTGGGCTCGCGATTCCCCATGTGGAGTTGTCGTATACCAACGCGGCGCTCGACGTAGCGAAGTAGAGAGGATCAGGGCTGTCAATACTCTCCCTTTGCTGATCGATCATCTCCCCGGTCCAAGCGTACGTACTGGTGCGCAGCTCGTAGTCGTATGCGATATTTCGCAGTCCGGCCGAGAACTCAACCCGCTGTACCCTACTGAACGGATACGAAATGGTACCCGCCAGGTCGCGGCTTATCTGCCGCAGCCTGTACATCTCGTCCACGAGCAGCTGTTGCCCTGAACTCGGGTCGTTCACGTAGTAGATGTTGCCGTAAAACCCATAGGAATAGGACATTTGCTGAAGAGTCAGGCCCCAATTCAGACGGTTCGTCATATTCGAATATGCAACGGCAGCCGAAATGTCTTTTACTCCGCCATTGATCTGGAAGAGCGTCGCGAGATTACGCCCACCGAGAATGTCGCTCCAGAAAAGGGAAGTGCCGCCGCCAATGTAGGTTCCGTACCGATCAGCACCGACGACCAAAGATGGACGTCCGACATAGTCCAAACCAAGCGATCCGTCATATTCATCCTGTTCGTATTCGGGATCCGAGGGTAGGCCAAAGAACGGATTGTCTATCAGCGCCATCACTTCATCGTTGCGACGATCGGCCGGTGGCAGAACGGCGGGATCGACACCCTCGTACTCCTCTATCACTGGGCCGCCGGCCAGTACATCGGGGTCGTCGATTCTGAAGATCTCGATGGACCCGTTCTTGAATACGCTGATGGTCATCTCCCCGGTTTCTGCAGCTACCGACATCGCCGGGCTCAGCGGCGCTATACCAGCGACCCCTGTGCGAATATTCGTGACCTGGAAGATCTCGTTGGTCTCAACATCCATGCGATACACATTCGAGATTCCGTTTTGGTCACTAATGAAGTACAAGCTCCTTCCGTCAGGTGACCACTGAGGGTTAATGTGTTTCCCATTGTTGAAAGCCGGGACTTCCGTAACAGCGCCGGTGGCAGGGTCGAGCATTGCCAATCCGTACTGACCGTACATCAGGCTCGTGAGTCCCGTCGTGAACCGCTCAGACACAAAGGCAATCCTTCTGCCGTCTGGCGACCAGACGGGGCTCAGGTCGCCGAATTGGTCGTTCGTGAGCCGCCGCCGCTCCTCTTGCTGTAAGTCGTACAGGAAGAGATCCGACCACGAGTCCGCTATGCCCGAGAAAACTATGTACCTGCCGTCTGGCGACCAGGACGGGTTGAATATTTCGCCCAAATCTTCAAAGGTTGCTTCTTGGACGGTCTTGCCTGTTTCGGTGTCCATGATCGACAGGACGGGCTGGCCCTTTCTCACGGCAGCGAAAGCAAACCGGTTGCTGGCGCCACCGGAGAAATCCCAAGATCCCGCCGACTGCACAAACTGGACGCCTTCGAAATATGGGTCTACCGACGTCTTCACGATTTTCCGCTTTATTTCGCCGGTGACAGCGTCGGACAGGAACATCTCGATAGCAAACAGGTCCTTCTCGGAAAGGAACACGAGCTGGCTTCCGTCTGGGCTCAGCGCCGGAGCAATGTTGTACTCACCGCTGCCGGAGGCCTTACCTAGGATTGGCGTCCCATATGCACTTGCATCCGCGGTCTGATCGCGCAGCGGCTCCGTCGCGGCCCTCATTGCTTCATACCAATCCGACATCACCGAATCGGGATGCATGCGGAGGACGCGCTGAAACGCCAGCCCGATATTCGGCACCGACCGAGTAGCTTTGAGTAGTCTGCCAATCGACTCGTCACCCCAACGGCCGGCTATATACGCAATCAACGCTTGCCCGTGTTGGTAAGGGTGCAGTGCTCTTTCGTCACCTATGTCGTTGATTGGCACGTCGCGTTCGACAAATGCCCGCATCCACATCGCCGTCTCGGGGTCGATGTGCCCGACTGACATGTACTCAGAGATTCCCTCTAAGAACCAGAGCGGCATCCGGGCCGCACCAGGAACTCCGGAGATCAATGTGCCACCGCCCTCACCGGTCATGTCGAACTGGAACGCGTGCACCAACTCATGCCCTATCACGTGATCCGTCTCGTGCAGCGGCCCGAGGAACGGGATTACGATGCGCCGCTTCATGATCTCGGTCACACCCTGGGTGGACTCGTCCATGTCACTGCCGAGAGCATTGGTCTGACGGAAGTGGGGGTGCGCGGCGTAGAGAATGAGTGTTTGCCGGTTACTGAGTTCATGGTCGAACACCCGAGATATCCGCTCGTACCACCGCTCGGCCATGAGTGCCGCGACGTTGACATCGACTCCAGGATAGTAGTGGATGTCAAAATGCTCGGTTTTCAGGACTTTGAAATCGAAGTCCTCATATTGGACCCTGTTGCGGCCAAAGTACTGGGCTTCTGTCTCCTGAGGGAGTAGCGTGAATCCGACGCCGCAGGCGATGATTCCAGTGGCCAACTTTCGCAACGAAAAGCTCATCCTTCAGCCCCCTTGGGTCGGACAGCAAACTCGGGTATTGGCTGTCTCTCTACTTCGCGGGTAATATTTCTCAGTAATTAGACAGTTAAGTGGCAACATTTGTTCCTTGGTACGTCTCGCCTTTCGCCTTCACGGTACTCGCATGCGGACAAATTCATCGAGTTTCCCATGTATGACGCTCTGCGACCCACGAAGTTAGTGCGTCAGTGGAGCCAAATCTTACACGACATGTGCTGGCCCATTTGGGGGCTATCATGTCCTCGCGGTGGGACATTCCGCCGGTCTGGCCCTTGTCCCTTGCCACCCTGTCATAGTCACATACCACGTGCGGCCCGGATCGGTCACTCAAACGAGCCGATCTCGCGAGCCGAGCTCGGAGTGCATAGCCCTACTGCAGTCTAGCTGTATTCGTTGTGTGGAGAAAGTGCACTCTGGAATAACAATCCCGCCAACTACTCTGCCAAGGCGGGCAGTGCTCGCCCAGATCCACCTGATTATTTCAGGTTGATGACTTACATTCTCATCGGATATGGTAGCGTAACGCCCGACATCAGCGCATCAAGGGGATATTCTACACGTGACGAAACAACAGGATTATCCGCGTGCCACCCCGCTGTGGTTGAACTTGGCACTCTGGATTGCAGCGGGCGTGTTGATGTTCGCAGCTCTAGAGTACCAGGAGCGTACGGGTCCAACGAAAGAACTGCGCGGTGATTTCACGGTTGACGGGACGGAGTATTCATACGAGTTGATCCGAAGTGGCAACTCGCATGAAGATGCAAGAGTAGTTCTTCCCGGCGCGGGCGATACGGTCCAAGGGATGATTCAATACAAGCGGTACCCTACTTCGGACGAATTCTCGTCGATTCCGCTCCAACTCGAGGGTGAGGAGCTGGCGGGCATGCTACCGAAACAGCCGGCGGCAGGAAAACTCGAGTATTTCATCACGCTGGAGACGCCATCGGGAGTGGTGCGGATCCCCGAAGATCAAACTGACAATGTGATTATTCGGTTCAAAGACGCGGTGCCGATATACATCTTGCTGCCGCACATCATATTCATGTTCTTTGCGCTTTTCGTTGGGATGCGCACGGCTCTCGCCGCCGTGGTGACACCGCAGGATATGCGCAAGCTGACATGGGTTACCCTGGGCCTAATGACTATCGGAGGGCTCATCTTGGGGCCGGTTGTGCAGAAGATTGCGTTCGGAGAATTGTGGACCGGTATTCCATTCGGGTATGACCTGACGGACAACAAGACCTTGATCATGTGGATCGTTTGGGTCGCCGCTTGCGGTCTGTTGTTTTGGAAACAAGTACAGAGCGAAACAGCCCGTCGGTTTGCAGTGGTCGTTGCAGCAGCCGTGATGATTGTCGTGTACTTGATTCCGCACAGCCTGCGCGGCAGCGAGTTGGATTACGATGCGCTAGATCAGGGGACTCCGGCATCAGAAGCAGTCCGAACAGGACAGCTCAGATAGCATAGGCACTGGGGCGTTGGGTGGATTTGACAGAAGCGATTTTTATGAGGGCTTGACGAAAGGGGATACACCAGAAATGAGAACGAGCAGGAGGAATTTCCTGAAGGTGGCAGCGGGTACGGCCGGTGCTGCGACGCTGGGGACCGCCACCTCGTGCACAGCTCAATCGGATACACCGGAAGCGATCCGTAACCTCCAACCCTACCCCGGTGACTTCACGCCGATCTCCGACGAAGAACGGCTGAGTCGCATAGAAAAAGCACAGAGGCTCATGGCTGAGAACGGTGTCGATGCGATTTTCCTCGATTCCGGAACCAGCATGTTCTACTACACTGGCGTGCGCTGGGGGCAGAGCGAACGCATGTTTGCCGCGGTTATCCCGGCCAGCGGCGAGTTGGCCTGGGTTTGCCCGGCGTTTGAAGAAGAACGCGCCCGGGAACTGATCCGGTTCGGTGACGATGTACGTACCTGGGAAGAGCATGAGAGTCCGTATGAGCGGGTGGCGCAGGTACTGAGGGACCGTGGCATGAGGCGTGGCACGATTGGAATAGAAGAACGTTGCCGGTTCTTCCTATACGATGGTGTTCGCCAGGTTACCAGGGCCCAGTTCGTGAGTGCCGATCCCGTCACCATCGGGTGCCGTGTATTCAAGTCGGACCATGAACTCGCACTCATGCAGCGCGCCAATAACATCACGATCGAGGCGTATCGCGCAGCATTCCAAACGGTTTACGAGGGGATGCCGAGGGAAGAGCTGAGTGACAATATTGCCGCAGCCCATACCGCGCTTGGTGCCACCGGCCGAGGCGGTGGACAGTTCGGTCAGGCCTCTGCGTTTCCACATGGCAGCAGCCAGCCGCAGTTCCTTCAAGAGGGAGACATCATCCTCGTTGACGGTGGATGTGGAGTTGACGGCTACAGGTCGGACATCAGCCGCACGTTTGTGTTTGGTGAGCCCAACCAAAGACAGCGGGATGTGTGGAACGTGGAGAAGGAAGCTCAGACAGCGGCCCTGGAGGCAGCACAGGTTGGAGTACCCTGTGAGGATGTCGATGCAGCTGCACGGGCTGTGATCACGGGCGCGGGATTTGGTGAAGGCTACGAGAACTTCTTCCACCGAGTCGGTCACGGCATCGGGCTCGACGGGCATGAGTGGATCAATCTGGTACGCGGCAACACCACTCCGCTCGCCCCGGGCATGTGCTTCAGCAACGAGCCGGGGATTTACATATACGGTGAGTTCGGTGTGCGCTTAGAAGACTGCATGTACATCACGGAAGAGGGCGGGAAGCTGTTTACCCCGCAGGCGCCGTCGATTGATAATTGTATTGCTTGAGGGAAAGGGGAAAGGGGAAAGGGGAAAGGGGGCCGCGCTTCCCTCTTCCCCCTTCCCCTACCCAACTGTCACATCAACCACCTACTCAACCACCCAAAAAATTCCCTCTGCCACAAGATCCCATTCTGCGCCGACAACACCCAGTGATTTTCGTCTGGGAAGTACAATAGGCGGCTCGGTACGCCCTTGAGTTGTGCCGCCGTGAAAGCTTGCATCGACTCCGATTCGGGTACCCGATAGTCCCGGCCGCCCTGTACGATCAGGATTGGAGTGTCCCAGTTGTCCACGTAGCGATGCGGCGAATAGAGATCGTAACTCTTGGAGTTTTTCCAGTACGGGCCGCCAAAATCGAAGTTCACGAAGAACATCTCCTCGGTGTGTCCGTACATGCTCTCGAAATTGAACACTCCGTCGTGAGCAATGAACGCCTTGAACCGACCGTCGTGGTTGCCGGCGAGCCAGAAGACGGCGTAGCCGCCAAAACTCGCTCCCACGGCTCCAAGTCGGCTCTCATCCACGTACGGTTCCCGCGCGACATCATCGATTGCAGCGAGCAAGTCCGCCATCGCCTGGCCACCCCAGTCTCCTGAAATCTCCTCCTCCCACGCCTGGCCAAAGCTCGATGAACCGCGTCGGTTCGGCGCAACTACCACATATCCGTTCGCCGCCATAATCTGGAAGTTCCATCGATACGAAAACGATTGGCTGAGCGGCCCTTGAGGTCCGCCCTTGCAGTAAAGGAGAGCAGGATATTGGCGGCTGGGGTCGAAGTTGGGCGGATATATCACCCAGGAGTGCAGTTGCTTTCCGTCTGTGGTGGCCGTCCACCGCTCGCGTACCTCACCCAACTCGAGGCGACTGAGTACGTCCTGATTTGCAAAGGTCAGGTGAGTAGCCGTGCCGTTTGTGGGGTCGACCCGATAGATATCTGTCGGCGCCGACATCGACATCCTCGAGGCCACCAGGGTCATTCCAGATCCCTCACCGGCAATTCCAAACGCGCCGTAGTTGTGGACACCCTCGGTAACCTGCCGGACCGTGGTCGAAGCCACGTCCACGGCGTAGATCTGTACAGTGCCTTTCACATCGCTCGTGAAGTAGATCGCACGGCTGTCCGGCGACCATGAAGCGCCCCCGGCATCCTGATCGAAGCCCATTGACAACTCGCGAGCACTCCTGGATCGTAGATCGAGCACAAAAAGGCGGTTTCTGTCGGCTTCGTACCCATCGCGCTCCATGCTCAACCACGACATGAACCGTCCGTCGGGTGAGAAAGCGGGCTCCAGATCGTATCCCATCATGCCGTCGGTGAGGTTGGTGGTTTCACCGCTAGAGAGATCGTAGAGGTAGATGTCGGCGTTTGTGCTGACTGCATACTCGGTTCCGCTCTTCTTCTTGCATGAGTACGCAATCGCGCCGCCGTCGGTGGTCCAGGCAATCTGCTCGCCACCACCGAACGGTTTGAGCGGTGTGTCAAATCGTTCGTCCGGCATTATGTCAATCGGCTCGCCGACCGATCTGTTGTCGTAGGTCGCAATGTGAAGATGCCTGAACGTGTAGTCGTGCCAGGTATCCCAATGGCGATAGTTGAGCTCGTCGATGATCCGGGCGTTGGCCGCGGGAAGGTCGGGGTAGATTTCGTTGGGTGTGCGATCGAGTTTGACGTCTCGCGTGAAAGCGACGTGAGAACCGTCGGGCGAGTACGAGAAGTTGTCGATGCCCCCCTCGATATCGGAAATCCGCCGCAAGTTGGAACCGTCGGGTTCCATCTCCCAGAGTTGGACGGAACCGCTATTGGCAGAAAGGAATCCGATTTTCTCGCCGTCGGGGCGCCAAAGTACGTTGAATTCCGTTCCAGCCATATCCGTAATTCGGGTTGGCTCCCCGCCGCTCACCGACAGAATGTAGAGATCTGTACTGCCGGAATTCGCCGCAACATCGTATTCCCGCAACCCGAACACGAAGCTCCTGCCGTCGGGTGAAACCGCCGGACCCGAGACGCGCTTCAGCGACCATAGAATCTCGGGGGTCATCGTCTGCTGGGCATGGCTTGATGGTGCCCAGGACATCAGCATCAGGATCAGGGATAAGAGCGTTTTCTTCATGATTGCACCTTCCTGACGTCACCTTCTTTTTGGTGGGTAGGGCGATTGAATACCAGCTCAGAGATATCATGCAACCGATTGGGGAAGACAGCAAGCTGGGCTCCTGCTATTCTTTGAGTGCAGCTCAGGCTGCGTATCTGAGCTGCAGGCTGATGCCTCGCTTGGCCTCTGGCCTCGAGGCAACTCACGTTGTCAGACGTTCGAAGGGAAGACGCATGGATCCAAAGCGAATAGTCGGTACGGCATTGTTGTGGTTCAGCTCTGCATGTGCCCTGCCGGCGCCCGTTTCAAGTCAACAGCCCCACGATGCACAAGTGGGAAACGCGATCTTCATACATCCCGACGGTGCTTCAGTCGCCACATGGGGTGCGGCGCGGCTCCTCGCGGTCGGGCCAGATGGTGAACTAAACTGGGACAGGATGAGTTCAATGGGTGTGTATCGTGGGCACCTGACCAACTCTGCTGCCAGCACCTCAAATGGGGCAGCCACAGTTCACGCGTTCGGTGTGAAAGTGCCTCACGAGTCATATGGGATGAATGGGACTACCCCGCTCACAGCTCTTTCAGGTGAACCACACAGCATCATGTTAGAAGCAATTAACGCGGGTATGGCCACAGCCCTAATCAACTCGGGTCACCTGGCCGAGCCGGGAACCGGAGTGTTTGTCGCCAGTGCCGAAGCGAGAGCAGAAGTAGATACCATCACTCTGCAAATCCTCGAGAGTGGAACCGACATTATACTGGGTGGTGGTGAGGCGTTGATGCTGCCCAACGGTGTTGTGGGCCGCCACCGTGTACCTGGGGTTCGCAGGGACGGATTGAATCTCGTCAATCGCGCCGAGGAACTTGGCTACACGATCGTTTATACGCGCGACGAGCTGCTGGCTCTTCCTGCTTCAACCGAGAAGGTACTCGGGTTGTTCGCGCCGGCGCACACCTTCTACGATCGCACCGATCAAGAGATGCAACTGTATGGTGGTGGACCGCTTTACGTCGAGACCGCGCCAACTGTGGCTGAAATGCTCGACGTGTCCCTTCGAATACTCGAGCAAAAGGAGAAACAGTTGTTTGTCGTGCTCGAGGAAGAGGGATCGGACAATTTTTCCAACGTCAACAATGCGATCGGGTGTTTGACCGCGCTCGCCAGAGCGGATACCGCCTTGGGCGTTGCTCTCGAATATGTCGATCGGCATCCCAACACGATGGTGATGACGGTCAGCGACAGCGATGCCGGTGGCATGGAGGTGTTTGCGGTCAAGAACCCGGATCACTACATGTTGCCATTGGATCTGATCACTGCCAACGGTGCTCCCCTGGACGGCCCACAAGGGTCTGGGTCACTTCCCTTCGTCTCGCTGCCGGACGAGTCCGGCGTTCGGCACTACTTCGGAATTGCCTGGGCGGACACGGAGGATCTCATGGGTGGGATCTTGGCGCGCGCACACGGACTCAATGCTGGTCTCTTGCCCACAACGGTGGACAACACCGATATCTATCGAATGTTGTACGCAACACTATTCGGCGAGTGGCTGCCGTAATTCAGCCACAACCATCTTCGTGCGGAGTATGAATGGGATCTGAGTTTGTTGTCTACTTCCGATTGGGAATTGAACATATCGCGGATATCCGCGGTTACGATCACATACTTTTCATCGCGGCTCTTACCGTCGCATACTCACTGCTCGAATGGCGACGACTTTTGATCCTCGTCACGGCATTCACGTTGGGCCACTCAATCACGCTTGCGCTTGCAACACTAGGTCTCGTGGCGGTGAACGCCGCGTTGATCGAGTTCCTGATTCCGACGACAATATTGATTACAAGCATATTCAATATCGCCGATAGCAGGGCCGCGTCCGAGAGTGTGGATGGTGTCCGGGGTAAGCGTCATCACATGATACTCTACGTATTCGCGGGATGTTTCGGTCTGATCCACGGGTTGGGTTTCTCGAGTTTCTTGCGAGCGATACTCGGCGATGAAGAGAGTATCGTGTTACCACTGTTTGCATTCAACGTTGGACTCGAGATCGGCCAGATTTTGATCGTGGCGGTTCTGTTTGGGCTGAGCGCCCTGTTGTTCAAGTTCGCCAAAGTCGTCCGACGCGATTGGCTGTTGATCGTTTCCGGCGCTACAGGTGGCATAGCGATCACACTGATGCTCGAGAGACTGCCGGGCTGAAGAACAAAGCATGCTAGCTGCAGCAGATAATCCCCAGGCGCATCTGGAGAAGAGTCAATGAAAAGAATCCTGACACGAATGGTTTCGATCGTAGCGCTGTTGGCGGTCGCGCCAACCTTGATTGCCGCTCAGCATTGGCTGCACGACGACGGTTCGCGCACCAACCGTTCGATATTCCGGCCGCTCGACTGGCCTGACCCCACGAGCATGCGCAACGCCGCCGGGGCTCCCGGCCCGGCGTATTGGCAACAGCAGGTCGACTATCTGATCGAGGCCAGGCTCGACACGTTGGAACATGCCGTATACGGGTCGGAGCGCATCACGTACCACAACAACTCGCCCGACCGTTTGCGGTATCTCTGGGTGCAGCTGGACCAGAATGTCCGGTCTATTGAACACAGCCGGGCATACAGGATGCAGGGTGCGCTGCCCAACGAGATCAGCCCACAGGCACGTCGGTTTCTAGGTCTGGACCGATTCGACGGCGGGCACAACATCACGCGTGTGCAGATTGATGACGGCGGTGTTCTCCGCGACGCCAGGTACCTGATCAACGGTACTGAAATGAGAGTGAATTTGATCTCTCCACTCGAGAGCAAATCGTCGGTGGAGGTCGAGATCGACTGGAACTTCCGTGTACCGGACCGGGCGCGCGGCAGCAAGGAACTCGTGGGCGACGGCTGGCTCTATCAGATCGCACAGTGGTTTCCGCGCCTGGCAGTCTATGACGACGTGAATGGTTGGCAGACCGATCAATTCCTCGGGAGCGGCGAATTCTACCTCGAGTTCGGAAACTACGACGTCAAGCTGACAGTGCCTTGGAACCACATCGTGGATGCTACAGGTGTGCTCCAGAATCCGGAGGAGGTGCTGACGCAGATTCAGCGGGATCGGCTCGTCCAGGCGCTGACCAGTGAAGAGCCGATGTTCATCATTCCCGTGGAAGAAGTGCTCAGTCCTGAGAGTCGTCCAGTCCAAAGCGGCGAACTCACCTGGCACTATGTCGCGGAGAACGTGCGTGATTTTGCGTGGGTGAGTTCCAAGTCGTTCGTTTGGGATGCGGCCGGCTTCCGATATCAGCCGGGTGGCCGGCTCATCGAGGCTCACTCCTTCTATCCGCGAGAAGCAATGCCTCTGTGGGACAGCTTGTCGACCAAAGCTGTCATTCAGACATTCAAGACCTACGGCAGAATGGCGTTCGAGTATCCCTACCCAAAGGCGACGAATGTGAACGGCGGGCGGGGCGGGGGCATGGAGTACCCCATGATGGCGTTCTGCGGCGGTCGCCCCAACCCGGACGGCACATTTCCGGTGCAGCTGGCCGAACGGTTCTTGATGGTCACCATCCACGAGGTGGGACACAACTGGTTCCCCATGATAGTCGCATCGGACGAGCGAAAGTGGGGTTGGATGGACGAGGGATTGAACACATTCCTCCACTACACGACGTTGCTGGAATGGGACGAAAACCATCCGACGACGGATGGATCTGCCGTGGAGATCGTGAACCATATGCGGAATCCCGACCAGGCGCCTATCATGACGGCGCCGGACATAATCCACCGGGCGGGCTTTCAAACGAACTACACCAAGCCTGCGACGGGCCTCGTCATGCTTCGTGAGCAGATTCTGGGCGAGGAGTTGTTCGATGCGGCGTTCCAGGATTATGCCAGGAAGTGGATGTTCAAAAAGCCACAGCCGGCCGACTTCTTCCGCTCAATGGAAGATGCTGCGGGCGAACTCCTGAACTGGTTCTGGCGCGGGTGGTTCTACACGACCCACTACAACGATCAAGCGCTGGCGTCGGTGTCGTCACAAAGCTCCGAGGAACTGGTTGGAAACACTGAGCGCGGTCAGCGGTACTACCGCTTACAGGTGGATAACGAGGGTGGAATTGTGATGCCGCTTCACCTGGGTATCACATACGACGACGGCACGAGCGAAGTCGTAAAACTCCCTGTGGATATCTGGCGCAATAACGAGCTCACGTTTACCTACGGGTTGTTCACCGACAAGACTGTGGTACAAGTAGTTGTAGATCCAGACGAAGTGTTTGCAGACATTAATCGGGACAACAACACCTGGAACGCTCCGATTCCGTGAGCTATGGAAATGAGGTTATGGTGAGCATACTGTCAGCGAAGTGGTGGTTGAATCGTTGCCTGCCGGTGGCGTTGGCGTTCGCATGCGTGCCGGCGGCACTAGGAGCGCAACACTGGTTGCACGACGACAGCTCGCGCACGAACCAATCGATATTCAGGCCGCTCGACTGGCCCGATCCCACAACCATGCGCAATGCGGCGGGATCGCCCGGGCCCTCGTATTGGCAGCAACGCGTGGACTACTCCATCGACGCACGGCTAGACACCGTCGAGCACAAGGTCTACGGCTCCGAAAATATCACTTACCACAACAACTCTCCCGATCGGTTGCGGTATCTGTGGGTGCAACTCGACCAGAACGTTCGATCCATCGAACACAGCAGAACTTACCGGATGCAGGGAGCGTTGCCGACCGAGATCAGTCCGCAGGCGCGCCGGTTCCTCGGGTTAGACCGGTTCGATGGCGGGCACAACATCACACGTGTGCAGGTGTTAGACAACGGCGCGCTCCGCGACACCAGGTATATCATCAACAACACGGTAATGCGCGTGGACCTGCCGACGCCGCTCGAGAGCGGGGCGTCTGCCGAGTTCGAGATAGACTGGAACTTCCGCGTGCCCGATCAGGCACGCGGAAGCAAGGAACTGGTGCGAGACGGGTGGATTTACCAGTTGGCGCAGTGGTTCCCACGCCTTTCAGTCTATGACGACGTGAACGGCTGGCAGACAGATCAGTTCATAGGGCGCGGCGAGTTCTATCTCGAGTTTGGCGACTACGATGTGAGACTCACGGTGCCCTGGAATCACATTGTCGATGCAACGGGTGTGCTGCAGAACCCGGAAGAGGTGCTCACTGAGACTCAGAGGGAACGCCTGGCGCTGGCCAGAACCAGTGAAGAACCGCGCTACATCATATCGCCGGACGAGGCGATGGACCCGGACATCAGGCCGGTGAACAGCGGGATGCTGACGTGGCACTATGTGGCTGAAGACGTTCGCGACTTCGCTTGGATCAGCTCCAAGACCTTCATCTGGGACGCTGCGGGGTTTCAGTACCGCCCGGGTGGCCGAGTTATCGACGCCTACTCGTTCTATCCACCGGACGCGGTTCCGCTCTGGGACAGCCTTTCCACGCGAGCAATCATTCAGACTTTCAAGACGCACGGGCGCATGGCATTCGAATATCCGTATCCCAAGGCAACGAATGCCAATGAGGGCATGGGTGGAGGAATGGAATACCCAATGATGGCGTTCTGTGGTGGCCGTCCGAACCCAGACGGCACCTTCAGCGATCGTGCTGCGCGATCTCTGATCTCGGTCACGATCCACGAAGTGGGCCACAACTGGTTCCCGATGATTGTCAATTCCGATGAACGCAAGTGGACGTGGATGGATGAAGGATTGAATTCCTTCCTGCAATACTACGCCGAACTTGATTGGGACACCAACTACCCCAGCAGGCGTGGGCCGGCACCCAACATAGTCAACTACAT
>Ga0180432_10002535_pt1 | contig 27268 bp, 21 predicted proteins | sample SS_ome_10_FD_132414 | JGI IMG/M metagenome (GOLD analysis project Ga0180432, IMG submission 132414) | Hypersaline lake sediment archaeal communities from the Salton Sea, California, USA - SS_1_MS_2 metaG | ecosystem: Environmental > Aquatic > Non-marine Saline and Alkaline > Hypersaline >... | reverse complement strand
GCTTCCGAACAGCTTGTACCACAATCATTAAACAGAGGCTGATACCTCACTCACTTAAGATGCAATTTAGCAGATAGAATTGATATGCGCAAGGGGGTTTTCGATAAAAAATTACAAAAAATTAGAAGTGCTTGTGAATTGAGGGGTTAGACGGTATACTTTTTTGAAAATGCCGGAAAAACATGCTTTGATTAAGGTGCACGTTAACCCAAATGCGAAAAAAACCGCAGTGATCGGTATGCACGGAGACGCCGTAAAAATACAGATCGCAGAACCGCCCGTTAAAGGCCGTGCAAACAAAGGATTGCTTAAATTTATAGCGAAAAAATTGAACATATCGAAGGAATCCGTCAGTATAAAGTCAGGTTCATCAAGCAGAAAAAAAACAGTAGCAGTGCAAGGAGTTCGGATGGAAGACGCAATGAAAAAGCTTCTCGAAAGCGGGTAAGATGGAATTTTTTCTGATACGTCTGATCCACGTGGTTTTTACGGTTATCCTGATTTCTCCGGAGCCGACCCGGATAGAAACGGAGCATTTTATCATTCAACACGAAAAAACCGCATCCGAAACGGCAAAAATTGCCGCCGAAGCTGCCGAGGAGGCATATGCAAACGTTAAACGCTTGCTGGGCATAGAAACTCCATCACCTGTAATGATAGTAGTGATTTCATCGGGTGGAGCTTTTGGAAAGGACAAGCGGCCCCTTCCGGGCGGTCTACCCGATTGGGCGGTGGGATCCGCATACCCCGCAAGACGATTGATATTCATGAGCCAACCGCACGGCGTATCGCTTAGATATCGTGATATTGCCGAGGTCGTCACGCACGAGTATACGCATATAGCTGTCGGGAGTTACCTGGGTGACATGGAACTTCCCCGCTGGTTCGATGAAGGGGTCGCGGACTTCGTAGGTGGGGGCAGGAGCTGGACAGCTTCGTTCAGCATTGGCGTTGCCGCCATAACCGGCAGGTTGATCCCATTGGACGCTCTAAGGCGATGGTGGCCGACGTCTCGAAGAGAGGCTGAGGTCGCTTATGCACAAGGGGCGGATTTTGTCGCTTTCGTCGAGAATAAACATGGTCCGGGTGCGATTAGGAATGTATTGTACGAAATGCGGTCCAGCGGAAAATTCGAAGCTGCCGTGTTAAAAACCACGGGGAAGAATTTGGCACAGCTCGAAACCGAGTGGCTCAAACGAGTCGTCAGAGTTTACCGGTGGGTACCGATTCTTTCAGGCGGCCTTACGATATGGGCCTTCGGTAGCATGCTGGTTATTATCGGATATGTCAGGAAGAAGAGAATTAACAAATTGAAGTACCATCTTTGGGAGATAGAGGAAAGGCTTGATAAAGAAGATGTTGAAATATCGGAGGAAGACGAACTTGAAAATTCGCCCGGCAAAAATATTTTACATTAGTGTGATAATAGCCTTACTGTCTCTTGCAACTTTCATCTCGGTTTATGGCAAGCCGGCGCCCGATATTGGGTCGAAGCTGTCGAGCGTGTTCGACATTCTTCGGTGGTGCGAGGGGGATTTTTACAGAGCCTCCAGCGGCGAAGTGTCCGGCAACCGCGATTTTATCACAATAGAGCCGGGGAAAGAAGCGGTTATACTGGATGTTTCCGGAGCGGGAATAGTGCATCGGATATGGGTCACGGTGCTTTGCGCCGATCCCTCATGGCCGAGGATGCTGGTGCTGGAGATGTTTTGGGACGGCGAAATATCCCCGAACGTACGCGTGCCACTGGGGGATTTTTTCGGCGCTGCAATGGGCAAGCGGATCGAGTTCCAAAGCAGGATGTCAGCGGTTTCGCCGTATCGGGGCACGGGGCTCAATTCAATGTGGCCCATGCCTTTTGCAAAAGGTGCGAGAATTGTCGTTCGCAACGAATCATCTTTGCCGGTTCAGGCATTTTATTATCAGATAGATTACACCAGGCTCGACAAACCGCCGCCCGTAAACCTGCGTTTCAAGGCATCGTATAACCAGAGAGTGCCCGACAAACTCACCCATGATGGAACGTTATTGGAAGTCGCTCGCATTCAGGGTGAAGGATGCTATGCAGGTTGTGTCATCGGGATAAATAATCAGCAGGGGGGATGGTTCGGAGAAGGGGATGAAATTATCGATGTTGACGGACGCATTTTACAGGGAACCGGTCTGGAAGACATGGTCGGCGCCGCATGGAGGCCTGCAACTTCGGCAATCGGCCCGTTTATTGGATTCCTGAGCACAAAAAAAGCTCTCGATAACTGGAAGGGGTTTTTTACTCTGTACAAATTTTACATCGAACCGCCTGTTTGTTTTTCCAGATATATAAAAGTTTCTTTGGAACGCAGACCGCAGGATTCGTACTCGGCGGTTGCATATTGGTATCAAGCCGGCCCGGGCCGGGAGTTGCCGGAGTTGCCGGCTCCCCGGCTTCGAGAACCGCCGCGAAGCAAAGAGGGGGTGAAAGCACTCGAAGAGACGAGACGCCTCTTTGTTAAAATCTACAAACTTGCGGGTTGGCCGGATAATTTTATCGCGTTCGATTCCGTAGGGAATCTTATATCAAGGGTTGACCTGCTGTTCGACAAGGAAGACTACCCGGCGGCGTTGCGCCTGCTGAGAGCTGCAGCGCGCCGGGAGCCATCGCCTTGATGTTGCCGGCTTAAGATAAAAGAGAATTCCTTCCCTGCCATGGAGAAAGAGGGGGAATCTTTCCTCGGATGAAAATGTTGCCACCGATTGAAAATCCCGATGCCGGTGAAACCGCTTTTTTGTCTTCCGTATACGGCGGACTGGCAGGCTTTGCGATACTTTCCGCCACTGCACGTCTGGGTTGGCTGAGTTTCTATTACCGCCGGGCCTACGAAGGCTCGGTAACTTTAGTGGATGCACTCGGGTACCCAAAACATCAGGATATTTATTGGTATGTGTTGAGTGTAGTGCTGGTGGTCGTGTTTGCGTTAATATACGGCGTTGCTGCGCGCGCACGGCTTGTATGTGCCGGAAGATCGTTACACATCTCTTTCTTGATATTCGCCATATCAGCACCGTTGCTTTTGATAGAAAGCTTGCCGTCTGTCGCGATAATTGCCCATGTTTTTGTCGTTGCAGTTGCGCCATTCGTTTTGGGATTGATTCTGAATCGGGAGGAAACACCGACGGAAGGGGATGTTTTGTACGAACCCTGGGTTCTTGGCCCAATCTTTCTCTTGTTTTCGGTTATGGTTTTGTGGTTGTTTGCTTTTTTCCACTTTGGTGCAGGCGGCAAATGGTGGTTGGTGGCAGGATGGGTTCCGTTCGTGTTGATATCGGCGGCTATTTGTATGTCCGGTTGGATTCGCGGTAGATATTCCGGTAATTCAGTTGGGACGAGTTTGCACAGGATAGTCTGGGCGCTTTTGCCGAGTGTGCTTTTATGTTTAATGGCGTTTTTTTGGTGGACGGTGTGGGTAAAATACGTGTTGTTGGTTATTGCTGTGCTTTTAGGAGCATTGCTGTATCGGTTTCCACCCAAACGGAGCGCGACAACATTGGTTTATCTATTTGTTCCACTTTCTCTCGGTGCGATATTTCAGTATTCGCCTTTGATGGGCTTCAATGAGATCGATACGGCGCATGAGGGCTTTCAGCTCGCATCGACGCAAGCCATTCTTGGCGGGTTGTTGCCGGGGGTTGCCAAGGCGGTCAAATACGGACCGCTATTCGAGTTGACCGAAGCATGGGCGTTGAAAATCTTCGGTGTGCAGGTGCTTGTTTTAAGGGGATATTTTCAGCTCGCACAGGTTTTATCCTTTTTGATTGGCTGCATAGTTATTTCGGGCCTTTTGAGGAGGCGATCGTTTGTGATATGGGGATGGCTGATATTCTGGCTCTGGAGCACTCTGGTGGAATGGTCACCCGGCCGGTTTAACGACTTACGCTGTTGTTTGCCGCTTTTGGCCATTTATCTATGGTTCCGCTGGTGTCGTGACGGAGGGGTTTGGCGGGTGCTGTTCGCGGGCGCTTTAGTGTCCGTGGGTGTGTTTTACAGTGTCGAATTCGGGGTCGCTGGTGCGGCGGCACTTATGGTGGGGTTAATAGTTTTATTGGTAAGCGAGAAGTCAAGATGGCGCGGCATTGGTGCGCCCGTTATTGCCTTGGCCGCCGGAGTGTTGGCTGTGTTGTTGATTATGGCGATAGTTTACAGGGGCGACTTCGGGCGGTTATTGGTCGGGATGTACAAATATGCCAATGCTTTTAGACAAGGTCACGGAGCATTCCCTTATCCTTCTTTCCCGTGGTTGGATTCGGATGGTGTTCGGTACCTTGGCACGGGATATTTTATAAATCGGATGTGCTTTTATTTCCCGCCTTTGGTTATCGTGTCGGTGGGAATTTGGTTGATGGGAAACCTTTTAGCGGGCGGATGGTCGAGAGAGCATGTGGGAATAGCGGCTTTGTTGGTGTTTGCAGGATTGTCATGGCGATTGGCATTGGGCAGAAGCGACATTCACCACGTCCTCAAAGCGTCCGCACCCGCCGCGATATTATGTGTCTTTCTGGCCGAGAGGCTATGGGAAAAAACACTTACCGTTAAAGCCTCGCTCGGGAAGAGATCGATGTTCGTTATCGTCACGGGAGCCACTGCTGCCGTTGTTTTGTTGATGCCGGTATTGCTGAGGAGCAAAGGCGGGATGGTGGCTATAGATCGAATTGCGCAACATCACCAATACCACAACATCCAGGATGCCCGGGAAGCTTTTTCGAAGGAAGGGTACCGTCCTACTTATCTGAATCGTCTGAAAGACATATGGTTGCCGTGGTACCAGGCGGAATCATACGAAATACTGTTTGAATTTATAACGAACAATACTGCGCGTGATGAGAGGATTCACATTGCTCCATACCACGGTGTTTTGTTTTTTGTCGCCGATCGGTTGCCGGCCACCCGCTATATAATGCCTGCCGACGCAGTGACTCCACAGACAAAAGCCGCCATTTTGGAAACGTTGAAGAAAAATCCCCCCGGATGGGTGTTGATGAATCCCTCCTTTCATACGAACTTCTCATATAGAATGGAACACCCCGAGGAAGTGCAATACATCGAGAGAAAATACGAAATAATAGGCAATATCAGGGGACTGAACATATACAGAAAGAAAATCGGACAAGATGACGAAAATTAGGAACGCGATTATTATTACGGCTATATTGATGTTGTCATGGCCGTCGCGGTTGTATACATCGGATGCGGTAGCGCCAACCACCTTTCCTTTTTGTCCTTCCGGCATGGTTTGGGTGGAAGCGGCGGGGGTTTGTGTGGACAGGTATGAGTTTCCCAACCGGCCCGGGCGGGAACCCTTGCGGGGGATAAGGGCTGAAGAAGCGAAGAAGCTGTGTGAAGATCAAGGGAAAAGATTACCGATAGCGATTGAGTTAATGGAGGCATGCGGTGGAAAGGAAATTCGTGCTTACCCTTATGGCAAAAGCTACCGGGCCGGCAATTGCCGCGATGGTCTGGCCTGGCCCGATGGGCCGGCCAAAACCGGAAGCCATACTAAGTGCATTACACCTGAAGGTGTACTTGATCTTACCGGGAATGTATGGGAATGGGCATACGTAAACCCGGGTAGAGGATCAACAGTTGCGGTCGGCGGCGCATGGAATTCGCCATCCGACAAGGCGACTTGCGGCTCGTTTATGCTCGTTTCGCCCGCGGCGTCGAGTCCGAATGTGGGTTTCAGGTGCGTTTTCAGGCCGGCATTTTGAGTGTGACGCTGTTTTCCGGTTCAGGCCGGATGGCTCGGCTGCGTTGAATGAAGGAATAAAAGGAGAATATGGCTCAAGCGCTGACGATGGCGGAAAAGATTCTCGCACGGACGGCAGGTGTGGAAAGCGTTCGGCCGGGGGATTATATAACCGCGCGGATAGATTTCGCCATGGCGCACGAATCCTTCGGCGGCGTTCTGAAGGGCATGATGTCAGCCGTGGCGGGAAATATATTCGATCCGAGAAAGGTGGCGATTGTTCTGGATCATTACAGCCCTGCACCGGACGAGAAATCCGCTGCAATCCACCGGTTTTTAACTCGCGCGGCAAAACAAATGGGAATCGAGAATTTTTATGGCGAAGGATACGGGATATGCCACCGGGTGCTTCCCGAGGAAGGCCATGTGCAGCCGGGAATGCTCATCGTCGGGGCGGATTCGCACACCACAACATACGGCGCTCTCGGCGCGGCCGCCACGGGCATAGGCATGTCCGAGATGGCTTATGTCTTTTCGAGAGGAAAGCTGTGGTTCATGGTGCCGCCTTCGATCAAGATAACATTTGAAGGTGCGCTGAATGAGTCTGTCACCGCAAAAGATATAATCCTGTTTATCGCCGGGGAATGGGGTGCGGATTTCGCGCAGTATAAAGCAATCGAGTTTTTAGGCCCGGGGGTGGAGACGTTAAGCATCGAGGGAAGGATGACCATTGCAAACATGGCCGTTGAAGTGGGCGCGAAGTTCGGTCTGTTCCCGGCGGACGACGAAGCACTGAACTGGATCAAGGAAAAAACGGGCATCGAAGCCGAAACGTTCGGGCCGGATACCGGGGCAGAGTATGAAATCGAGTATAAGGTGGACTTGTCCACTCTCGAACCGCAAGTGGCTTTCCCGCACGCTGTGGATAATGTCCGGCCAATTTCGGAAGTTGGGGAAATTACCGTCGACCAGGCGGTTGTCGGGGGATGTACTAACGGGCATTTCCAAGACTTGGCGAAAGCGGCAGAGATATTGAAGGGCGGGAAGGTTCATCCCGACGTGAGATTCCTGGTGATACCGGCTTCGCGAAAGGTCGAAATAGAAGCAGTGAAAGCGGGGATTATCGAAACATTGCTTGAGGCGGGAGCAATGATTTCACCGCCCAGTTGCGGCAATTGCTTTGGCAACCATATCGGCGTGCTCGCCGAGGGACAAAAGTGCGTATCGGCAACTAATCGCAACTTCAAGGGCCGGATGGGAAGCTCCCAAGCCCAAATATATCTAGCAAGCCCCGCCACTGTCGCGGCTTCGGCAATAACCGGAAGGATAACGGACCCGAGAAAAATATGAACGCAGATACCGACAAGATGACGATGGATATTATCTTTGGTAAGGCGTGGGTGTTCGGAGACGACATCGATACCGATCAGATAACACCCGGCAAAGCGCTAATGATGCCGATAAAAGACCAGAAACAATACGTTCTGACGGCACTTAAGCCGAATTTCCCGGTTGAGGTAAAAAGGGGCGATGTTATAATCGCCGGACGGAATTTCGGATGCGGGTCGAGCCGAGAGCATTCGCCGGAGGTGCTCAAGGAACTGGGTGTGGGAGCGATCGTTGCGGTAAGTTTCGGGAGAATTTTCTTCAGAAATGCCATAGCCATCGGGTTGCCGGTGCTCATCGCGCCCAAAGTGGCATCGTTGGCATCGGACGGCGATGAAATAATAGTGGACATCGACAACGCCCGAATAAAGAACTCGACCAAAGGCTCTGAGATAAAGGCCACCCCGCTTGATCCTATCCTTTATGACATCCTGCACGCCGGCAGCATTATCCAAAAGCTCCGCGAAGAGTTGAAGCACTGACCGACATGCAACAATGCTCCGTGAAAGTGTAAAGAGAGGTAACCAACGGATGAAAATCGTAGAGATCAGGGTTTACCCGGATGCTTGCGCAGGATGCCGGATTTGTCAGTTGGCTTGTTCGTTTGCGTACGAAAAGCTTTTCAATCCGTCGAAGGCGAGGATTGTAATCGAGCACGATGGCGACGGGTTCGACATCGGCTTTACTGACGATTGCAACAAGTGCGGCACGTGCGCCCAATATTGTGTTTACGGCGCCCTGGAAGTTGTGAGAAGTGAAACCGAAGCCGCATAAGAGGAAAAATTGTTTATATCGTAATGATGGTGGGGATCGCAGGGGCGACCGGCCGCTCGTCCCTGCGGAAGAAATCTCATATCCGGGCAGGTGAAGGAGGTTTGGAATGATTGAGAGCGAGACAGGCGGTTATGCGGGGAATATCCTTCAGGTGGACTTGAGCAGCGGGGAGATAAAAAAAGAGCCGCTCGACATGAAGCTTGCCGGGGAATTCCTCGGCGGCCTGGGGATGAGCGTCAAGCTGGCTTACGATATGATGCAGCCCGGGATCGACCCGTTATCGCCCGCCAATCCGATCATAATCGGCGCAGGGCCGCTTGTGGGAACTTTCGCGCCCGGCTCGTCGCGGGTTTTCAGTTTGACCAGGCTGCCCGCCAACAACTCCGTCGGATGGGGCGGCGCGGGCGGTATGAGCTTCGGGTGTATGCTGAAAAACGCCGGGTACGATCACGTGATTGTAACGGGTCGTGCGAACAATCCGGTTTATTTGAATATTTCGGATGACGACATCGAAATCTGCGACGCTGCATCGTTATGGGGAAAAACCGTCAACCAAACCTCGAACGAGCTTTGCGAAAAACACGGCAGGCCTCTGGGTGTTACGACAATCGGGCAGGGAGGCGAGAACCTGGTTAAGTTTTCGATGGCTTTTGTCGACAAAACTTCAACGCTCGGCAGAGGGGGGCTCGCAGCGGTATTCGGGTCGAAAAACCTCAAGGCAATCGTCACGAGAGGAACCAAAGGCGTACGCGTCGCAGACCGAAAGAGATTCAAGAAAGTCTGCGATCAAATGTTCGAAAGGATAAAAAATTATCCGGCGCTCAAAGAATGTCACGAAATGGGATTTCTAAAACAAATGCCGGTTATGCCTAAAGAGGTGTATCTCGAAAAGTTCAAAAAGCGGAGGATAAGCTGCGTCGGGTGCCCGATTGGAGATAAGGACATCCTCCAAATCAAAGAAGGCAGGTTCGAAGGACTGGTGAAGTATGCGACGAGCGCCATCAACACCGTCATATCTTTTCTGTACGGCATAACGGATTATTTTGAGGCGGTCAAGCTACTCGATATTCTCGATGGGTACGGACTTGATATGTTCGAGGCTTTCGGGTTACTCAAATTTGCGGACAACCTTTACAAGCAGGGGATAATAACCTCCGGCGACCTCGGCAGCGAGGGCATCGAGTTTAATTACGATTCCGTTGCGGATTGGTTCGGAAAAATAGCCCACAGGGAGGGCTTTGGAGACGTTCTTGCGGACGGGTTCGATGGCGTTGTTGCGAAGTATGGAGAGGAGTCGGAAAAATTCGCCCCGAGCATATCGAAAGGGCTGACCGCTTACATGGGCGTTAAAGGGCCGTTATTCTGGGACCTGTTCGGGACGATGGAGTTCGGCATGGCGGTGCACATGAGAGGCCCTGCCGCTGCGCCGGGAGGATCGACGCCGCTGTACAGCACACGCGGCAGACCTATCGAATGGATCAAAATGCACATGGACAGGGTCGGAATACCCGCCGACGCAATTGAGAGAATCCTTTCCGGCAAGGACGGGATGAAGATAAATGTCGGCAGGTTTGAAAAATACGGCCAGGAGTTCTTTTTCGCCAGTGCGTGCCTGGGCACTTGCGTGAGGGCGCATATAAACAGGTTCTACTCGAACAAAATCCATGCTGAAATGTTCAGCTCCGCCACCGGGATTGAAACGACCGGGGCCGAGTTGCTGAAAGCCGCCGAAAGAGGTTACAACCTTCTCAAAATGGCGAACGTGAGGGAAGGATTCTCACGCACCGCCGACAAGTTCCCCGAAAACTGGTTCGAGGAACCCATGCACATGGATTATTACGAAAACGTAAAAATCACCAGAGAAATCGCATACAAACTGCTCGGCGATTACTACGACGAACGCGGCTGGGACATCGAAACAGGCATTCCCACCGAGAAAAAACTCCGGGAGTTGGGGCTGGATTACGCGATTAAAGACATCTCCTAACAAACTTGTGGGGCACCACAAGCGAAGTCGGTAGAACTTGCCGGCATAGGCACTACGTTTGCCCTCCAATCATATCGCAGGACTATGAGCGATTTACTCTTGGCTTTTCGTTGAGATTAAATTATACTGCGAGAAGAAAGGAGGTCACATGAGCGAGCAGGGAACGCCTCCAAAGGCAAGCGCGTCGAAAGTCAAGTGGCTGTTGGGCGAGCTTCCCGGGTGGGTCGCCGAGGGGTTGATCGGCCAGGAGGCCGCCGATAAAATCGCCGAGCGATACCGCCTGGCACAGACGGCAAGCGGCCGGACGAAGCTGGTTTATGTGGTGGGTACCCTGGCAGCCTTACTGCTCGGAACCGGTGTGATATTGTTTTTCGCGGCCAACTGGCAAGCGATCCCGCGCTTCGGCAAGCTGGCGATAATCTGCACGGCGCTGGTGGCAAGCTACTGGGTCGGCTACGAGCTCAAATACAAACGCGAGTTCGAAATTGTCGGCGAGTCCATCATACTGCTCGGCTCGATTTTGTTCGGCGCGGGCATATACCTTGTCGCGCAGGCCTTTCATCTGGAAACGCATTTCCCGAACGGCGTATTGTTATGGATGCTGGGATTGGTACCGCTGTTCTTTCTTGTAAGGTCGAAACCTCTCTTGGCGGAAGTCACCTTTTTGTTTTGCCTCTGGATTATTTTGGAGTTTGTCGCCGCTACGGAATTCGGCCATCACGACCTGAAACCCTTGTTTATTCGGTGCTGCATCGGCGTTTTCGTGCTGGGCGGCATCATACGGCTTATTTACAGGTACGGCGGCAAGGCCAACGCGGCGCTTATCGTTCCGTCGATTTTGGTCTGGTTTACGATCTTCCTGGCCGGCTTGACCCAGGAATTTGACCTTGTCCATGAAGGTCATTTGTATCTGTTGTATGTATCGATATTTCTGGCGATTGGAGCGGTGGGCGTTTTGCATCGGTTGAATCGAGACCTGCCGCCGTTTGGAGGCGTGTACCAGTTATTTGCCATTCCCGTTGTGGCCATACAGATGTTTCTCCTGACCTTTCCCGACATTTCAAAGGATCTGATAGACCATGATTTTTGGTGGTTTCCGGTCCTTTTGAGTGTTGTGTTTTTGTTTGTCGTGGTGGGAATATGGATGTATTTAAGCGGAAAGGCAGATGAGGTCGACGATCCGTTCGCCCTGTCGGAGATTTATATCTACATGGCTTTGGGCTTTTTTGTGCTGATACTTTTCTTTTTGTTCAAAGCGGATGGCGCGGAGATATTTATCGGGATGCTGGCCAACCTTGTTTTTTTCGGATTTATAGTGTCGCTGATAGTTATCGGCTACCGAGGCGGGTATCCGCTGCTGGTCAACTTCGGTGTGTTTTTCTTCGTAATAGACTTTCTCACCCGCTACTTTGATTGGTTTTGGGACCTCTTGCCCCGCTCGTTGTTCTTCATTGTGGGAGGCCTGCTTTTGTTGGTTGGCGGGATATATCTCGAAAAGAGCCGCAAGCAGTGGGTGCTCAAAGCAAAGGAGGCGGCACGATGAAGTTTTTGACTAAATTCGTCTTGGTTGTCGGGCTGCAAGTGCTCTGCCTCGTCGGGATGATCGGATACAAGTACATCAGCCTTGCATCGGGTACCGAGATATTGCTCGAAGTACCTCGACCCAAGGATCCGAGATCGCTGTTTCGGGGGGATTACGTTATCGTCGGGTTTGCCATAAACGATCTTGATTTGAAGAGAATTCCGAGCGATTTTGACATCGAAGATTTGAGCGATCTGGAGGGGGAAACCATATACGTCGAACTGAAGCAAAAAGGCGATATATGGGCGCCGAAAAAAGTTCTGGTCGAGAAACCGGAAGAAGGCGTGCTGTTTATCAAGGGTAAGGTGATTTCCACGGAAAGTAATCGCCTGAAGGCGGAGTACGGTATCGAGCAGTATTTCGTGCCGGAAGGTACGGGGCTTGAGATGGAAAACCGCTTGAGGAAGGTGCTAAAAGCCAGGGTGAGTATCGATCCCATGGGAAACGCCACTTTTGTCAGCGTGCCCGAAGAATAACACAATGGCACCCAAAGGTGTTGACAGTAGCGACATGTAGTGCTATTTAAGGTAGAGAGTAGAGGCGGCACAGCGCCCCTGCAAACGTTTTTGCCAAGGAGGAGCCAGAAATGAGAACTAGATGGGGCAAGATATTTATTTTAGCCATTGCTGTTTTAATGATGAGTGCGGGTTGTCTTAATGTGCCGAAACAACTCACTTATAAAACCATTCAGCCTCTCAACACCAGAACGAAATACCCGATCAAGGTGGCAGTGGTCAATTTTGAAGTTACCGGCCCCACGGCCAGACAAAGAGAAAATTTATACGATGAACCGCTGGGCAGAGCCTTTGCCAAGCGGTTTGCAGAAGATCTGAAAAACTCCAGAATATTCAAGGAAGTAGTCTCTTTGGACATGGACCTCAGCGGTGTTAATCCGGAAGATATGCTCCGCAACCGTTCCATCCGATACGTATTCACCGGGAATGTTGAGCGGTTTTACAGGCGCACCATGCCGCATTGGATCAATTTTATACCACCGATTATCCCGACTAATATTGGTTGTGGGTTTGGTATTCCGTATTGTTCTGCTTTTAACAAAGCGGAAATCACCGCGCACATAAAGATTCTTGATTTGGAGACCGGTGTTACATCTTTTAACAATACATACAGGTATGTAGATCGTGAATGGACTCCTCAATTATTCAACACTTCTTACACCATGTTGAAAAGGGATGATCGACTATGTTTAACCGCCGGGACGAAAAAATTTAACAAGGTAGTTCTCAAATCGATAAACACGGGGAATATTTTCGCCGGTCCTGTCGAAGCGAGCGCTCCGGCGGTCGTCACAAGGAGCACCGGAGTTATAAAGAGGAAGTATAATTCCATTGTTGTCCCGCCGCATAGTGGGGAAAAGGCTTATGTGGCGGTCTTGGACCTCCGTGGCGCGAGCGGGTCGGATTCCGAAAGATTGGCTACCGCCCTTTCCGATCCGTTAAGGGTGGAGCTTCAAAGCACCGGTTATTTCAGGGTGTGCGACCGGGCCAATATCGAGACGGTTATGGCGGAAATCGGTTTTCAGCAAACCGGCTGCACTTCTTCGCAATGCGTTGTGCAGGTGGGCCGCATACTCGGGGTCGAGAAGATCATCAGCGGCAGCGTCAGTAAGCTGGGAGATACGTACATTGTTAATCTCCAATTGATTGATGTCGGAACCGCATTGGTGGAAAAATCCATATCCGAAAAGGCGGAATGTAAAGAAGGAGAACTGGTTTATCTATTAGGCATCGCCGCCAAGAAACTTTGTCTTGGAAAATAAACCAAGCCTCCGTGCAAGGGGTTGAGGCCCTTCATCCCGCAAGCGGGATTCAGGATGACAAATTGGGGTCGGTTATCGACAGCCTCTTCATCGGGCCCAATGGTGCTTATATTCTCACCGGCACCTCGGGGTATGTTCTTCGATCTACGTATTCCGCGGCGCAACCCTTATCGCTGACCAGTTCGGCGATGCGACCTCCATCCGGGTCATATAAAGAAAGTTTTAAGGTGGACACTTTGGAATTGTTGCACCACAGCAGTTCCCCGTCCGGGTCGGTGTAGGTAACGGCCACGAAGTCTTCGTATCCGCCGGATATATCGCCGACCATTCGTATTTCTTTGTTTTGTATGTCGAAAGTCCATTTTGCGAGTTCCCACTTGCTCTTGCCGCTGAACCATTGGGGCAGTGAATTGAAGAAGTATTCCTTACCGTCGTGTTTCAGGTAAAAGAGCTTGAAATGCGGGCTTTTTATGGGCCCGAGCATTACCTGGCTGTCCAAGCCTTCCCACAGTGTGCCCGGAGAGTCCTTGAAGCAGTTGCAGTGTCCCCACGCCCACCTCAGCGCGTGTTTAACGCCCCACAGGTGTGTCTGTTGACCGGGGGCGTCCGAGAACTTTATTTCGCGACCGTTCGCGACCACCGTACCCGTAAACCGCGCGTCTTCGTGAGGTGCCAGGCCCTTGGTTTTGGGAAACGAGCCGGTGTAAAACCTTTCCGACGGGAAAAAGTAGTACGTTTTTCCGGGAGAATCGAAGGAAATATCCCAAGATAGCGAATTGCCCTTGGTTTCGTCCGTTATTTTTCCATGGCAGGCGTTTATAGTGAGTTCGGCGTCGGAAATCCCAACCCTGAAGCGATCCTTTTCGTACGAGAGTTTATCGATCGGGAAGCGATTTTTTACTGCGAAGTTGTTTTTCGGGTCGGCGGCATCGAAAAATATGCCCCAAAGCTCGCAGTAGGGATTACTGATTTGGGGCAACGGGCTGGTCAATGTGTAACGGAGCCAATAGGCCGTCTGGCTTTCCATATCGTTGAACTTGAGATAATAAACTTCGTAATGACCAAGCTTCTTCCCGTCCCACCGCAGGATATTGTCCTGTTCCTTTCGGCTGATCGTCATGGCACACTCCCCCTTTAAGTAGTGTATGATACATTCGGCATTTTAATCGAGCTTTCTCTTCCGGGCAAGTCTTTCTTCAAAAAATAAATATGTCGGCAAAACCGGGATTCCGGGATATGGCGCGAATCCCAGGCAAGGGCGACCTCAATATCGAGGTTTTCCCGGAAAGGCCGAAAACGTTTTGTGTCAGTCGCGGATCGTCCGTTTGGATGATGTCCAGACCCTTTTTGGCGAATTTCCTTATCCACCATTCGTTATTGATCGGCATGGTCACGACTTTCATTCCCATTTTGTGGCATTTTCTTATCATGCGTCCGGTTGCGAACATGGCCAGGGTACCGACGATATCAACGCCAAGTTTCTTGACCGTCTTGAGTCGGGGAGCAGGCTTCGGGTACGGGAAGCAGGTCATAATGTCCGGTCTGAGTCGGTTGAGCTCTATCTGGAAAGGCTTGATCCAGGTGTTAACTATCACCCGTTCGGTCATTTCGTGTTTATCTACTATTTCAAAGAAGGCTCTGATGTCGGGCGGTGGAATGTGCATGTCGAGAAACACTGTCACACCGCGCTTCTTTCCGAGTTCGAGCACCTCTTCGAGCGTGGGTATAGGCTCGCCCCGGGTGGTTCGTAGGTTACGAATTTGATCGAACGTAAGCTTACTCACCTTTCCGGTTCCATTTGTAGTGCGATACACGGTTTTGTCGTGCATGATGATCCAACGGCCGTCTTCGGTTAATTTTGGGTCGCATTCAATGATGTCCACGCCCCGGTCTATAGCGAGGTTAAAAGCTTTCATAGTGTTCTCGTCCGCCTCTACCAAACCTCCCCGGTGCGCCATAACGAGGGGACGCGAGTTCGACGCCGCAAATGTCGATAGTGCTGTGAGGATCGAGACCCAAAAAACCCACAGGACTGCGAACTTTATTTTCATTTCAACTGCTTTCCTCTCGAAAGGGTGTTATTGAGCTTTTACTATGGGAACCGTGTTGTCAAACGCTTCCCGCTGCTGTATAGTGCAAAAGGTACGATGTCGTAGAGGTGGGGACAGTGCGCGTTTTTGTAAAAGCTTCAGAGGGTTTTAATTCACTTTGCAATAACGTTGTTTCTTTAAAAAGGAGGTCAGGAAATGAATAAGGTAATTATCACGGCGGCGGTGACCGGCAGTGTGCATGTGCCAACCATGAGCGACCATCTGCCGATCACTCCGCAACAGATAGCCGACGAGGCCGTACGAAGCGCGGAAGCCGGAGCCGCTTGTGTGCACATTCATGCGCGAAATCCTGAAAACGGAATGCCGAGCCCAAGCCCGGACTTGTTCAGGGAGATCATTACGAGTATAAAAGAGCGCTCGGACGTGATCGTCGGTATCACCACGGGAGGCGGGTACGGGATGACGGTCGAGCAACGGGCGGCGGTCGTGCCCGAATTCAAGCCGGAAATGGCGAGTTTCAACATGGGCAGCATGAACTTCGGACTGTTTCCCATACTGGATCGCTACAAGGAGTTCAAATTCGACTGGGAGCCTAAATACCTCGAGGCGTCCAGGGGTAGTATTTTCCAGAACACCTTCGCCGACCTCGAAGGTTTCTGTAAAATCATGCGCGAAAACGACACCAAGCCCGAACTCGAGATGTACGACATCGGCCACATATACAATGCCGCCTTCTTGTTACAGAAGGGCTTCGTCGACGAGCCTTTGCATATGCAGTTCGTCATGGGCATACTCGGCGGCATCGCCGCTACGGTCGAAAACATGATTCACATGAAACGCGTCGCCGATTCGGTATTCGGGGAGGGTAAATACACATGGAGCGTCATCGGGGCCGGTTATCCGCAGGAATTTCAACTGGGCGCCGTGGCTTGCACTCTCGGAGGACACGTCCGGGTGGGTATGGAAGACAATTTGCGAATCACCAGGCGCGAGCGGTGCAAATCAAACGCCGAGCTGGTCGAGAGGATGGTTCGCATCGCGCGCGAGATGGATCGAGAGCCGGCATCGCCCGATGAAACACGAGAAATGCTCAAACTCAAAGGCAAAGACAAGGTAAATTATTGATCTGATGATAAAGAATCGGGTAAGCAGGGGCACGGCACGCCGTGCCCTTATTTCATGAATTCCGAGGACATACTTAATTTCCTTTCTTTTTCGACTTTGGGCCGGGAAATACAATGTTATAGCCGGTTTTTTATATACAGGCGTATGTTTTTCGCCGATTCGATTTCTTCCGTGCCGGGATCGCGCGCCCCGTAGCGGCATTCGGTGAAGAGGGAGGCGATTTTTTCCATGTCGGCGAAGTTTTCCCCGGCTTGGTTCACTAGCCATCCGGCGTGCTCGAGAGGCGTTTGCCCCGGCTCGCGGCCCAGGCCGCGTTTTTGCAAATCGTGCAGCGTTCTTAAATAAATGCGTCTGACCTCGCCGCCTGCTTTTGACCCGGAAGAGCGCTTACCTCGCGGTGAAAAGCCAAAACGGCTTCGAGCCCACAGCAATGCCGCAGAAATAATTACGATAAAAACTATTATAGCGACAACGCTCGTGGGCATGCGCTTGCGTAAGCCGTATAAAAACCTCTCACTCCGGCGATAAAAGCGGCTGCCGACCCGAGCGCCCCTGTTCCCGATGGCGATAGTGACTTTGGCCTGATCCGCAAAGCTGTAGTCCACGAACCACCTGCTCCAGCGGTACCTTGCCACATCGACGATCTGCTCGATGCGCTGCAAGAATCCGCCCGTATCAAGGTAGGTTATACTTGCCGCCGGCGTCGGGTCGAACCTCACCCAGCCGTAAGTCGGAAAGAACACCTCGACCCACGAATGCGCGTCGCTTTGGCGAACGCGGTAATAATGATCGACCTTGTTCCATTCGCCTCTTTGATAGCCGGTGACGATACGCGTGGGCACATCCACCGTTCTTAAAAGTATCGCCATCGCCGTCGCGAAATGCTCACACCAACCTCGTCTGTCGTGAAACAGGAAATCCGTCAGGGGGTCTTCCGGCGGTTCGTCGGGGAGATTCAAGCTGTAAGGGTAATTTTCAACAAGGAATTTTTTAATAGCGACGGCTTTTTTATATCTGCTTTTTTTCCCGATGGCGATTTTTTCGGCAAGAGGTCGCACGCGGGGGTCGAGCGACGGCAACTGTAAATTTGCCCATAGAATGGGACGGGGCGTTTTGCTATCGTCTTTTTCAAGCTTTCGTGGAGAAGGCAGTGTAGTTTCGCTCCATGCAACATAGGAAAAGCGATCCCTCATGACGCCGGATACGGGCAAAGTCCAATAATCGGTGTCGTGTCTGCGTATACCTCCCGGGAAGCGCCGCTGTAATTTGCGCATTCCGCCGATTTTCAACGGCGCCAGCGAAAATGCCGAAGGCCGATCCGCTGCGAAAAGTACGGGATTGGAAGTCGGTTCGAGGAATATTTCTTGCCTGGAACCACGACTTTTTCGGGAGGAAGCTACCCTGAGATAACCGCGCGAATTCGGGAATACCCTGTTGATAAAACCCGGGTGTGACGACCAAACCTTCCCGTCGAAATGATTAAGCGCCTTTCCTCGCCAGTATATATTTTCCCTCGGGGAGGTTTCTCCTTCGATATTTATCCGCATTACGGTGGTTTTATCCAACTTGATCCGTCCTACCGCGCCGAGATCGACATTTCTTCCCAAACCGCTGACGCGAGCCGAGGCCAGGCTCTGAAAACCGAAAAAGCCGGTGCCGAGTCTCGGAATTATAAAGAAAAACACCAGTGCGGCGGCGAAAGCAAAAATCGAAACCGCACTAGCCATAACCGCGAAAGAAGGGCGAAGAAGGATCCCGCGGCCGGGCGCCTTCTCTTCTCCGCGCTCGCGTTTGAGTGTAAATACCATCAGCGCGGCGGTACCCGTTATGGTGTAAAGCAGCAGAAAAAGGAAAAAGGACATTGATATTGTAAGAATTGCGGATGCCGCCACTTGTAAAAAACTGAGAATAAACACCCACAAAGTGTCCCGGTCGGTGCTGCGACTTAAAAGCCGTATGATCTGAACGTATGCTAAAAAGTGCACCACGGCCTTGATAAAACCGCTCTGGGTGAAAAACCACTCGAATATCCCCCAACCCAATGCGGTTATCACGAGCGTGTTCCAGAACCAAGGCTCCAGCGGCCTGCTCTCGGGCGACAGGAACACACTCAAAACCAACCCCAGCGATATAAGAGCGGTTGGAACAACCCCCATCTCTCCGGTAGCGAACAGTGCCCCGTAAGCGCACCCTGTCATCAGGTAAACGGTTATTTCATGATAAAACTCGATGTCCCCGGACGATCGGGAAAAACGGCGTAAAAACATGAATTATACCGACCTTGCAGATAGTTTGGTAAATATAAGGTAAGGGTGGATATTAAAGTTTGCGGAGTTCTTCAATGAACTCCTCCGGAGAAATCTTACCTTCACCTCGGAGCATGAAAAGCGCAACCAATCCCTCGATTTTTTGCGTCAGGCCGGCCACTTCGGCACGGAGAGAGGCCATATCCTCGGCTTCTGCATGGGACTCGAACGCAGTCGGCGTCTCAACCTCAATGGCGGTTTCTACAACTTCCGCCGTTTCGTCGACCGCCTCGGCAGCCTTGATCTCCTCGGCGGCGTCGATCTCTTCAGTGTCCTCAATTGCCTCGGCCTCCTCGACTGCTTCAGTTTCTTCAACTGTATCGACAGTCGTGATTTCTTCCGCAGTATCGATCTCCTCCGGCGCCTCGGCCGCTTCAATGGTCTCAACGAATTCGGTTTCTTCAGGCGTTTCGATTTCCTCGGCGGTTTCGACCACCTCCACGGCCTCGGCCGTTTCGGCATCCGCAACATCCTCGGGCGGCCTGGCGGCTTTTCCGGTCGTTATTGCTTCCAATTCCTCGATTGATTGAACGACAGCGACGGATTCCGCTTCTTCGGCAGGTTGAACTTCGGCGATGGCATCCGGCTCGACGGCCCCGGGAATTTCTTCGTCATCCTCGGTAACGGTTGCGACGTTATACTCCGATGGATCCGCCCCTTGCGCCGGGCCGACCGTTACCGGTGCGGCATCAGCGTCATCTTCAACCTCGACAGCTTCTTCGACCGGCTCGATATCTTCAATCACCTCGGCGTCTTCTATCGTCTCGACGGCATCTTCTTCAGGTTCTTCAATCTCTTCTGCGACCATTTCGAGAGGCGTGTCATCTTCGACAGGAACATCTTCCGCCTCGAAAGCCTCGAGCGGCGGGGATCTGAAATCCAACTCCTCCTCGCCTTCTATTACCGCCGAAGGGATAGCGGTTTCGGCCTCGGGTTGGCCTTGGGCCTTACGAACCTCATCGAGCATGTCCATTTCGCCCTGCACCACCTCGACCCGCGTCGGCCCTTGATCCTCCATCACAATGCCTTTCTGTTCGGGCGCTCCGCCGACATGCTCCTCGCCGTAAAAATCAAGCACTTTTTTTATTGCCGACTCGATTGCGACAACCGGCTCGATTTTGAAGTTTGTAACAAACTCAATCTCGTCAATCGCCCTGAGATCGGTAGGGTCGGTCATTGCAAGTACGAGAGTTTTCTTCCCGGGGGTGTTCTTTATCAGTATGGGTACCGTTATGTATTTTTCAGCGACTTGTTTCGGAAGAGCCTCGAATGTTTGGGCGGCAATGCGGGATCGAGAGAGGTCGATTGCCGGAAAATTCATTTTTTCGCTGAGAAATTTCACTATGGTAGCTTCGTCCAGAAAGCCCAGGTCGATAAGCGCCTTCCCGATTCTTCCTCCCCACTGGCGCTGCTGACCGAGCGCGCTTTGAAGCTGAAAGTCGTCGATGAGCCCTGCGTTAACGAGGGCTTCACCCAAACGGACGGTTTGTTTCATTTTCTGATGCTTTTCCTTGAACCGGGTGGACGTCGTCCGCGGCAATAAGGATCCCAAAAGGGATCGTAATGATAATAATGCACCGGCGGCGGCAACTGTGCCCATAGACGCCACTCGATAGCCTCAACCACAGGATAGCTATAGGGACTCCGGCCGATTTTTCCGTCCCGATGACCAGCCACCCGGGCAATGGCCGTTACGTCGCTGCCATTCTTCCAGACAGCAGGATCCAAAAAAGTGTTCACCACGAGGATAAACCGCCCACGGGCATTGGTTTGCTTCGGGCGCCAGTCCACTCCAAGGGGCTTCTCAAGCATTATCACCTCGGTGTGGTTTTCAAGCGGATCGGTGGATATCACCTCGCCCCCAAGTATTACGACCTTGTCGGCGTAAATTTCCGGGTTTGAAAAAAGGGCGGGGAAGTTCAATTCACCATCCACCTTCGCACGCACGTCGCTGGAAAATGGCGCAACGCATCCGGCCGCCAACAATAAAGCCATCAAAAAAGAGGCCTTTTTATTTTGTATTTTATTTATTGCCGACATTGTCGGGGCACACCTCTAACTTTCGGATGCAAGGTTGAAAAAGCATCGAGCAACCTACATCCTACAAAACTTCTCCAAACATTGACTCATTTTATTATACTCCAATGGAGAAAAAAAATCAATATAATCACCGTCTTTACGGTGAAAGTGAATATATCCCAGATTTTGCGTTTGACATTCGAACAAAGATCATTTGCTTTCGCTATTTTGCTTTAATGTCGAATCCTTACAATGCACTTTTTCAACTGCAATGCAGTTAAAAACAACACTATTCGGTGCGACGGACAAGGGATTTAAATCCCTTGTCTGACTCGATATTTATCTTGTCTCAATCTCCAACTGCAAAATCTGGGTATATGAGTGTTAAGAACCGGCGATTTTTACTCCGTACACCTCAGGGAAAAACGCGAGGTGTGCCGAGAGAATAATATGGCATGACAAAAATGGTTTTCAGGGCGGGGATTGCTTGTATAAAAAGGAGACTGTGTGCTAAGCGGTGCGATGCGCGCTGGATACGTAAACGTCAAGTATTCCCAGCGCGGCGGGCGTCATGCCGGGAATGCGAGAGGCCTGGCCGAGAGATCGGGGGCGAACGCGTTCGAGTTTTTCGCGAATTTCTCGAGTCAAATTGGGCAAATCGGAAAAATCGAAGCCCGCCGGTATGCGAACATTCTCAAGCTTTGATAATCGGCGGACCTGCTCTACCTGGCGCTTCAGGTAGCCTGAATAGAGCGCCTGAATTTGGGCTTCCTCGATAGCATCGAGTGGTGCATCGGACGGAGGGGGAAAAAGCACCCGTATTTTTTCAGGATCGGTTTCAGACCTGCGCAAAAGATTGCCGAGGGTTGCAGGTTGTTGCAGTGGCTTGCAACCTGCCGCGCGCAACTTCGAGTTGATGGATTCGGTCGGGGTTACCCGGGTGCCTTCAAGCCGTTCGAGTTCCGACTCGATCCATTTTTTCTTTTCGCGAAATCCGGAAAAAACGTCATCGCTTACAAGCCCGATGTCATATCCAATTTCCGTCAAACGTAGATCGGCGTTATCTTCACGCAGTATAAGACGGTATTCGGCGCGAGAAGTGAACATGCGATAAGGCTCATCAACGCCGCGAGTTACCAGGTCGTCGATCATTACGCCGATGTACGCCTGGCTGCGGTCCAACACAACGGGCTCGAGACCCAGAACACTTCGGGCGGCGTTAATACCGGTGATAAGGCCCTGCGCGGCGGCTTCTTCATAGCCGCTGGTGCCGTTAATTTGCCCGGCATGATATAGGCCCTTAATAAGCTTGGTTTCAAGCGTCGGGAGAAGCTGAGTCGGGGGCACGAAATCGTATTCAATTGCATATCCGGGACGGGTCATCTCGACTCGTTCGAGACCCGGAATCGATCGTAAGTATCTGAGTTGTATATCTAAAGGCAAGCTGGTGGAAACGCCGTTAGGGTATACTTCGTGAGTGTTTAGACCTTCGGGCTCAAGGAAAACCTGGTGGCGGTTTTTATCGGGGAACCGTACCACTTTATCTTCGATGCTGGGGCAATACCTCGGACCGACACCCTCGATAACGCCGGTAAATAAAGGAGATCGGTCGAGTCCTTCGCGGATTATATCGTGGGTTTTTTCGTTTGTGTGGGTAATATAACAAGGAACCTGCTCGATTTCGAGTTTTTTCGTGGAGAAACTGAATGCCGGTGGCGGTTCGTCGCCGGGCTGAAATTCGAGATTCGAGTAATCTATGGTTCTTCCATCGAGCCGTGCGCAAGTGCCCGTTTTTAAGCGTTGAACGTCGAAACCGAGGTTTTTGAGGCTTTTGGACAACTCGTTAGCGGGCGGATCGCCTTCGCGGCCTCCCGGGAAACTCGATAATCCTATATGCATAAGACCTTTCAGGAACGTCCCGGTGGTCAAAATGACTGTTTTTGCGAGGAAACTTTCGCCCGTAGCTGTTTTTACGCCGCGAATTTCGTTGTTTTCGGCGAGTATTTCTTCGACCAGGCCCTGTCGAAAAACGAGCCCGGGCTGGTTTTCTGCGGCTTTTTTCATGCGGAGATTGTAGTTACGCTTATCCGCCTGAGCTCTTCGTGCTTGCACGGCAGGGCCTTTTCGGGTGTTCAGGCGGCGGAATTGAATGCCCGTTTCGTCTATGGCGAGGGCCATTTCACCGCCGAGGGCGTCGATTTCGCGCACGAGATGGCCTTTCGCAAGGCCTCCGATGGCCGGGTTACAACTCATGAGTGCTGTTCGGTCGATATCGATCGTCAGAAACAACGCCCTCACCCCAAGACGCGCCGCCGCTAGAGCCGCCTCGACTCCGGCATGACCGGCACCGACAACTATGACATCGAAATCGTTCATAACATCCTATACAATAAAGAAAAACATGGATAACTTCAAACAGAAGAGCTTCTTGCAAAACAAGGCAACCAAGCATGTTTCACCTGAGACAAGGGATTTAAATCCCTTGTCCGTCGTAAGTTTAGACATGCCGGTGTTAAGTAAACCATTGTTTTTGCAAGAAGCCCGGAACATTCGAAATGTTTCACGTGAAACAATCGGAAGAAAATGGCCAAGTGTTATTTTTAAAAACCTGAACATTCGCCTTCTCAACCAAAAACCGGGGATTCTGTAAGTCCATAATCTATTGTCTAACAAGCCGACCGGCCACCACCCCACTCTTTGCCCACAAAACGCTCGGCCCTTTGACCCCTCGAATCCTCGAACCCTTTTCTTCTCTCACATCTTCTCCACCCGCAATTCCTGGGCCATCCTGTCGTAAACAAGTTTGTACTTGGTCTCGCCGTCGGAACTGCTGAAAGTGGTCGAAAGGTCCGTGTTGGTTTTGGCTTCCGTGATAATATATTTAAGGTAATCCTTACGCTCGGACTGCATCTTCTTAAGCTCCTGGATGCCGTCGGGATCACCGACAAGTTTCATGAATGTACCTCCCTGATGACACGAATCATCTTAACATTTAGCTCGTCCGCGGTCAAGCCGATGTGCTTGACTTTTGCCTATAGCCCTTTATCATAACCGTAAGTGAACTTTTCATTATGAACCCACACATCAGCGAAAAGTTGGAAAGCGCTCCGGAACCCGTAACTTTGGCGGACGCTTTTTCTTACGTTGCCGACGATCTTGCGGCAGTTGAACATTTGCTTCAAACCGAGTTGACGAGCGAAGCTTCCTTGATCCTCGATGTCAGCCGCTACCTGATCGACAGCGGCGGGAAGCGTTTTCGACCCGCGTTGCATCTTTTAAGCGCGCGCCTGCTTGGCCTTGACGACCCGATTCGTTATCGCACAGCCGCCGCTCTCGAATGCATTCACACCGCAAGCCTTTTGCACGACGACGTGGTGGACGGCGCTTCGTTACGCCGTGGCAAACCCGCTGCAAACGTCGTCTGGGGAGATCATGCGGCGGTTTTGGTTGGGGATTTCCTATTGACCACCGCTGTTAAGTGGATACTCGAAACCGGCGATTTATCTTTGACGCGAAAATTCGCTTCCGTTTGCGGCAGCATGGCCGAAGGCGAAGCGTACCAATTGAACATCGCACGCACCCGCAGGTTGCGCGAAGACGATTACCTCCACGTGGTCGGCCTCAAAACGGCGGAGCTTATATCGCTGTGTTGCTATTCGGCGGCGATGATGGCGAAAATAGACGGGCATCAATTCGACGCCCTGAAAAAATTCGGCCATTGCGTCGGCATGGCCTTCCAGGTGGTTGACGACGCGCTGGATTATTGCAGCGAAACCGAAGAGCTTGGCAAGGCCATCGGCAAAGACCTCGAAGAAGGCAAGATAACGCTCCCGATGCTGTATGCGCTCGACAAGGCCGACCCGTCGGATAAGAAAGTTCTCGAATCGATACTTTCCTCGGATCCGCTCGATCTCGCAGATTTACCCCAGGCGCAGGAGATTATACATCGTTACCACGGGATAGATTACGCCCTCGATCACGCACGGCGCATGATCGACGATGCCGGGGATTCCCTGCAAGCCTTCGATCCGTCCCCCGCCAAAGCCGCCCTTCTGCAACTGGCCGACTTCACAGTATCGCGCAGCAAATAACCCCCCAAAACCCGCAAACAGGCACGGATAAAACAAGTCCGTCCGGGGCGCCCGTCCTCACATTAACCGAATATTTTGTTTAATAAATGCTCGACATTTCGTCGTTGTCATGATAAATTAAATCATCGTGAAAACGCCGGGTGAAATAATCGAGCTCGTCGAGCGGTTCGACCGCAACCGCGAAGCATATCTTTCGCCCGAGTATAATGAAACGCAGCTCAGGCGGGAGTTTATCGATCCGTTTTTCGAGGTGCTTGGATGGGACGTTGCTAACAAGGCGGGATATGCCGAGCCATACAAGGACGTGATTCACGAATACTCCCTGAAAATCGGCGACACGGCGAAAGCCCCCGATTATTGTTTTCGGATCGGCGGCGCCCGCAAATTTTTCGTCGAAACAAAAAAACCGGCAATTAACATTAAAGAAAGCATAGACCCCGCCTTTCAATTGCGACGCTATGCATGGTCCGCAAAGTTGCCCCTCAGTATCCTCACCGACTTCGAGGAACTGGCCGTTTACGATTGTCGAATAAAGCCTCTCAATACGGACAAGGCGAGCAAGGCAAGAACTATTTATCTGAAGTTCCAACATTACCCCGAAAAATGGAGCGAGATATCTTCGATTTTCAGTCGTGATGCAATATTAAAAGGCGCATTCGATAAATATGTCGATAGCACGAAGCGGAAAAAAGGCACCGCCGAAGTCGATGACGCTTTCCTTGCAGAGATTGAAGGCTGGCGCGATGAACTTGCTCGAAACCTGGCGCTGCGCAATCCCGCTCTGTCACAACGCGAACTTAATTTCGCCGTTCAACGCACGATTGACCGAATCATATTCTTGAGGATTTGTGAGGACCGCGGGATTGAATTTTATGGAAGGATTATCGCACTCCTGAACGGAAAAAACGTCTATAAGCGCCTTATGGGCCTTTTCACCGAAGCGGATGAAAAATACAACTCCGGCCTGTTTCATTTCAGTGTCGAACGCGAAAGGCCCATCGAACCCGACCGGCTGACTCCTAAACTTAAAATTGACGATAAGGTACTCAAGGACATCATTAAAAAACTTTACTATCCCGATAGCCCTTATGAATTCTCGGTATTACCCGCCGATATTTTAGGGCAGGTTTACGAACAATTTCTCGGAAAAGTAATCAGGCTGACCAAAGGGCATCAAGCCAAAGTCGAAGACAAGCCGGAAGTCAAAAAAGCCGGGGGCGTTTATTACACGCCGACGTATATCGTGGACTACATCGTCGAAAACACGGTCGGCATGTTGTTAAACAAGGGGCTTAAGCCCCTTGTCTCGGGTGGGTCGCCGGACGCAGGCTCGGCTAGGGGGCTTAAAACCCTTGCCCGACGGGGGGAAAGGAAAAAGGGAATAACGCCCCAAAAAGCATCGAAGCTAAAAATTCTCGATCCCGCTTGCGGTTCCGGGTCGTTCCTTATCGGCGCGTATCAATATCTGCTCGATTGGCACCGGGACAGATACGTCGAGAAAGGCCCGAACAAACACACAAAACAACTTTTCCAGGGGCCGGGCGGGGAATGGCTGCTTACGACCGCCGAAAAAAAACGGATTCTGCTTAACAACATTTACGGAGTGGACATAGACTCGCAAGCCGTCGAGGTGACAAAACTGTCCTTACTTTTAAAAGTGCTCGAAGGCGAAACAGAGGAAACGCTCAACAAGCAGCTTAAGCTCTTTAAAGAACGCGCCCTGCCCGACCTGTCGAACAACATCAAATGCGGAAACTCGCTCATAGGCCCCGACTTCTACGCGGGGAAACAAACAAACCTGTTTGATGAAGATGAAATATACCGCATAAACGTCTTCGATTGGGAAGCCGAATTCCCCGAGGTCTTCAAAGGGAAAACGCGTTTCTTATGGTTTGTTACTTTCGTGACGCATAATTCGCGGATTTCCGAGCGCATGATCAAATATGGTGTAGAAGGCGGCAAGCCTTTTGTTTTCGAAGCGGAGGAACAGATATTAATTGCGGAGAAAATAAGTAAAGTTATTCAGGCACATAGTATTGCTGTCGTCGCGTGGAATGTCCTGCCGGACCATGTCCATATGGTTATTGCGGCGGAGTCTGAAAAAGAACTAAGCGAACACGTGAAAAAAATCAAAGGCATCAGTTCGCGTGAATTCAACAGGGCTAAGGGGAAAAAATCCGGTGCGCAAATATGGGCACAAAAGTTCAACAGGAAACGTATAACGGAAGAAGAAGCTTTAAGCAGCATCAATGAGTACGTTATTAACAATCACTTGAAGCACCGCGAGCGGTGGGGAGACAGGCTGTTATATACGTGGGAAGGCGGGCGATTAAGCAACGAAGACAAGGGATTTAAATCCCTTGTCTCAAAAGGGGGCTCGGACATCGCCTCAGACAAGGGATTTAAATCCCTTGTCTCAAAAGGGGGCTCGGACATCGCCTCAGACAAGG
>Ga0180432_10002534_pt1 | contig 27269 bp, 20 predicted proteins | sample SS_ome_10_FD_132414 | JGI IMG/M metagenome (GOLD analysis project Ga0180432, IMG submission 132414) | Hypersaline lake sediment archaeal communities from the Salton Sea, California, USA - SS_1_MS_2 metaG | ecosystem: Environmental > Aquatic > Non-marine Saline and Alkaline > Hypersaline >... | reverse complement strand
GTTCAGAACCTTGTTCTCTATCTTTGCACTCCTGGAAGAACGTCCACAGAGAAGCCGGATCAGTCAATGGTCGGGACTGAAGTTTGGCTGATAGCATCTTCCGCCCTGCATCGCGCAGCCATGCACTAAGCGACTTTGATTCTTTGCGCGCCTGCGATCTAAACCGGGTTGCCTCGGCCTCGTCCAAAATAACCTGAACACGTATTGACATAGCATCCTCCATAAGAGAGGTTGTGTAACAAACTTATGTATGCGTATTATATATTACATATCACACTATCTGTCAATCCTGAACGGTTCATCCGTGGTTGCACTGCAAAAATCCTTGTATCAAAGAAGCCGTGGTCCGAGGCCGCCTTTATGAAATGCACTCAGGCATCCTCGTCCTGCAGGTCCCGGACGGGGATGTCCTCACCCACGGCACATCGGACGTTTGGGCCGACGTGGCCACACAGGCGCGCCTTTCCAAACAGCCGGCGTCATACCCCGAACCGACCCTGCAAAGCGCAACAGCGGGCGACTGGGGCCACGTGTATGGGGAGCTTCTCACCTTCAACGATCCTGAGTCCCGCCTGCCCGCCATCGACCGCCTGGAAGGATTCCACCCCGGCGGTCCAAGACTCTACAGACGCATTCTTGCCCCTGTTCGGGCCGACGGAGCTGTTTGACCGGTTTGGCTGTATATGGGAACGGAATCCACCGTGAGCCGGTCCACCCTCGCCGGACGGTCCAGCTGGTCCTGACCGTTTTTCACTCGGTCTTATTCGGTGAAACCCGGAAAAACAGTTTGACAATCAGGCGGGTTTTCATATAATTTAAGCTGGTTTGTACTGGTTTGTCCGGATGAGTGCCCATAGAGCATTTCCGGAGAAAACCGATTCGTCAATAGACAGCAAGACCGGCTTCGATATGAGACGGGAATCAAGGCGACTGGAGTCAATGATGGAAGACCGATGGCTCTCCGTAGATGAGATCGCGGCTTATCTCGGCATCAAGCGAGACACGGTTTACAAGTGGATCGCTGAAAAACAGATGCCGGCGCACCGGATGGGCCGCCTTTGGAAATTCCGCAAAGAAGAAGTGGACGAATGGGTGAAGTCGGGTGGAGCCGACGAGGCCAAGAATAAAGGAGAAGAGTGATGGCGGAACCACTTGCAGACCAGATCACACGAAAGGTCAAGCAAGCCGCTGAACTCTATCACCGGCTGCTGTTGGTCGTCGCACCGGCGGGCGCAGGCAAGACTACTGCGCTTCACGATGTGCGGAATCACACCCGTGCGCCCCTGGTCAACGTCAACCTTGAGCTTTGCCGCCAGATGCTGGAATTAACGGAGCGTCAGCGGGCCCTGCAGTTGCCTCGTCTTCTCCGGGAGATCGTGGGCAATGGTGGTGAGATGATCCTGCTCGACAATATTGAAGTCATCTTCGATGTTGGTCTGAAGCAGGACCCGCTTCGTCTACTCCAGGGACTCTCCCGCAACAAGACCGTGGTGGCCGCATGGAACGGCTCAGTACAGGACGGACGGTTGGTTTATGCAAAGCCCGGACATCCTGAATATCGCCGTTACAATGAGGCTGAAATAAGAGCACTATTGGTGATAAAACATGAATAACAATTATACCCCCAAAGAGATAGATCGGGCATACGTCGACCCGCCATATCAAAAGCGATTATTTGATATAAGCCCGCGGGAAGTATGTCGTGAGATTGGCTTAAATTGGCTTGCTGCTCTGCACCTTCGTGACCGTGGTTGGTTGAGCTTTAGCCCAGAAGCGAAATCAGAGTTGGAAGAACCTGAGGAAGCTGAACTTCGCTTCATTGGTTCTCTTGTTGCTTGTGGCTTTGACGAAAGCCAACTAAGCATTCTTTTGAAAGATTTAGAAAAACGATACCGTTACAGAATCGAAAGGCTGTATTTCGATTTCTTAACTAAGAAATGGCGATTAATACCAGACACCTCCGATATTATTGTAATACAGGAATGTATAGACACTTTAAGGAAAGAAGGAGAAATCGAATCTTTGCAATCTTTATATATGTATATAGAGGAGGCCTTGGAAGAATTGGGCGTTATGGAAAATGAGAATAATGAGGAGGAATCGTGAAATACGGTGAACTGATCCAATTTGAACCCATCGAGTCCGTGGTCGAGCTGCGGGATGCCGATAAAGCAGTTGCTGCCCGGCAGCTTGTCGAGACCTACGTCATCTCAGAGGAAATGGCGGAAAAATTGATAGGTCTGGTCATTCCCCAGCTTCAGTTCGAGCAGCCCGGCGACAACAAGGGCCTTCTGGTGGTCGGCAACTATGGCACCGGTAAATCCCACCTGATGTCGGTGATCTCCGGGCTTGCCGAAAACCCCGACCTCGCCGCCAGTTTGAGCAATTCATACGTAGCGGATGCTGCCGGGAAGATTGGCGGCCGGTTCAAAGTTGTTCGCACTGAAATAGGAGCCACCACAATGTCGCTGCGGGACATCATCGTGGCCGAGCTTGAAGAGCATCTCGCGGACATTGGCGTGAGTTACAGCTTTCCCGCCGCGGATCAGGTCTCCAACAACAAGCGTTCCTTCGAAGAAATGATGACCGCGTTTCATAAGGAGTTTCCAGACCACGGCCTGCTCCTCGTAGTAGACGAGCTGCTTGATTATCTGCGCACCCGCAAAGACCAGGAACTCATCCTGGATCTGAACTTGCTCCGCGAAATCGGCGAGGTCTGTAAGGACCTGCACTTCCGTTTCATGGCAGGTGTCCAGGAAGCCATCTTCGACAGCCCGCGTTTTTCCTTTGTGGCCGACAGCATCCGCCGGGTAAAGGACCGCTTTGAGCAGGTACTCATCGCCCGCAAGGACGTCAAGTTCGTGGTAGCCGAGCGGCTGCTCAAAAAGACCGGTGAGCAACAGGTAAAGATACGCGAGTATCTGACACCCTTCGGTAAATTCTATGGCCACATGAACGAGCGCATGGACGAGTTCGTCCGACTCTTTCCGGTACATCCCGACTATATTGACACCTTTGAACGGGTGACCGCCGTGGAGAAGCGCGAAGTGCTGAAGACGCTCTCGCTGGCCATGAAAAAGATTCTCGATCAGGACATGCCGGACGATCGGCCCGGGCTTATTGCCTACGACACCTACTGGACCAATCTCCGAGAGAACCCCTCATTTCGTGCTGTACCGGATATTAAGGCCGTGATCGATTGCAGCCAGGTTCTTGAGTCCCGTATCCAGCAGGCCTTTACGCGCCCGGCTTATAAACCAATGGCATTGAGGCTTATTCACGCTCTGTCGATCCATCGGCTGACCACTGGGGACATTTATGCTGCCCTTGGCGCAACAGCCGGAGAACTGCGTGACGGGCTCTGCCTCTATCAACCGGGCATTGAGGACCTCGGCGGCGATCCTGCAGACGACCTGCTCTCCCAGGTGGAGACGGTGCTGAGGGAAATCCACAAGACAGTCAGCGGGCAGTTCATTTCATCGAACCCGGACAACCGCCAGTTCTATCTGGACCTGAAGAAGACCGACGACTTCGACGCTCTGATCGAAAAGCGAGCCGAGAGCCTTGAAGATCAGGAGCTGGACCGTTATTACTACGAAGCACTAAAACGAGTCATGGAGTGCACGGACCAGACCTATGTGATCGGCTACAAGATCTGGCAGCACGAGCTGGAATGGCTGGAGCGCAAGGCCTCGCGTCAGGGATATCTATTTTTCGGCGCGCCCAATGAACGATCCACCGCCGTGCCGCCACGGGACTTTTACCTCTATTTCATCCAGCCCTTCGACCCGCCGCACTTCAAGGATGAAAAGAACGGCGACGAGCTGTTCCTGCGGCTTATTAACAAGGACGACGAATTCCATACCGCACTCAAAAATTACGCAGCAGCCTTGGATCTCGCCTCCACTTCGTCAGGGCACGCCAAGTCTACCTACGAGTCCAAGTCATCAGGTTTTCTGCGGGACTTGGTTCAGTGGCTGCAAAAACACATGGCCGATGCTTTCGAGGTTACATATCAGGGGCGTACAAAATCCATCACTGAATGGGCAAAAGGAAAGTCAATAAGAGCACTTTCGGGAATTTTGCCCCACGAGCGTATCAATTTCCGCGATCTTGTGAACACGATCTCCGGTATCTGCCTGGGGGCCCATTTCGAGGATCAGGCACCCGATTACCCATTCTTTTCTGTGCTCATCACTGGGACCAACCGGGACCAGGCCGCACAGGACGCTCTGCGGGCCATCGCCGGCCAGAATCGCACCAAGCAGGCTACGGCGGTACTCGATGCCCTAGAACTGCTCGACGGCGAACGACTCGATCCTTACAAATCGAAGCACGGCAAATACATCCTAAGTCTGCTTAAGAAAAAAGGCCATGGCCAGGTGGTCAACCGATCCGAGCTGATCCAGGATGATAAAGGCGTGGAATACATGGACAAGGACCGGCAGCGGCTGGAACCGCAATGGGTTGCGGTCGTACTGGCCGTCCTGGTCTATTCGGGTGATCTGGTACTCGCCATTCCAGGCAAGAAATTCGACGCAACCAGTCTGCCGCAATTGGCAGGGACCGGAATGGACGAACTGACACAGTTCAAACATATCGAGCGGCCCAAGGACTGGAACCTTCCGGCGCTCAAGGCCCTTTTTGAATTATTGAATCTACCACCAGGTAAGGCCCAAATAGTAACGCAGGGGCGTGATGATCCTGTTCAGGATTTGCAGGAAGCCATATCAAAGTACGTAAACCGTTTGGTACTCTTACAGCAGAGTTTGCAAAGCGGTCTGCTCTTCTGGGGCCGAAATCTCCTGGCCGAGGAAGAGGCGCAGAAACTTCTTACCCGGCTGGATGAGACCAAAAGCTTCCTGGAATCGCTCCAGGCTTATAGCTCGCCCGGAAAGCTCAAAAACTTCCGCTATAACGCCCAGGAGGTTACCGCCCATCGGGACGGTCTCAACTCCCTGGCCGAGATCGAATCCCTCCAGGAATTGGTGGCTGATCTCGGCTCCACCGCTTCATTCCTTTCCACCGCTGAGGCGGTTCTATCCCCCGAACACGAGTGGGTGGTCAAGATGAAAAAAGCGCGGGACGAGGTGCTCGCCCAGCTTGCCGATCCAGACAAGCGCAAAGCTGTCACATTTCGTCAGCAAATCCAGCGCAAACTGGCCGACCTCAAGAAGGCCTATGTGCAAACCTACTTGGGGATGCATACCAAGGCGCGGTTGGGCGTGAACGAGGACAAGCGCAAGGCGGGTATGTCTGTTGACGAGCGCATGGAAACACTCAAAAAGCTCGCTACGATTGAACTGATGCCACGACAACAGCTGACTGATTTCCAAAAACGTCTGGGAAATCTCATAAGCTGTTCTGCTCTCACCGAAAAAGATCTCGATGCCTCTCCTATCTGCCCTTATTGTAACTTCAAGCCGGATCCCACACAGCCTAAGATTTCGGCGTCAGCAATGCTTGACGGTTTGGACGACGAATTGGACAAGCTGGTGGCCAACTGGACCCAGACGCTGCTCACCAACCTGGAGGACCCGACCACCAAGGGCAACCTGGACCTGCTCAAACCTGAACCCAAGAAGCTGGTGAACGGATTTATCAAGAAGCGAGAGCTTCCTGACGACCTTGGCCAGGATTTCATCCATGCCCTGAGCGAGGTGCTTTCCGGCCTTCAAAAGGTGCCGGTTAAGATGGCTGATTTGTGCGCCGCGCTGCTCTTCGGAGGTTCACCGGCAACGCCGGCGGAGATGAAGAAACGATTCGAGGAATACCTGGACGAGCTCACCAAGGGCAAAGAGCCTGGGAAAGTGAGAATAATTTTAGAGTGATGATTGGAGATTGATGATTTTCCTCGTGATAGGCGTGAACCGGTAAATCTGCGATCATCAATCTAAAATCAAAAATGGAACATGGATACGGATAAACACGAATTCAAGTCTATTCTGGCCAGTGGCGAGACACTTACGGTCGAGTTCAAGAGCGATCTTAAAGGATTGTCCGACCGCGATCTTGTGGCTGCCGTGGTCGCAATGGCCAATACCGAGGGTGGGTTGATCCTGCTGGGTGTCGAAGATAACGGTACCGTAACAGGAGTGAAGTCAATCCATAAGGACTCTTCGGGGCTGGCCGCGATGATTGCAAACCGGACCAATCCCTCCGTTGCCGTCAGGGTCGAAGTCGTGGATTGGGATAGCAAAAAACTTCTTCATATACAAGTCCCCAAGGTCAGGGGAATCGTCTCAACTTCCGATGGATTGTTGTTGCGTCGTCGGCTGATGGTCTCAGGAAAGCCAGAATCCGTGCCTTTTTATCCGCATGAGTTGCTACAACGCCAATCCGCCATGGGCCTTGTCGATCCATCTGCAATGCCAATAACGTCACTTACCACCGACGATTTGAATCCCCTGGAGCGTCAGAGGATAAGAGAGGCGATCCGCCGGTACGGTGGCGACACATCGTTGCTGCCCCTAGCAGACGAGGAACTGGACGGTGCGCTGGGCCTCATTACCAAGGTTGACAGCATTCGAAGGCCGACACTGGCCGGACTGCTCTTCATGGGCCGTGAGGACCTTTTGCGTCAGTATGTGCCCGCCCATGAAGTGGCCTTTCAAGTACTTGCAGGCACAGACGTCCAGGTTAACGAATTTTTCCGTAAACCACTGCTTCAGACATTTGAGGAAGTCGAGGTGCTTTTCAAGGCCCGTGTCAAGGAGCAGGAAATTCAGGTAGGGCTTTTTCGTGTTCCCATACCGAATTATGACCGGCGATCTTTCCGTGAAGGATTCATCAACGCCCTTGTACATCGCGATTACTCCAGGCTGGGCGCTGTTCACATTCGCCTTGATGAAGATGGTTTAACACTTTCCAGCCCCGGCGGGTTTGTGGAAGGCATCACGTTGCATAACCTGCTGGTTACAGCCCCACGCTCCCGCAATCCTTTATTGGCCGATATCGTGAAACGGATCGGTCTGGCCGAGCGCACCGGACGCGGCATCGACCGGATCTACGAAGGGATGTTGCGTTATGGCCGACCGGCGCCCGATTATACCATGTCAGATGCCACATCGGTCGTGCTCGTAATGCCCAAATCAGATGCCGACCTCGCTTTCTTAGAGATGATCCTACGCCATGAGGAGCGAATTGGGACAGCCATGCCCATCGACAGCCTGATTATCCTTTCCCGTTTGCGTTATGAGCGACGCCTGTCCACAGTGGATCTGATTGCAAACACTCAGAAGCCTGAGCAGGCGACCCGCACTGCTCTCGAAAAGTTGGTGGAGGCAGGTCTGGTGGAAGCCCACGGTGCCGGTCGGGGCCGCATGTACACTCTCAGCGCCAAAGTGTACCAGCATTCCGGCCGAAAAGCAGCCTATATTCGGCAAGCTGGATTTGATCCCATTCAGCAGGAGCAGATGGTGTTGGCCTATATTGGCAAACATGGGTCCATTAAGCGTGCTGATGCGGCGGACTTATGTCAGATCAGCCCGTTTCAGGCAAGCAGGTTGCTAAAACGGTTAACCGAAAGCGGCAAAATCATTTCCAAAGGCAAATATAAGGGGACTGTTTATGTTCGGCGTTCGTAAAATACGTGCGCGCTCATATTTTACGAGCGATAATATGAGCGCACATAAATATATGCGCCGGTTTATGTGCCAGACGCATAAACTGACCCCCGGTTCATTGAAGAACAGAACCGGTAACTGGGGTCTTGAAACCAATCTTAATGTTAGATTGCCTGGGCAATATAAGCATGCCCGGCACGAATATGTGCATAAATGATTAATTTTAATACTATTTTGGCAAATTATAAGCATTAAAACGTATTTAATGCTCATTTAATTCTCAATCAGCATAAGAATGAGCGGGAACTCTTGATGGGCAAAATAAAACAAGACGATACTGAGACAAAAAAGCTTTTTCCTGATGAGCAAAGAGAGCTATTCGAGAAATCCTATCTGGAAGAGGTTGAGGAGCGTAGAAACCGGCCCGTTGAATGCCTTGGAATAACCTTCGAGAACGACGAGAAACGCCGCGAGTATTTTCTTGAGAAGCTTCGCGAGAAGCTCAAGGACCCGGAGTTCCGCAAAATCGAAGGATTCCCAATTGGCGAGGACGAGGACATCCTGGCCCTGTCCGATCCTCCTTACTACACCGCCTGCCCGAATCCGTTTATTGAGGACTTTATCAGGCGCTATGGGCGACCGTATGATCCGGCTACTGATGATTATAGCAGGAAACCGTTTGCATCGGATGTAAGCGAGGGGAAAAATGATCCTATTTACACCCTACACTCGTACCATACCAAAGTGCCATACAAAGCGATTATGAAATATATTCTACACTATACCGAACCGGGCGATATAGTATTTGATGGTTTTGGGGGCACAGGTATGTCAGGCGTTGCTGCCCAATGTTGTGCTGATACTTTATTGGTCAAGGGGTTTGGCCAAAAAAGCGTTGGGGCTCGAATACCAATTATTGCAGAACTTTCAACTATTGGCAGTTTCATATCGGGAACTCTAAACTCTATACAAATAGATGAAGAGGGCATAAGAGCTTTTGAGAAGTTACTTATTAGCTTGGAAAAGGATCTCGGTTGGGTTTATGAGACAAATAGGCCTGATAACGGAAAACCAGATGTAATCAATTATGTTGTTTGGTCTGAAGTCTATCTATGCGGAAATTGTGGTTCCGAGCTTATTTTTTACAGAGATTCCGTCGGTAAAAAGGGGGCTTCGCTGGGAAGCGATCTTCAATGCCCAGAATGTAAAGTTACGGCACCAAAACGGAGTCTTGAGAGAAGTTTTGTTTTCACGTTTGACCATGTGACAAATAGTGTAACAAAGCAAGTAAAATTTTTACCTTCTTTAATAGACTATGGAAAAGGAAAGAAAAGGGGCAAAAAAATACCGGATAATTTTGACTTAAAGCTAATTGAAAAGATAGACAATTATAAAATAGCTGACTGGTTTCCTATTGATGAAATACCTAAGGTCGAAAGATACTATAAAGATGGACTACACTTGGTAAATGTAACCCATGCAAATCAATTTTATACCAAACGCAATCTAATTTGTGCTGCTAAATTATGGTCATCTATTGATAAAAATGCTCAGAGATTAGTATTCACCTCTTTTTGTGATAGGCATATTGTAAGGCGAAATCGATGGCTCTCAAGTGGTCCAACCAGACCTCTTAATAATACGCTATACTTTCCCCCTCTATTTGCTGAAGTCAATGTTTTCAACATAGCCAATCGAAAAATAAAAGATTTGCGACGTGCATTATCACAAATTCAAAATATACCGAGAGTGTCTGTCTCAACTACACAGAGCTCAACAAATGTTAATCAAATTCCTGGTAGCACGGTTGATTATATATTTACCGACCCACCATTTGGTTGGAATATCACATACTCAGAACTTAATTTTCTCTGGGAATCATGGCTCAAGGTAAAGACAAACCCGTCTGAAGAAGTGATCGTTAATAACCAGGCCAAAAAGACGATAGACGATTATCGCGAGTTGATTGCACGATGCTTCACTGAAAATTATAGAGTCCTCAAGCCTGGTCGATGGATGACTGTGGAATTCCATAACTCAAGCAATATGGTTTGGCATTCCATTCAAGAAGCGCTTCTTCGTGCTGGCTTCGTTGTTGCAGACGTTCGTACCTTAGATAAAAAACAGGGGTCCATGAATCAGGATTTTTATCGAACAGGTACTGTCAAGCAAGACTTGGTCATTTCTGCCTATAAGCCAAACGGTGGGCTTGAGGAACGTTTCAAGCTTACGGCCGGCACCGAAGAAGGTGTTTGGGATTTTGTTCGCACGCATTTGAAGCAGCTCCCTGTATTCGTTTCAAAAGATGGCCAAGCTGAGGTTGTCGCCGAACGTCAGAACTACCTTCTCTTTGACCGCATGGTAGCCTTCCATGTCCAGCGAGGTGTGACGGTTCCCATGTCTGCCGCCGAGTTTTATGCGGGTCTTGAACATCGTTTTGATCCGCGCGACGGCATGTATTTTCTGCCGGATCAGGCGGCCGAGTATGACAAAAAACGGATGACGGTCAAGGAGGTGCTTCAGCTTGAGCTCTTCGTCTCCGACGAGGCGTCGGCTATTCAGTGGCTCAAGCAGCAGCTCACCAAGAAGCCACAGACCTTCCAGGACATCCACCCGCAGTTTCTTAAAAAAAATGGCGCCTGGCAGAAACATGAAAAGGCCTTGGAGCTTTCTGAACTGCTAAAGGAAAACTTCTTGCCTTATGACGGCAAAGGCGAGGTGCCAAGCCAGATTCACAGCTACCTTTCCTCGAATTTCAAGGAGTTGCGCAATCTGGAAAAGGACGCTCCGGCGTTAAAAGCCAAAGCCAAGGACCGCTGGTACGTGCCTGACCCGAACAAGGCCGGTGATCTGGAGAAATTACGCGAACGAGCCCTGATGCGGGAGTTCGAGGAATACCGTGAATCCAAACAGAAAAGTTTGAAAGTGTTCCGCCTAGAGGCTGTCCGGGCCGGATTCAAGAAGGCATGGCAAGAGCGCGACTACGCCACGATCATTTCCGTGGCCCGTAAGATACCCGAAAAAATCCTCCAGGAGGACCCCAAGCTCCTCATGTGGTACGACCAGGCGCTCACCCGCTCGGGGGAGTATGCTTAATGCCGAAAGACTATCAGGAACAGAAATTATTAGACATGGAGCCTGCAGCCAAACCGCAAGGGCCAGCAGAATGTCTGGGCATCACATTCGAAAACGACGAGAAGCGTCGTGAGTATTTCCTGGACAAGCTGCGCGAGAAACTTAAGGACCCTGAGTTCCGCAAGATCGAGGGATTCCCCATTGGCGAGAACGAGGACATCTTGGCCCTGTCCGATCCGCCATACTATACTGCCTGCCCGAATCCGTTTATCGAGGACTTCATCAAGCACTATGGGAAGCCGTATGACTCAACCGAGCTTTACAATCGCGAGACCTTTGCTGCAGATGTGAGCGAAGGTAAGAACGATCCAGTTTACAATGCTCATACTTACCATACGAAAGTCCCTCACAAGGCACTGATGAGGTATATCCTCCATTACACCCAACCTGGCGATTTGGTTCTCGACGGTTTCTGTGGAACAGGAATGACAGGTGTTGCATCTCAATTATGCGGAGATGCTAAAGAAATCGAATCCCTCGGCTACAGAACCAAGCCTGACGGGACTATTTATGACGAGCAGGGGGCAGCTATTTCGAAGGTTGGGGAGCGACACTCTATACTTTCAGATTTGTCCCCAATTGCTACATTCATTTCCCGGAACTACGTCGATTTTTCAGAGCTTGAGTATTTCGAAAGAGAAGCTCTCCAACTTATTGATGAAGTCGAGAAATCTCTTTCTTGGGTGTACCGAAGCAAGTCTGGCTTGGTATTGAGTGCAATCTGGTCTGACGTTTTTATGTGTCCTAACTGCAGTAGCGAGTTCGTTTTTTGGGAAGCCGCACTGGAAGATGGAAAAATGCGGAAGTCGTTTCCATGCCCAGGTTGTGGCTCTATTGTTGGGAAGAGCGCTTCTAAGGCAACTGGAGCCGTTAAACTCGAACGGGCATTTGACACTAAATATGATCCTGTTCTGAATCAAGTTGTTCGTGTCCCCAAATTCGTGCTCGTTGAACAGACTGTCAAATCTGGTTCCAAACGCGTGAAAGTCAAGGTTTCCGATGATGATAGAAGGTCATTTGAAAGCAGCTTCAACAATCGACAGTGGCCGCATGTCCCTACTGATACTTTCTTCCCAGGCCGCCAAACCAATAAGCTCATAAATGGAACCGGGATTTCACATATCTGTCACATGTACACCCCAAGAGCTCTATTCGCCTTGGGGGAATTATGGCAACTTACGCTGTCTTCGTCGCGTCATACATCTCTTTTCCGCTTTTGTCTAAGTGCAATAAACAACTACATTTCCAGGAAGCAGGGCTTTTTTGGTGGCGGAGGTGGCGTATCGGGGACACTGTTCACACCATCTCTTCACTTAGAAAGAAACGTTTTTGATGTTCTGCGGAGAAAGATAAGCAAGATTGGAAACCTATCATCTGTTGTGCGCAGAACTTCTACAATATCCACGCAAAGCGTTACTGATCTGAAGAATGTCCCCAGCAATTCAATAGATTATATTTTTACCGACCCGCCATTTGGTGAATCCCTTCAGTACTCAGAACTAAACCTATTTGTGGAAGCATGGATACGCGTTAGAAGTGTCAAGGAAGATGACTGTGTTCTAAACTACGTACACAAGAAGGACCTCCCGTTCTATTCTTATATGATGGCATCGGCATTTAGGGAATATGCGCGCGTGTTAAAACCAGGCCGATGGATAACAATTGAGTTTCACAACAGTCAGAATGCCGTTTGGAGTGCTATCCAACAATCTATAGAAGCATCTGGCCTGGTCGTGGCCGACGTTCGTGTTCTTGATAAAAAGCAACGTTCTTTCAATGCAGTCAACAGGGCTGGGGCAGTGGACCAAGACCTTGTTATTTCTGCATACAAACCAAATGGAGGGCTTGAAGAACGCTTCAAGTTGTCAGCTGGTGTTGAAGATGGAGTCTGGGACTTTGTTAGGACACACTTGAAACAGCTGCCTATATTTGTGGCGAAAAACAATCAAGCTGAGGTAATAGCAGAGCGCCAGAACTTTTTATTGTTTGACCGCATGGTGGCCTTTCATGTCCAGCGGGGTGTAACGGTTCCCTTGTCCGCAGCCGAGTTTTATGCCGGCCTGGAGCAACGTTTTCCGCCGCGGGATGGTATGTATTTTCTACCGGACCAAGCAGCCGAGTATGACAAAAAACGGATCACGGTAAGGGAAATACTCCAACTGTCGCTTTTCGTTTCCGATGAGGCGTCAGCCATACAATGGCTCAAGCAACAGCTGACTAAAAAACCACAGAAAGCTGGTGACTTAAAACCACAATTCATGCAGGAGATCGGTGGCTGGCAAAAGAACGAAAAGTTGCTTGAGCTTGATGAATTGCTGGAGCAGAACTTCATTCGTTACGACGGCAAGGGCGAAGTACCCAGCCAGATTCACAGCTACCTTTCTTCGAACTTTAAGGAGCTGCGCAATCTGGAAAAAGACGATCTTGCGCTCAAGGCCAAAGCGAAGGACCGCTGGTACGTGCCCGACCCGAACAAGGCCGGCGACCTTGAGAAGCTGCGTGAGCGAGCCCTTATGCGCGAGTTCGAGGAATACCGTGAATCGAAGCAGAAACACCTGAAGGTGTTCCGCCTCGAGGCCTTCCGCGCGGGATTCAAGAAGGCATGGCAGGAACGCAACTACGCCACGATCATCGCCGTGGCCCGTAAGATTCCCGAAAATATCCTCCAGGAGGACCCTAAACTCCTCATGTGGTATGACCAGGCGATAACTCGCTCGGAGGAGGAATGAACTACGGATGAATACAGCTATAAACAGTTTTGAACCTACATTTGATTTTTCCGGCGATGAATCAAGTATCCTGCTCTATCAAGGTCAAACGGAAATCCTAATAGGAGAAAATACTTATGCTGGCGATGGCGAGGTTCGCTTGGATCTTTTGCCACGCGCTAATATTCATCTTTACGGTTATTTTTCTGGCGTCTCTGTCAAAGACGCCATGGAAACGAGCATAGGCCAAAAGGAAATATCCTCTTTTTCTATTAACGGCCACCAGATAGAGGGATTTAGATTGAGCAGCGGTGGCGATACGGCTGCCCAACAGTATAATATCAAATGGTGTCCCAAATCCCAACCGGTAATGGGGGTTGGCGACGATACGACTCAGATGAATCATGCGGTATTTCACCTGTTTAATTTCGTTGACCTGTTTGGGACTCGAAGGTCCACGGAACAAAGCGGTACTGCGAGGCATGCTATTGAGCACGTGGACTTGGCTTGTTACGAGTGGAATATTGAACTGAAATCGTTGCTTTCGACACGGGAGGATATCAAGAAGCTCAAGCAAGAAGGTGGATACCGGCTAACCCATATTGGCGATATTAAGAAGGCTGATCAAACCCTATTTACCGGAAAAGATGCGGCTGAATGTCTACATGCGCTAAGATTTTTTCTTTCATTTGCAAAAGCTGGCTGGTGTGAACCGATTTGTGTGGTTGGATTCGATACCTCTGGAAACCGCGTCTGGGAATCATGGTCGTCACCGAGAGACCCTTGGCAAAATCCTCTATCATGGTTCGATTCACATAATGGTTCGCAAATATCATCATTGTTTTCTGGTTTCATGAAGCGATGGGCAAATGATGACTGGCGTGAAGCCTTACACGAAGTCATTTATTGGTATTTGAATGGGAATTTTTCATCACGAGGGATAGATGCCGGGATCATTTTAACTCAAGCGGCCATTGAAAGACTTTCTTATGAATATTCGGTAAAAGAAAAAAAGCTTCTCACCTTGAAGGGGTTCAAAGATCTTTGGGCCTCAGACAAATTTCGCTTGTTGTTCTCTTCCTTGGGAATCCCTCTTGATATACCTGCATCGACCCCAAATTTGCAAGGCTTGGCTCCTTCGGGCCAAATGAATTGGTTAGATGCTCCTCATGCTCTTACAGAAATAAGGAATTCTTTAGTTCACCCGGAGCATAAGCGGCGTGGTCAATTCAGCGCTGCGTACTATGAAGCATGGAATTTGGGTCTGTGGTACTTGGAGATGGGTATTCTGGCTGTGTGTGGCTACTCAGGAACCTATGGTAATCGCTTGAAGCAGCGATTGGCTGGACAGATTGAGGATGTGCCATGGAAGAGCTGAAGCGTAGCTGTGTACTACTACAAGAAAACCCCAAGCTCCTCATGCGGTACTACCAGGCGCTTACCCGCTCGGGGGAGGAATGATGGCCAAGAGGTGGATTGACAGAGACCTCACGTCCAAGACGGAAGATATCCGCTTAAACGCAGGCTTATATCACAAGAAATACTATTCTTCTGAGACGTTCAGCGGCCCTTCCCTGTATTTCCACCGTCGTGCTCTTGCAGTACAGGATGAAAACTGGATTGAAAAAATTGAAATGATATATGCCGTGTTGGCATCTTGGGGCATGCACCGGATGGGAGCGAAAGGCTCAAAGATGCAGCGATTTGATGTTTTTAATGAGAGTGTTGCTGCTGTGCGAATAGATATTGATAGTCTGCTACTCAGGGCCCCTGACGAATTGTCATCACGTGATTGGGACGCCATAGAAAGAGTATTCAAAGGTATCAAGGTTATGGCAAGCGGCACCACGATTGTAGGCAATTCAAAAGTGATGGCGCATATCCTTCCTAATTTGGTTTCACCTGTTGATAGGGAATACACTCTTAATTACTTGTTTGAGAACAAAATGTTTCAAAACGGCCTTGAGCGTGAATGGCAACTGATGCGCAAGATCCTATCGGACTTCTTTTATCCCATTGCATGTGATGCCGAGTTCCAAAAAGTGACGAAGGACTGGATGGCTGATGCGGTCGGATTCCCATGGGACACATCAATTTTAAAAATAATCGACAATTTAGTAATTGGTGCAGTGCGACAGAATAAAGATGAGGATTGATGCAAACAGCTGGTATTTAAGCCCAGACCACAGGCAACTCTGCCAGGTCATCGAGACCCAGACGCTTTGGGGCGAGACGACCTGTCGGGTATGGCTGCCCGGCCGCGATTCGGTGGTCCGCGTCCCTGCGTCCAGACTCGCCTCCCTGGAGGATTCAGGAACAGGGACCGCTGACGGTATCGCCTATGTCGCCTCCGCCGCACGCGTAGCCGATGCCCTGACCCAGGATGTTTTGCTTGCGCCTATCGAGTCATCGGTCATCCCGCTCCCGCACCAAATCAAGGCTCTGTCTCGCGCCATCTCCGGGGATCGGGTTCGTTACCTGCTGGCCGACGAGGTCGGACTCGGAAAAACCATCGAGGCCGGACTCATTCTTCGTGAGCTGAAGTTGCGCGGGCTGGTCAAGCGGGTGCTGGTCATCGCACCGAAGGGACTGGTGACCCAATGGGTGGCCGAGATGCGGACCCATTTCAATGAGGATTTCAGACTGCTTATTCCCAGCGATTTTTCGGCGTACCGGCGCATCGCCAAGGAAGACAATATCTGGCAGAGCCATCCGCAGGTGGTTTGTCCGATGGATTCGGTGAAGCCATTGGAAAGCCGGCGGGGCTGGTCGGCGAAGCAGGTGGCTGAATATAACCAGGAACGCTTTGAGGACCTGGTTTCCGCGGGATGGGACCTGGTAATCGTGGACGAAGCCCACCGGCTCGGCGGCAGCACTGACCAGGTGGCCCGGTTCAAACTGGGCCAGGGGTTGTGCGAAGCAGCACCGTATTTCCTTATGCTGTCGGCAACCCCGCATCAGGGAAAAACCGATGCCTTTCATCGACTGATTTCTCTGCTTGACGCCCAGGCTTTTCCCGACGTGGGCAGTGTGACACGGGACCGGGTTCAACCCTATGTGATCCGTACAGAAAAACGCCGCACAATAACCGCGGAAGGAAAACCGCTTTTCAAACCGCGAAAGACGGAGCTTGCGCCTGTCTCCTGGGGAGAGACCCATCGGGACCAGCAACTTCTGTATGAGGCGGTTACTGAATACGTACGGGAGGGTTACAACCAGGCCATGCGCGAGAAGCGCAGCTACATCGGGTTTCTCATGATCCTTATGCAGCGTTTGGTGGTTTCGAGCACGACCGCTATCCGCACCACGCTCGAACGTCGTCTGGAGGCGCTCGAAGCGCCGCAGGAGCAGTTGTCCCTATTTCCGATGTACTCCGAGGACGAGTGGGCCGACCTCGATGGTCAGGAGCAGATCGAGACGCTTCTGATCACACGCCTGAAGGCGCTCAAAAATGAACGCGCCGAGGTGAAGCTGCTCCTGGAAGCCGCTACCCGGTGCATGGAGGCAGGAGCGGACGCCAAGGCCGAAGCGCTGCTTGACTGGCTCTACAAGTTGCAGGCGAAAGAAGGCGACCCGGAACTGAAAGCCCTGGTGTTCACCGAGTTCGTTCCAACCCAGCAGATGCTCCAGCAGTTCCTCACCGAGCGCGGGTTCAAGGTGGTCTGTTTGAACGGCTCCATGGACATGGACGAGCGCAAGAAGGTGCAGGAAGCGTTCGCCGAGGATGCCCGCATCCTCATCTCAACCGACGCGGGTGGCGAAGGTCTGAATCTGCAGTTCTGCCATGTGGTGATCAACTATGACATCCCCTGGAATCCCATGCGGCTGGAACAGCGCATCGGCCGGGTGGATCGTATCGGTCAGACACATGTGGTGCGCGCGGTTAATTTTGTTTTCGAGGATTCGGTGGAACACCGGGTCCGGGAGGTGCTCGAGGAAAAGCTGGCCGTTATTTTCGAAGAGTTCGGTATCGACAAAACCGGCGACGTCCTCGACTCGGCCCAGGCAGGACAGATTTTCGATGATCTGTATGTGGACGCGATTCTCAATCCGGATGAAGTCGATACCTTCGTTGACAAGGTCATCACTCGTTTACAAGAGCAGACACGGGATACCCAGGAGAGCTCTTCCATACTCGGAGCCACCGAGGATCTGGAACCATCCGAAGCCCAACGCCTCATGGCGCACCCCTTACCCCACTGGGTCGAGCGGATGACCGTGAGTTATCTCAGGGCCCACGGCGGCAAGGCCGAGAGAAACCGGAGAACCTGGAATCTGACCTGGCCGGATGGCGAAGAGCTCACCAGGGTCGTTTTCAGCGGTAAAGAGGCCGAACAGGCACCCACCGCCCGGCATCTGACATTGGAAGACTCGCGGATTCGGGGCTTGGCAACGCGGCTGCCGCTATTCGCACCGGGACAACCGGTCTCAGTGATAACGATTCCTGGGATCACGGATGAGGTCACAGGACTGTGGTCTCTCTGGCGGATCGGCATCGCCACCATGGACTGGAACCGCCACCGCATCATGCCGCTCTTTCTCGCCGACGGTGGAAAGGTCTTTATGCCCACCGCTCGACATCTGTGGGACCGGCTGCTGAGTGTAGCGCCTTCTGTCCGGGAGTATCTCGATATTGACGATGCCCTAAATGCCTTTGACCGGCTTTCGCAGATCGCCGAAGAGCACGGCCGGTCCATCTATGACGAGCTTGTTCAAGAACACCGTTCGCGCCTGACGCGCGAGAGGGAAAAGGGCGAATATGCCTTTACCGCTCGACGCAAGATCATCGAACGCATCGGCCTGCCCCAAGTCCGCGACTATCGATTAAACCTGCTTCGGCAGGAAGAACGCTCATGGAATGAGGAACTCGAACGTAAGGATCAGGTTTACCCGGAAATGGTGCCTCTCCTTGTCGTCCGGGTTGAGGGAGGTGCCCATGAGTAACTGGCGGGACCAGATTCTCAGAGAGTTCACTCCCAATGTCGCCCGGCTGACACTGGTTGCCGATCCAGATGGCCTGCTTCTGGAAGAAGGCGTTCTCGCAGGCATACGCGAGCGTGGTTTTGAATTGATTCCTTTCGAGGACCATGTTGCCTTTCGCTATGCCTACGAATTCAAATTTCGCTCCCGCTGGGACCAGGGTGAGCAGACGGATTTGGTGGTCGTGCTGCGCTCTGCGGAGAGCGACCTCGGCTGTCTGCCATACGATCTGCTCCAGGCCGGTCGCAAACTTTCATTCAACCTCGGAGAGATATTCCCCAATCTGAGCTATCCCATTGTGACCGCCTTGGATCGTGGTGACCTGGATGCGCTTTACGAAGCCCAGAAGCGGCACGCACCCGGAGTGCTGGGCGATAACGCCACAAAGGAATTCGTTCTGCGCCATGTCTTTGAGATCGCTCCGGAGCTGATCCGCAAGCCGTCTGATCTGCTGCGGGCGTTGCTGCGCCGCCACTATCGGGAGCAGCGTATCCCCGCATTGCTTGATGAGCGCTTTGTTCAGGTGTTGCGCCAACAGGGCGGTTTTGAAGAGTGGCCCCTCGAAACGATCATCCCGGATCGGGAAGCCTTTTTCGCTTTCCTCCAGGAGCGCTGGCCCATCTTCTTAAGTCGGTCGGCGGCCCAGGATAGCATCGGTGTTCGCGAGGATGAGAAGCCCTACGGCTTTGAGTATCCCGGCCCTTCGGATTTGCCCTTTGACCATGACGACATCCGTGTCTACATTGACAACCTGTTTGTCGAAGGACTGCTTGAAGCGGTTCCCCATGATCGAGCCGAGTCACTCTCCAAGACATGGCTTGCCATCGGCATTCGAACGGACGAGCAGGCAGACCGGACGCGACGCGTCGAGGGACTCCTTGATACCTTGGCGGCGGATATTCCCAACGAGGACACACGACACGACGACTGGTTTCACTTTGCCAAAACCTGGGCGGAGCTTGTGGCTCTGGCACTGGATTCGAATGCAGTGTTGCCGGAACCGGCACGGCAGAAGATGGAGGCGCTTCGAGCTCAGATAGATGCCGCACTCGGGCCGTGGCTGACAAAACGCTACGCAGGATTGGTCAATCTGCCCCCGGCTCCACCGGTCATGCTTCACCATATTCCCCGTTTCCTCTGCCGCCACATCAACGACGCCAAGCACCATAAAGCGGCGTTTGTCCTGGTGGACGGCCTAGCGCTGGATCAGTGGATCGTCATCCGCAAGGAAATCGCCAGGCAGCGAACCAATTACCGCTTCCGTGAAAACGCGGTGTTCGCCTGGATACCGACCATTACTTCTGTTTCGCGGCAGGCGGCCTTTGCAGGAAAGCCACCGATTTATTTTCCGAACAGCATCCATACCACCGACAAAGAACCGGCGCTGTGGTCGCAATTTTGGGTGGACCAGGGGCTGACACCGCAGGAGGTCGCATACGCCAAGGGGCTGGGGAACGGCACCTTGGAAAACGTGGAGGAGATTGTTGCCCGGCCCAAGGTGCGCGTGGTCGGTCTGGTTGTAGACAAGGTGGACAAGATCATGCACGGCATGGAACTTGGCGCAGCGGGCATGCACAACCAGGTCCGCCAGTGGGCCGCAGGGCCGTTCTTGGCACAACTGTTCGATCTGCTTCTGGAAAATGGATTTCGTGTCTACCTGTCGTCGGATCACGGCAACATCGAGGCGTCAGGTTGTGGCCGACCCGCTGAAGGAGCCGTGGCGGATCTGCGCGGAGAGCGTGTTCGAATCTATCCTGATTCCTCACTGCGAGGTCAGGTTAAAGAACGATTCCCAGACGCCATTGAATGGCCGCCTATTGGGCTGCCGGAGGACTATCTGCCCCTGCTTGCCCCGCCTCGCGTTGCGTTTGCCCGCAAGACCGAAAGCCTTGTCGGGCACGGTGGTGCTTCTCTTGAAGAACTCATCGTCCCTTTTGTTCAGATCAAGAGGAAGGACACATGAACGGACGGAGAGCACAAATCGGCTTCAGCCAACGTATCAGACTAGAATGGTTCGAGCAGACGGCCAATCTGATACTGGCCGGGAACGACAAGGTCACAATCAACGACTCGCTTCAAGACCTGTTGCAGGACAAGGTGTCAGTCGGTGGAAAATCAGTTAGGGGCAACCGGGAGAAGGTTATCACCATCCTGTTGAAGACCTGGCTTACCGTGCCTCGTGAATTGGAGAAGTTGCGGGACGAGGGGCTGGAGATACTCCAGGGACTTTCGCGCAAAGACCGAATTGCCGTTCACTGGGGCATGACACTCGCTGTTTATCCCTTTTGGGGTGCGGTCGCCGCTCACACCGGCAGATTGTTGCGGCTTCAGGGAACAGCTGCTGCCGCACATGTTCAGCGACGGGTCAAAGAGGATTACGGAGAACGCGAAACCGCGTCACGGGCCGCCCGGCGAGTGCTTCGATCATTTATCGATTGGGGCGTCTTGAAGGAAACAGGCCGCAAAGGTGTCTACGACCAAGGTAAACAATATTCGGTTGAAGACCCCAAGCTCATTGCCTGGATGGTGGAGGCATCCCTCTGCGGTAGGGTGAACGGATCGGCTGCAATAAAAGATCTGATCGACAGCCCGAGCATCTTTCCATTCCGCTTGGCCCATATTTCAGCTGAACATGTGGCATCGCTTTCGCCTCGTCTGAATATCCTGTGGCACGGTTTGGATGATGACCTGGTGATGCTGCGTAAAGCCTACGGCGAAAGAAGAGGAGGATAGGCGATGAGCGAGACCTTCTGCTTGTCTGATTATCAAATACGCATAGGTAACGAGGACATCATAGAGCGGCACCTGCAAGGCATTTTGAGCGCTGATCCTGAGAACGCCGAGAACCAAGAGAAGGCTCAGAAGGCACTCGATGAGCTCCTCAAGGAAATGCGCGTCCGGTTTGGCACAATAATCAAGACCGACAACGTCTCATTCCTGCTCGGGGCCGGTGCATCCCTGGCTGCCGGAGGTTTATCTCTTGCTAATATACCGAAGCCCCTTGAGAAGGCACTTATCGATAAAGCAGTAGGCGAAAAAAAGGAGGAAGCAGCTCCCGGCTGGATAGGGCTCTTTTACACGATCGCTTCGGTGCTTTCCCAAAAAGATTTGTCGTTCGACGACCGATCCAGTCTTTTCCAGTCAACCGAGGGAGAGGAAATCCCTCCAATTGAGTTGAACCTTGAAGACTTTCTCAGCCAGTTGCATGTATGGCATTCCGGAATGCTTGATGAGACTGACACGCTGCAACTAGCGGGTGATACTGAGCTGTCCATGCTCAAAAGCGATTTGGCCCGTCTAGTTAACGAGATTACTGCTGCGCTGACGGTTCTTTTGAACCTTCCTCAGTCAGGCATGGATAAGCCACTTCGAAGTCATAGGAAATTCATAAAAAAGGTTCTTACCAGACCACTCAACCTACGACGGGCGAATCTTTTTACTCTAAACTATGACACGCTCATTGAGCAAGCCGGAGATGCCGAGGGGGCGGTTCTTGTTGATGGATTCGTGGGAACACTTCGCCGTGTTTTCAGACCGGAGTCTTACGACATCGATTTCTATTTTCCAGCCCAGACTACAGAGGGACGGGTTCACCGATTTGATCGAGCGCTCCATCTATACAAGCTTCATGGCTCAATCACATGGCATCGCTGTGAACCGAACTGGGAGAATCCTTTTGGCCTTTATGCGACATTCTATAACCAAGACTGCAAATCAGACGATGTCCTGATCTATCCATCGCCGATGAAGTACGGGCAGGCGCTGGGTATGCCATATTCTGAGCTGTTTCGTCGACTGGGGAACGCGATTGCACAACCGCAGTCAGCACTTATTGTAATCGGGTATGGCTTTGGCGATCATCATGTCAACGCATTGATCCGACAAGCGCTTGCCATCCCGAGCTTTACTCTCGTTGTTGTAGACCCCGATCCAAACAGCGATTTCGTCTCGGACTTGGAAAGACTCGAGGACGAACGAGTCTGGATTGTTAAGGGTTGGGGTCTGGGAACCTTCGAGAATTTTGTTATGAGGCTGTTGCCGGACCTGAGAGAGGAGGAAATCGACGCCAAAGTAATGAAAACCTTCAAATCGCTTTCCCTGCTTTCTCAGCGAAAGACAGATGATGCGGAGGAAGAGAGCAATGGCAAGTGACCATGAAATAGGCCGGGTCGTTGCAGTTGACACCGCTCAGGTGACGGTTGAACTCAACCGTGATCTGAAGGCCCTGACTCGATCTACCTATGAAGGAACGCTTGAAATTGGGCGAATCAACTCGTATATCATAATCCCTGTTGGAGCCCGCCGTATCGTCGCGATGGTCACCCGTGTCTTGTTAACAGAAGAAAGCGAGTTAAAAGCCGACAAGACGATGGTAACGCTGCCTTCATCTCGAAGATTGATGAAGGCAACAATGATCGGGACCATAGACGAGGGTAGGTTTCGTCAGGGAATCAATCTATTCCCTGTTCTAGATACACCGGTTCTCATCACGACACGAAAAGATCTGGATGCTATATTTGGGAAGTCTTCTAACAACAATACTGTGATATCAGGTGAGCCAGGGTTCTGTATTCCGGTTGGTCGATCCGCTGTTTTCCAAGATTATGACATCAAAATCGATCCGGATGCCTTTTTCGGAAAACATGCCGCAATCATTGGCAGTACCGGTTCTGGCAAGTCCTGCACCATTGCCACTATCATTCAGTCGATTATACATCAGCCTTCGGTAAGGCAAACGCGGTTCGTCATTCTTGACACCAACGGAGAATATCGCTCGGCTTTCCAAAAGCAAAATGAATGTGGTGTGTGGGGTGATGCCGACGCTGCTTTCAAGACGCTCTACATCCCGACCGATCCCGCGGAGAAGGAAAAACTCACTATCCCTTACTGGTTCATGGACTCTGACGACTTTGTTCGCTTGTTCAGAGCATCTCCTGGAGTTCAGAGACCTGTTTTACTTAATGCTTTATCGTCGGCCCGCGAAGATTCTGACAGGCCAAGCTGGATATCGTTGAGGGATAACCTGCGGCTAGAATGTCACAGACTAATGTCAGCTGCATCGAGCGGGGCTTGGCAGGATAGAAGTTCAATCGCGGCCATTTGTGATGGTGTCATTCGGTCTATAGAATCGGAGGAGAACCGAAATGCTATAGAGGACCTCAACAGGAATTATCCTTCTTTATCTGCGGACTCTATAAAAACGCTGTTTAATGAAGTTAAGAGTATTGCAGGTAGACAAAATTCCACTGATTATGACCCTCTGGCAATGGATTGTCGAGAGAATGTGGATGCAAAATTGAATTCGCTGCTGAATTCATTAATGATGATACCTCAATCTGCCTCAGAGCTTGTATCCAGCTCAGCCGACTGCCCTCGGTATTTCAGCAAACAACAATTTCGCGATCGGCATTTGGAAAATGCTTTGTCCCGTGACGATACGAGTTCTTCACGAGCACGAGACAATTGCTCTACGATGTTAATGCGAATCTATCGGTTACTCGAAGATTCCCGTTTTGAATTTCTCTTCGGACCGACGTGTGCTGAGTGGCCATCGATTGAGCATTCATTAGCGACATTTATTCGGGACATTTTGGGCGTAGAATCTTGTTCTGAAATTAGCCTTAGTAACAGTCAAGAATGCTCCGAAGGCCAGCTGCCGTTTTATGATCGACACCGGCGTGGTGCATCTCGTTCCAACGTCGTTATCATCGACCTCAGCCTACTTGCATCTGAAGTTCTGGAGAATGTTACAGCTCTTATTGGTCGGCTTATCCACGAGTTTCTACAGAGGTTGACCAACCAGCAAGTGAGCGGCATTTCACGTGGAGAATACCCGGTTGTTTTGGTTCTCGAAGAGGCGCAGAACTATATCCGCGAGTCGAGAAGAACAGAAGAAGATTCAATATCGAAGCTCGTATTCGAACGAATCGCAAGAGAAGGGCGAAAATATGGATTAGGATTGGTGGTTGCATCACAGCGTCCAAGCGAGCTTTCAAAAACTGTCCTTTCTCAATGCAACAGCTTCATAGTCCATCGATTACAGAATCCAGAAGATCTCCGCTACTTCCGCGAAATCGTGCCGGGCATATATGGGCAAGTGCTTGATCAGCTTCCAGCCCTTGCCCCTCGTAGCGCTCTGGTGCTGGGCGAATGTGTGCAAGCTCCTGCTTTAGTGGAAATCCGAGAGGCCAGCCCTGTTCCCAAAAGCAAGAATCCAAGATTTTTCAAGAGCTGGACTCAAGACGAGAAGCAACCAGATTTTGAAGCTGTATGTGAAAAATGGGAGGGTAAGCAAGCTGTCTGCTCTTCACCTACGGATCATTCTAATGAGGATATCAATAATGGCGGTGAGGGAGAGTGACGTCGTGAGAAGATTTAGATGAGAACAAAGGCGAACACGGAAAAGATTGCATGGTCCGGGAGGATTATATCCGTCCAACCCCGCATCCGGCTTTTGCGGTCCTTTGACGAGCGAAGCCACAGCTACCTGGGATATGTGCTTCGGGTCGAAGAGGCAATCGGCGATGAACCCGGCGAATTCACAATCGCCATTGGGAAGGCCGCACAGGGGAAACATCAATTTCGTGTCGGCATGGAGGTGAGCGGCCTGGCCGTCGTGGTTCCTGATCCGCGGCTGGAGACGGCCGCATTTTTCAAGGCAAGCGGTTTGAAGATACTGAAAAGGGTCGACGGTGACCCCCCGGCTGGCCCACCGTTTCGTGACGTGCCGCCTGAGCTGGAGACCTATCGCAGCCGTGGACATCGGCGTCTGGACACCCGGACTTATGACGCCAAGTGCACGACCTGTGTCTGGGGCTGTCGAATGCCGGTGGAGATGATCATCGACCACTGGAATCTGTCCAAGAAACGGTACCGCTTCGAAACTTTCTGTTACGGTCCGAAAAACTGCGCTCTTTACAAGGCCGGACCGACACGCAAGGTGCCGGGGCGAAAGGGCATGTCCTACACCGAGGAGGACTGGGTCGACGAGGATGCCACGGCGCACCGGGGGCCTGATGAATAGTCCGTTGCGCCAGGCAGAAATGTTGGAACGAGCGCAGGGTTGCCTCCTGGGACAGCTCGCCGGAGATGCGTTGGGAAGCCTGGTCGAATTTCAGACGCCTGAACAGATCCTGCGGGAATATCCCAACGGCGTCCGGGAGCTTGCCGACGGGGGGACTTGGAACACGATTGCCGGCCAACCGACCGACGATTCCGAGATGGCGCTGTTGCTGGCCCGCCTGTTGGTGGATCAGGGGCGGTATGATCCCGAGGAAGCCAGGAAGGCTTACCTGTTCTGGCTGGACTCCGGGCCGTTCGATTGCGGCATGACGGTCTCCGGTGGCCTGCGGGGTCGTCCCAATCCGGACAGCCAGGCCAACGGGGCGATGATGCGGGTCAGTCCGCTGGGCATCTTCGGAGCCAAACATGATTTGGAGCATGTGGCCGAGTGGGCACGCCAGGATGCCGCGATTACCCATCCCCATCCGGTTTGCCAGCAAGCCAACGCGTTGTTCACGATGGCGATTGCCCATTCCGTCCGCCATGGGTGCGGCGCTCGAAATCTGTACGCGCAGATCGTGACCTGGGCGGAAGACATGAAGGTGGATGGGAGCCTTCTTGATGCGGTCCTAGGTGCCGCCGAATCACCGCCAGCGGACTATGTCCACCAGCAGGGGTGGGTCCTGACGGCATTCCGTAATGCCCTATGGCAGCTTCTGCATGCCCCGAACCTGGAGGAAGCCGTCGTTGACACCGCCATGCGCGGCGGAGACACCGACACCAACGCCGCCATCTGTGGCGCGCTTCTTGGCGCTGTGTGGGGCCGAAACGCGATTCCCGACCAATGGACCGAATACGTGCTGAACTGCCGCCCAGCGGCCGGACAACCGCATGTGCGCCGTCCCCGCCCGGAGTGCTTCTGGCCCGTGGACGCTCTGGAGCTGGTTGAGGGGTTGATCCGGGAAATAGAATAAGGAGGAACGTTTGGACGAATTACAATTCCAGCTGCTTATAGACCTCCACCGGCCTGCTACACGGCAAGGGCCCGGCGGGGAAGCTGAAACAAGACAGGCTATGGCGTTGGCCGGACTCGACCAGTCGCGCCGTTTGAAGGTTGCGGATATTGGCTGCGGCACGGGCGCTTCGACCATCCTTCTCGCCAAGGAACTGGATGCCGAAATCACCGCCGTGGACTTCCTGCCGGAGTTTCTGGACGAGCTTCAAACCCGAGCGAAGGACCATGGTGTCGCGGAGAAGATCAAGACGTTGAACTGCTCCATGGAGGCATTGCCTTTTTCTGATGAGGAGTTCGACGTCATCTGGTCCGAGGGAGCCATCTATAACATGGGCTTTGAGGCCGGTGTGGCGGCTTGGAGCCGGTTCCTGAAGCCGGGGGGAAAGCTCATTGTCTCCGAAATTACATGGCTCAATGCCACGAGGCCGCCTGAGCTTCAGTCCCATTGGGATGGAGAGTACCCCGAGATTGATGTCGCCTCGGCAAAGATCGGAATCCTCGAGCAGCATGGCTACTGCCCTGAGGCTTACTTTTATCTGCCCACACATTGTTGGACCGAAAATTACTATCTGCCCATGCAGAGCCGCTTTGATGCGTTCCTTGAACGACATGGCCGGAGCGACCAGGCAAAGGGCATCGTCGAAGCGGAAAAACACGAAATAGCCCTTTATGAAAAATACCGGGACTATTACAGCTACGGTGTTTATATAGCGAAAAAGATCTGAACTGAAGTTTCCTGGAAAAATTTCATGCGGCCATCCGCATTAAGGCGGTCACAAACGAATTAATCATCGTTTTACCTGGTCGTGGGCAAAGTATTGTAAAATTATCGTCCATTGCCGCTTTTACTATCAGCCTTCGGAC
>Ga0180432_10002533_pt1 | contig 27274 bp, 20 predicted proteins | sample SS_ome_10_FD_132414 | JGI IMG/M metagenome (GOLD analysis project Ga0180432, IMG submission 132414) | Hypersaline lake sediment archaeal communities from the Salton Sea, California, USA - SS_1_MS_2 metaG | ecosystem: Environmental > Aquatic > Non-marine Saline and Alkaline > Hypersaline >... | reverse complement strand
GCGGGACGCCCGCGCCCCGTGTTGCTGCGGGCGAGACGCCCGCGCCCCGTGTTGCTGCGGGCGAGACGCCCGCGCCCCGTGTTGCTGCGGGCGGGACGCCCGCGCCCCGTGTTGCTGCGGGCGAGACGCCCGCGCCCCGTGCTGCTGCGGGCGAGACGCCCGCGCCCCGTGTTGCTGCGGGCGGGACGCCCGCGCCCCGGGAGGGCGAAGCGTGAAGACGGAAACTTACGTCCCGCTGCATGCGCGCAGCAACCATTCGCTTCTGTGGGGGGCGTCGACCGTGGCGGAGCTCGCGGCGCGGGCTTCCTCGTTCGGCCTTCCCGCCCTCGCGCTGACCGACGACGACAACCTCTACGGCCTGATCCCCTTCCTCGACGCGTGCGGGAAGGCGGGCGTGCGCCCCATCGTGGGCGCCTCGGTCTCCGAGCCGGGCGGCCCCCGCGCCGTGCTGCTCGTCCGCGACGGGGAAGGCTACGAGAACCTCTGCCGCATCCTCACCCGCCGCAAGCTCTCGGAAGGGGAGGGCGAGCCCCCCTTCTCGCTGGCGGAAGCGCTGGCCGAGCGCAACGCGGGGCTCACCGTGCTGACCGAATCCGCGTCCCTGGCCGAGGCGGTGCTCGGGGCCGTCTCGCGCGACCGGCTCTGGCTCGAGCTCGTCCGCCCCGGACGCCCCCTTGCATTCCAGCGCAGGCTGGCCCGCGCGTCCCGGCGCCTTCGGCTCGGTCTCGTCGCCTCGCCCGACGCCGTCTTCGCCCACCCCGGCCGGCACGCCCTCCACCGCACGCTGGCGGCCGTCCGCAAGGGCGCGTTGATCTCGCAGCTCAAGCCCGGCGACGCCGCGCCCCCCTCCGCCTGCCTGCCCTCGCCGGCGGAGATGGCGGAGCGCTTCGCCGACGTCCCCGGGGCGCTCGAGAACACCCTGCGCGTCGCCGAGGCCTGCAGGGGTCGCCCCCCCGGCGGCCGGCACGTCTTTCCCGATTTCCCGTTGCCCACCGGCGAGACCGCTTCCTCGCACCTCCAAAGGATCGCCCTCGAGGGCCTGGCCATGCGCTACGGCCCCCTCCCGCCCGCCTCGGCGAAAGCGCGGCTGAAACGCGAGCTCGGCGTCATCGAGAAATTGGGCTTCTCGCTCTACTTCGTCGTGGTGGGCGACATCGTCCGCTTCGCCCGGACGCGCGGCATCCCCGTGGTGGGGCGCGGGTCCGGCGCCGGCTCCATCGTCGCCTACGCGCTCGGCATCACCAGCGTCGATCCCCTGCGCTACGGCCTCTACTTCGAGCGCTTCCTCCACGAGCAGCGCGCCGACCTCCCCGACCTCGACGTGGATTTCTGCTGGCGCGGCCGCGACGAGGTCCTCGACCACGTCTATGCCTTCTACGGGCGCGAGCGCGCGGCCATGATCAGCACGCTTTGCACGATGCGGCCGCGCTCGGCCTTCCGCGAGACGGCCAAGGCGCACGGCGTCCCGGCTTCCGTGGTGGACCGCCTCTCCCGCCGGATCCCCTTCCGGCCCGACGTCCCGCTGGCCGAGGCGATCCGCATCGACCCGGCGGCCTCGCGCGCCATCCCGGCCGGCGAGGAGCCTTTCCGAAGCGCCCTCGAGGACGCGGAGGCGCTCGAGGGCTTTCCCCGCCATCTCGGCATCCATCCCGGCGGCGTCGTCATCGCCGACAGGCCGCTGGATCGCTACGTCCCGCTCGAATGGGCCGCGAAGGGCATCGTGGTCACCCAGTTCGAGATGCGCGCGGTGGAGCGGATCGGCCTGGTCAAGTTCGACCTCCTGGGCAACCGCGCCCTGACCACGCTTCGCGACACCGTCGAGGGGGTCCGGCGCGACCTCGGCGTGACGGTCGATCTCGAGGCGATCTCCGAGAAGGACCCCGGCGCGGCCGGGCTCCTCTCCGAGGGATCCACCCTGAGCTGCTTCCAGATCGAGTCCCCGGCCATGCGCCATCTGCTCCGGCAGCTCGAGGTGAAGGATCTCGACGCGACGATCGACGCGCTCTCGCTGGTCCGCCCGGGGCCGGCCGGCGCCGGCATGAAGGAGGCGTACGTGCGCCGCGCGTCCGGCGCCGAGCCCGTGGTCTACCCCCATCCGCGCCTGGCGAACCTGCTGGCCGGGCGCTTCGGCGTGCTTCTCTACGAGGAGGACGTCATGGCGGCCGTGGCGGCGCTGACCGACGGGACGCTGGCCGAGGGCGATCTCGTGCGGCGCGCCGTGGCGAAGAGCGAGGGGGAGGAGGATCGCCGGGCCCTGCGGGCGGACTTCCTTCGCCGGGCGCGCGCGTGCGGGGTGGACGGGGCGGGCGCGGAGGCGGTCTGGGGCCAGGTGGTGAAGTTCGCGAAGTACGCCTTCTGCCGGGCCCACGCGGCGGGCTACGGCGTGCTGGCGCACCGGAGCGCCGCCCTCAAGGCACGTTTTCCCACCGCGTACGCATGCGCGGTGATGAACAACCACGCCGGCATGTATCCCTCGCGGGTCCACCTGGAGGAGGCGCGGCGGAGAGGGGTGGGCATTCTTCCTCCCGACGTGAACCTCTCCGCCGACAGGTTCGTCACGGAGGGGGGGGACGCCGTCCGTGTAGGCCTCTCGCGGGTGCGCGCGCTTTCACGGCGGACGCGGGAGGCGATGTACGCGGAGCGGGGGAGGCGGCCGTTCGAATCGCTGGGGGACTTTCTGCGCCGGGTGCCCGTGTCGTGGCCGGAAGCGGAGAACCTGATCCGGGCCGGGGCGTTCTCGTTCACGGGGCGCACGCGCCCGGAGCTTCTCTACCGGCTTCGCGTGGCGTTTCCGGGCGCCCGGCGCGAGGCAGGGAGGGGGGGCGGCCATCTCTTCTCGGGGGACCTCTGCCCGGCGGAGGGGATGCGCCTTCCCGAGTACGATCCGCTGGCGGTGCTGCGGCTCGAGCTCGAGTCGCTGGGCCTGTTCGTGAGCGGTCATCCGATGCGGGCGCTGCGGGGCCACCTGGACGGCAAGGCGGTTTCTGCGGTGGCGCTCGGGGGCCTTTCGGGGCGCCGGGCGTCGGTGGCGGGGTTGCTTTCGGCACGTCGCTCGACGCGCACGGAGAAGGGCGATCGGTTGATGGGATTCGCGACGCTGGAGGACGAGACGGGGCTTTGCGAGTGCACGTTCTTTCCGGCGTCGTGGAAGCGCTGCAAGCCGCTGTTGCGGGGGCTGGGCCCGTTTCTCGCAAAGGGGCGGGTGGAGGACCACTTTGGTGCGGTGAGCCTGACGGTGGAAGGCCTTCTCGGATTGCGGATCGAGGGATTTTCGATGGGAGATTCTTGATTGTCGTCGGGCGGATTTCCGCAATCCGCAAAGCACAGGGGCTACCGGGGCCGGAACATCCAGTCGCCTTCGAGTTCTTCCGGGCGATCCCTGTAGTATTCCAGGGTGGTCAGGACGCATTTTCTGAGTTCTTTCTCGTCCAGGCCGCTCACCGTTTCCAGTGATTACGTCAGCATCCTCTTTCGCCCATTTTTCATGAAGGACAAGGGCCAGAGAGGATATACCCGTTGCCATTCCGATCATGGCAACGACGATCAAGACGATCTTGCTCTTCATTTTGTCTTGAAGAACTCTACTCCCTGCGTATGAACCCATGCTCTACCGGCCGGTTCATCCGTCCATTCCTGATCTTCTTCCCACCAGTGAACATGACCAGCGTCGTTGCAGCCTTCATCGGCATCGCAAGGATTCAACACGAGGCATACCGCGATTCTTCTCTGCTTATTGCCCAGAAAACCGTTGAATGGGCACAAGGAAAGCAGTGTTGACCTCTTGTCATAGCCTGGATGGTCTTCCCATTTCTTGTGAGGTTTTGGTTTCTGTCCTGTCGAATAAATCTGGTTCTCGTGGATTAAATTGAATACATCACCTTTGGGTTTCAGTCCTCCATAGCCGAAGACCTCTCCTGTCATCGTTACATGTTGTTTCCACAACGCCCATTCCTTTCCATTCTTGTCGACAACGGTGTCTTGGACTCCATCCCCGTCTCCATCATACCGACTGGGGAATCCAACATGAACTTGCACGTTCGTTCCATCTTGTGCGTTAGGGCTACCCACCTTGTATACGCCCGGAGGCACAGCGGGGCAAGGCCCGGTCGTTGCACCAGGATCGTATCCTCTTCCACCAGGTTTCCCCGGTTCTGAATATGATCACACGCATCGCGAGGGCAGGATGGAGAGGATGCCGGAGATGAAAGGTTCTTGCTGCTTGCGGTTTCTTGTATCATGAACCGAGTTTGGTTCTTTCGCCATGAGGAGTCTCGATGCCGGACGACGCGCATCCGCTGGACGAGATCGCCCGCCGGGCGACCGAGCACTACAACGCCGTTCGCTGGGAGGAGGATCTCGAGACGTACCTGGCCGAGAAGGTGGAGAGGGATCCCTACAAGTTCACGCGGACGGCCTACCAGTATCTCGACGACATGCTGTCCCATTTCGGGCACGAGGTGGTGGAGGACGCGGGCGAGAAGTTCAAGAGGCACCGCCTGTTCGAGGACCCCTTCACGGGGGGCCTGAAGGCGGTGTACGGGCTGGAGCGCACGCAGGCGAGGCTGGCGGCGTTCATCCGGGCGGCCGCGCGTGAGGAGGGCAAGGAGCGCATTTTCGTGCTCATGGGTCCGGTGGGCACGGCCAAGACGACGATGGTGGATCTCATCGCGCGGGGGCTGGAGGTCTACTCCGCCACGGACGGGGGGGAGGTCTACTCGATCACGTGGAAGTTCCCGAGGACGCTGGAGGGGGAGTCGGGGGGGCTGGGGTTCGTGCGGACGGGCCCGGAGGAGGAGCCGGACGTGTTCGCGCGCATCCCGTGCCAGATGCGGGACCATCCGCTGTTCTTGATCCCGCGTCCGGAGCGGAAGGCCTACCTCGAGGGCCTGTTCGCCCGTTTCTATCCCGATCCGGCGAAGCGTCCCGTGATCCCCCGGAAGATCCTGGAGGGGGAGCTCTGCTACAACTGCGCCCAGATCTACGCCTACCTGATGCGGCGTTTCGAGGGGGACTGGAACCAGGTCTTGAAGCGGATCGCGGTGGAGCGTTTCCTGGTCTCGGAGATCAAGGGTCGCGGAGTGGCCAAGGTCCTGCCGGAGGGGAACGTGGAATCGCAGGCCAGCTTCGTCTCCTTCGACGAGAACTACAAGGCGCTGTCGCAGCTGCTCTCGGACGTGAGCCTGGTCAAGTTCAGCGGCAAGTACGTGATGGCGAACCGCGGCCTGATGCACTACAGCGACATCTTCAAGCGTCCCGTGCAGTACCTCCAGCACCTGCTCAGCGCCGTGGAGGAGCACCGCGTCGATTTCGGGGAGGTGGGCGCGGACATCGACGTCGTGCTGGTCGGCACGACGAACGCGCCGGAGTACGTCGCCTTCAAGCAGAACCTCCTCAGCCGGGGCATCCAGTCCCGCATGCGCCTGATCGACGTGCCCTACCTGTTGAACTACACGGAGGAGGAGAAGATCTACGCCCAGGGCCTGAGGGAGGTGGACCGGACCCGCCACGTGGCGCCGCACACCACGGCGCTGGCGGCGCTGTGGGCCGTGCTCACCCGAGAGATCCGGTCCCTGCTCTTCGAGTCGGAGGATCTGGAGGTCGCCGAGCGCCAGGCGGTCAAGAACGTCTCGCCCATCGAGAAGGCCCTCCTCTACGCGGGGGAGACGCCGAAATCCTTCTCCAGAGAGCAGCGGGAGGCCGTCACCCGGAAGGTGGTGCGCAAGCTCCGCAACGAGTATCCCAGCGAGGGCATGGAGGGCATCTCGCCCCGCATCGTCCAGAACATCTTCGCCGACATCTGCGAGAGCAGCGAGTACCGGTGCATCACCCCCTTCGAGTTCTTCCGGAAGATGAAGCAGATGATCGAGGAGGAGTCCGAGATCCGCGAGATCTACACGCGGGAGGCGGACGGGGAGTACGGCGACATCTCGGCGAACCTCAAGGCGGTCGTCTCCCGGTACGACGGCATCGTGAAGAACGAGGTGGAATCCTCCCTCATTGACGTGGATCCCAAGGAGCTGGACGGCAAGATCCGCGCCTACCTCAACCACGTGACCGCCTATCTCAAGAAGGAAAAGGTCCCCATGCCCGGCACGGGCCAGCTGACGGAGCCCGACGAGTCCCTCATGCATTTCGTGGAAGACAAGATGGAGGTCGAGGACGAAGAGCGGGAGGATTTCCGGTTCAAGATCCTCGCCCGGGCCACGGGCGGCGCCCTGGATGGCGGCCGGGTCGACATCCCCGACCTCTACAAGGACCTGTACCGGACCGTGCTGGAGGGCATGTACGAGGACAAACGAAAGCGCATCAACTGGCGGACGCTCCGGCTGGCCCTCGAGAAATACGACGACAAGCAGGTTTTTTCGAATATCGACGAGTGGACGCGGCGCACGGTCGAGACCCTTCTCGGCAACATGCGGGAGCGATACGGCTACTGCCTCCACTGCGCGCGATACGCCACCTTCTACGTGGTGGACCGCGGCCTGATCGAGTGACCCCCCATGGATGAACTTCTCCTCCCGCCCCGCTACTGTCTCGACTTCGACGCCCGGCGCCTGCCGCACGTCTTCACGGACGTCCTCGTCCTGGGCTCGGGCGCGGCCGGACTCCGCGCGGCCCTCGAGGCGTCCGCGTCCTGCGAAGTGCTCGTGGTGGCCCGCAAGGATCTCGACGACACCAACACCGCGCTGGCCCAGGGCGGTATCGCCGCCGCGCTCGGGCCCGGCGACGATCCCGCGAAACACCGGCAGGACACCCTCGCGACGGGAAACGGCCTCGCCGATCCCGCCGTCGTCGATTCCGTGACCCGCGAAGCGCCGGACTGCATCCGGGAACTCGTCGACTGGGGAGCGGCGTTCGACCGCGAGAACGGCGCGCTCGCCCTCGCCCGGGAGGGCGGCCATTCCGTCCCGCGCCTCGCCCGCGCCAGAGGCGACGCCACGGGCGCCGAGATCCAGAAGGTCCTCCTCCGGAAGGCCGAAGCGTCGCCGAACATCCGCTTCGCCGGGCGCACCTTCGCCGTCGACCTGCTCACCCACGAGGGCCGATGCGTCGGCGCCCTCCTCCTCAAGCCCGGAAGCAACGTGCAGATCGTCTGGGCCCAGGCGTGCATCCTCGCGACCGGCGGCGCCGGCAGGCTCTACCGCGAGACCACCAATCCCCCCGGCGCCTGCGGAGACGGACTGGCCATGGCCTACCGCGCCGGCGCCGCGTGCCGCGATCTCGAATTCGTGCAGTTCCACCCCACCGCCCTCTACCTCGCCGGCGCCTCGCGCTTCCTCATCTCCGAGGCCGCCCGCGGCGAGGGCGGCGTCCTCCTGGACTCGAAGGGGCGCCGCTTCATGACCGGCGTCCACGACAAGGCGGAACTCGCCCCGCGCGACGTCGTCTCCCGGGCCATCTCCGACGCCATCCGCCAGGCGGGCGGCAACTGCGTCTACCTCGATCTGCGCCACCTCGACGCCGTCGACCTGAGGGAGCGCTTTCCCGCCATCGCCAAGACGCTGGCGAGCTACGGCATCGACATCCGCAGGGACCTCATTCCGGTCCGCCCCAGCGCACACTACATGGTCGGCGGCCTCCTCACCGACGAACACGGCGCCACCTCCCTCCCCGGCCTTTTCGCAGCGGGCGAGGTCGCCTCGACGGGACTCCACGGCGCCAACCGCCTCGGATCGAACTCCCTCCTCGAAGCCCTGGTCTTCGGAAAACGCGCCGGACGCGCCTCCGCGAAACAGGTCGAGGAACAGGCCCGGCCCCGCGCCGTCCTCGATCTCGCCGCCGGCGGCGTCATGCCGGAAGGCCCTTCCGGCGCCCTGCATTTCAAGGACTTCGAGAATTCCCTCCAGAGCCTCATGTGGCGCGATGTCGGACTCGAACGCAACGAGGACGGCCTCACCGAGGCCCTGGAAAAGATCGCCTTCTGGTCCGGATACGTCCTGCACCGGCGCTTCCAGAGCCCCCGCGGCCTCTCCCTGCAGAACATGCTCCAGGTCGCCCGCCTGGTCGCGCTCGGCGCCCTCAGACGGCACGAGAGCCGCGGCGTCCACTTCCGGACGGACTTCCCCGAACCCGATCCCTCCTGGGCGCGGCCGAACCCCTGCGAGCCCTCCGAGAACGGCGCGCCGCGGGAGAGCCCGGGAACATGACATCTCTGCCGCGCTCTCAGGGTCGAAAGACGATGCGAAGGACGACCCTGGCATTGTAGAATGGGAGTGGATTGGGAAAGAGGAAGGAAAGCATCCGAACCGACCGAAAGAAGGGGGCCCTCCCCGAGGAATACGCCCAGGACCGTTCCGTGAGAGCGGAAAAGGCGTTCCTGGCCTCCCTGGTGACGAACGGGAGACGAAGCCAAGAGGGCGACCCCCTCGCCGAAATCCGCCGCCTCGCCTCCGACGCCGGCGCCGTCGTGGTCGGGGCCGCCGCGCAGACGCGCGCGCGCCCCGACCCCGCGACCTACATCGGGAAGGGCAAGGCCCTCGAGATCCGCGACGTCGCCGGGGCGAAGAACGCCGACCTCGTGATCCTCGACAACGACCTCTCCGCCGCCCAGGTCCGGAACCTCGAAAACCTCATCCGGCTCAAGGTCGTCGACCGCACGGAACTGATTCTCGACATCTTCGCTTCCCGGGCCCGCACCCACCAGGCCCGCCTCCAGGTCGAACTGGCCCAGCTGGAGTATTCCCTGCCCCGCCTGAAGCGGATGTGGACCCACCTTTCCCGGATCGAGGGCGGCATCGGCATGCGGGGACCCGGGGAAAAGCAGCTCGAATCCGACCGCCGGGCCGCCAACCGGCGCATCCGGGACCTGAAAAAGAAACTCGAGAAGATCCGCGCCCGGCGGAGCCGCGCCGCTTCCGCCCGGCAGTCCGTCTTCAAGATCTCGCTGGTGGGCTATACGAACGCCGGCAAGTCCACCCTCATGAACCGCCTCACCCGCGCCGGCGTCACCGTCCGCGACCGCCTGTTCGAAACCCTGGACACCCGGACCCGCGCCTGGAAACTCCCGGGAGGCCACCGCGCCCTCCTCAGCGACACCGTCGGATTCATCCAGCGGCTCCCCCATCATCTCGTCGAGTCCTTCCACGCCACCCTCGAGGAGACGAGGCAGGCGGACCTCCTCCTCCATGTCGTGGACGCCTCCGCCCCCGACGCCGCCGACCAGATGATCGCCGTGCAAAACGTGCTGAAGGACATCGGCGCCCACCGCATCCCCGACCTCGCCGTCTTCAACAAGATCGACCTCGCGGCCGACCGCCTCAAGGTCGCCGACCTCTCGGGTCGGGTCCCGCATCACGCGATCGTGTCCGCCTCGACGGGCGAAGGCATCGACGATCTCACCGAAAAAACCGCGGACATCCTCGAAAAGCAGATGGTCGAAGTGGACCTCGACCTGCCGCCGGACAGCGGACCGGTGGAGGCAGCCGTGAAGAGGGCGGGACGCGTGCTCTCCGTCGAGTACGGGGAACACGGGGGCCGGATGAAGGCGTTGCTCAGGCGGGACGACGTGGAAGGGATCCGGAAACTCGCACAGTCTTCTCGACCCGGATCAACCTGATGGACCGAACGAAATTCTTCGCCCCGAAGACCGACTAGAAGAGCCCGTCGCTGAGACGGATCTTGTCCTTCTTCTCCGCGGGGGCGGTCGGGTCCGGGACCGTGAGCTTCGTTCCCGCCGCGACCTTGTCGGGGTCTTCCAGCAGGGACTTGTTGGCCTCGAACAGGATGCGCCATTTCCCCGCGTCCCCGTACACGACCTCCGAGATGCGCGCCAAGGACATCTCCTTGGGGACCGTGTACGACAACGGGTAGGAACGCTCCCCGCCCTCTTCCGCGCCCTCCTCCTTCGCCAGCCAGGGGGCGGGAATCTCCTGGTGCTCCGCGGCGGCTTCCCGCGTCTTTTCGTCCACGTCGCCCGCGTCGGCCGTGATCCGCGTCTTGTCCGGAAGGACCGGCGCCGCTTCCGCTCCATCTCCCTCCTCGGGCGTGGAGGTCTCCTCCTCGCCGGGGGCCTCCCCCGGCTCCCCGCCCGGCTCCCCGCCGGGTTCCTCGCCCGGTTCCGCCCCCGGTTCTTCGCCCGGTTCTTCGCCCGGTTCTTCGCCCGGTTCCTCACCCGGTTCCTCGCCAGGCTCCCCGGCGGATTCCTGCCCGGAAGGCTCCGGCCCCGGTGTTTCGGGACCGGGCGCCGTGGTCGTGCCGTTCTCCCCGCCCGCCTCCTTCGGCTCCTCCGCCTGCTCCGGGACGGGAGGGGCGATGCGTTCCTTCTCCTTCCGCCCGTGATCCCACAAAACGACCGCCACCACGATGAAGGCGGCCACGCCGATCAGGGCGAAGATCGCATTCTTGTTCATTCCTTGTTCCTCATGACGGCACGGGTGCCTTGTTCAAGCGCGTTTCTAGTATACCGTTCAGCCTTCCAGGCCGAAAGGGATGGATCGGCAGAGCCATTCGCAATGCAGGCAAGTCATGAATGCTTCTCACGTTTTGGTTCCCGACTTCCATCGAATACCCCGGGTCAACCCTCACGTTCTTCATCCTCAAAGGGGTGGATGAATTTTTCCAAGATCTTTCACCCCAGCCCAGCACCGCTTTCGCAAAAAGAATACAACCGTTCGTAGTGAACCACGGAGCCGAAGGCGGAGTGCTGCAAGCACCTCGGTCCGCGCTGCTGCGCCACTCCGCTAGCGCTACGTGGCTCACTACGAACGTCTGCATGCTCCCTTCCCCCTTCTCCCCCCCCCCTCACGCGCCTTCGGCGCCCGGCCGGTAGACCAGAAGCAGGATCCCCACCGCCACGGGAAAGGCCAGGGCGATTCCGTCCAGGAGGATCATCTGGACGCGGAGGGGGCCGGTCTCTGCGTGGAAGAGGAAGATGGCCAGGTCGGTCGCGTTGACGGTCACGCCTCCCGCCACGTAGATCCAGGTGAGAAGGCGCGCCGCGTCCAGGCCCTTGAGCCAGGCCCGCCCGGACGCGAGGAGGAGGGCGCCGAGGTAGGCGCCGATCGCGGAGGAGAGCATGGCCCATTCCACGCTCAAGCCGAGGGCTTCCACGCCGTGGCCCGCCAGCGAGCTGCTCGACCACGTCTTCTCGCCGCCGAGGATCCGGAACGCGTTGAGGGAAAAGGGCACGACGCCCCCGATCACGCCGATCACGCCGGCGACGACCAGCGCCCAGCCGGCGAGGACGACGCCCTTGCCCCTTCGCGATTCCGGCCTCTCTTCCATGGTGCGGCGCGCGCCTCACGAGGTTTCCGGCGAGGATTCCTCCACGGCGATCTCGAACGGATCGAGGATGTACTTCGTCACGGCGCAGAACTTGGCGGCCTTCACCACCGCCTTCCGGTACTTGTCCGGAAAGGATGCCGGAAGCCGGATCACCACGCGAACGCAGCCGATGCGTTTCCGCTCCTCGTCCGGCTCGATGTCCATGCCGACCCGGACGTCGTCGAGGGGGATGTTCCGCGTCCGGCAGAACGCGAGAACGTAGTAGGCCGTGCAGGTTCCGATCGAAGCGAGAAAGAGGTCGAAGGGCGCGGGGGCGGATCCCTCCCCGCCCGAGCTCTTCGGCTGGTCCGTCCGGATCCTGCGGCCCTCGAACAGGGCATCCACCGCCTTGCCGCCCGGGAAGGTCATCTCCATGTCCATGCTTGCACCTCGAAAGCCGAAAACGGACATCATGCAGAAACCACGCCGGATTTCCAAGAGCCGCCATTCCTTGACAACGTGCCGCGTCGTCCCTAGCATGCTGTGTTGACCGGGTTTCCGGTCTCTCCAGCGAGAAAGGAGTCCCCGATACCCATGAAGTACCGTTGCCCGCACTGCAAGGCCGTCCTCAATCCCGGCACCAAGGTCATCCTCAGGATCACGCGCGCCCGCCGAAACGGCTTGATCCTGCTCAGCCCCAAGGTGGGAAACTACACCGTCATCCTCCCCGAAGACATCCCGTTGAAAGAGGGCGAGAAACCCCGCTTGGCCTGCCCGGTCTGCCACGGCGACCTGACCAGCCCCGCCAACAGGCAGTTCAACGAGCTTCTCCGCGAACGCCCGGGCGGGGGCTTCGACCGCGTCGAGTTCCACAAGGCCTACGGCGAGCACGCGACCTTCGTGATCTCCCAGGACGAGGTCCGCGCCTTCGGGAAGGACGCCCCCGAGTACGAACACGTCAACTTCTTCGGCGCCGGCTACACCGGCGACTGAGAGGCTGTCGGGGCCAACCCCCTCGCGAATGCCAGTGACACATCCCTTCCCTTCCCGCTATCCTGGTTCCCCATGAGCAGCGGCGTCCCCCTCATCTCCGTCCTGGCCGGCGCCGGCGGCCTAGTCGTGCTGGTGCCCCTCCAGGCGTGGAACCAGCGGCGGTCGCGGTTCCCCATCGAAGTGCGGGCCGTGCTCGACACGACCCTGCACGGGCTGGTGCCCGTTGCGGCCCTTACGCCCTTGTGGCTCGCGCCCGCCCCGCCCTTCGTACGCTGGCCCCTGCTGCTCGTCCCCTTCCTGGCCGGCTTCCTGACGGACCTCGACCACGTGATCGCCTTCCGGAGCCTTTCGATGAAGACGTGTTCCTCGCAGGAACGCCGCCCCTTCGGGCACGGGCTGGCCTTCGTCGCGCTGGCCGGGGCGGGCGTGTGGCTGGTTTCGGGCTCTTCCCTGCTGGCGGGGACGGCGGCCTTCGGCATCGCTTCCCATCTCTTCTTCGACGCCACGGACGCCTCCGGCGTGCCGCTGTTCTTCCCGCATCTTCGCATCGTGCGACGCATCCCGCTTCCCTTCTACGTCCTCTTCCTGCTGGCGGGCCTCGGCGGCGCAACGCTTCTCGCCTGAGAGGGATCCCGGTTTCCCCCTGGCGCCGTCAGCGGGGCCGGCTCTCGTCCTCCGGCACCCAGGTGTTCCCGCAATTTCCGCACACCATGACGGGGGGCATCCGGCGCGTCGCGAGCCAGTAGAGACCCGCGATCAGGAACGCGACGCCGCCGGTGAAGAGCCCGGCGAACAGGAGGAACCAGGTGAGGCGGACGGCGGGCTTCTCGGAAGCCTGGTCCGACCCGCAGGCCGGGCACCGGATCTCCCCGTTCTCCGCTTCGGGGGCGCCTTCGCCCTTCTCCTTCCCGGCTTCCATCTCCCGGAGGATGCGGGCGGCCTGTTCGGCGTCCTTCTTCGAGACCATGAGCTTCACGCCGCCGACCGCGTTGGAGAGGAGCCAGTCCATGGCGACGATCTCCTGGTCGGTCAGCACGGCCTCGATGCCTTCCTCCTCGAGACGGTTCTTCATCAGCTCGAGGCGGAACGGGTCGTTCGACTTCGCCAGGACCGCCCAGGCCGGTCCTTCGTCCTTGTCCGGGGCCTTCGTTTCCGGAGGCGTCTCGATCGGGGGAAGGCCCTCGGCGAGGGGGACCTTGCAGTCGGCGCAGGCGTCGAACGCGTCGCGGTAGAGCTGCTTGCATTGCGGGCAGTGCTTGGCCATGACACGATTACGATAGCAGGCGGAGTCCCGTCTTTCGAGCTGGTTTCTCTTCGCCACCAGAAGAGTGCAGCCGTTCGTAGTGAAGGACGGAGCGAAGTGGTTCGACCATGCTCACCACCACCCTGAGCCCCGTCGAAGGGCGAAGTGCTGCAAGCACCTCGTTGCATTGCTTGCACGGACCGCCGGCTTCCAGCCGGCAGCACTTCCCTTGCGCGGAACCACCCGCGCCTCTTTGTGCCCTCATCTTTCGCCCCGGGGCGGGCACATTGACCCGTCCCTACCCCCCTCGGGCAGATGCGGCTCGCCGGGAGGCTCGCCCTCCAATCTGCTTTCCCCCTCGGGCACATTCGCGTCAACTTAGAGGGTACGGCAAGTCTTTTCGAGCCTGATCTCGCTGATTTTTTTGGGAACATGGAAACCCGGAACCCAAAATACAGGATCAGCGTAGATCAGACATTCATCAGCGTGATCAGGGTCTAAGGGATCTTGGCCCTAGAAATACTTGGTGCCTTGGCGTCTTCGGAGGACGCGAGGAAAGCCGTGGCGGACGCCGAGGAGGTCATCGACCATGTGCGGGGCGAGATTTCTGGATGAAAGAAGAATCCTGGAGGATCTCGCCCGCCTGGCCTCGCAGCTGCGTGAAGCCGAGGAGGACGTGGTCGACGTGGTGCTCTTCGGCTCGCTGGTTTCCGGCCGCTATACTTCCACGAGCGACGCCGACATCCTGGTCCTTCTCAAGAAGAGCGGCGAGCGGTTCCTGGACCGCATCCCGCGCTTCCTCTTCCACTTCCTGGAAGCGCCGATCTCCGTGGACGTCTTCCCCTACACCGAGGCCGAGGCGAAGACGAACGCGTTCGCGAAACCACGGGCGCCAGTCCGATCTTCTTCAGGCCCTTTTCGTAGACCCGGACCTGCCTCATCAGCAAGGCGGCTTCCTGCGGCAGGGTCTTGTTCCGGAGGAGATCCTTCCAGTCGTACCGGAAACGGAAAATGTCCAGATGGAAATCCGCGCCCCCGCTCGCGAACCCCAGAAAGCTCTCGAAATTTTCTTGAGGAAGATGCGGGGCGTCCTCCACGCTTGTTTCCAGCACGCGCAGGATCCGGTTGTAGATCTTCACGGGGAATTCGAACAGGTTGTCCTGCGGAGGAAAGGTCTTGGCCTTCCCGGCCTGTTCCTTTTCCTCCGAGACGGTTGTTTCGTCCAGCTTGCGGCCGCACGCGGGAAAAACGAGAAGGGTCGCAAGGGACAGCAAGGCCAAAAGGTTCATGCAGCGCAAGGATCACCTCTCCTCAAACAGGTCGGCCATCCCCGCCGACGCGTCCTCGTCCGGCACGAAGCGAACCTGGATGTCGCCCGGGTTTTCGGCCAGGACGACCGCGGTGGCGGTGGACCATGTGTCGAAATGCATGCGGTTGCCCTCCCCCCCGAGGAGCGTGCCCGAGCCCTCCACGATCAGGGTGCCCCGGATGGGTCCCCCATTCTGGCTCAGCAGGGTCACCGTGACGGTGCTTCCCTCGATCGTCAGGTGGTGGGAGACCTCGAGCGAGACGTCCGGCGCGAGGCCCAGCGTCACGGGATTGCTGATCTTGTTTTCGACGTGGATCCGGGCGGTCAGCTCGCCCGTGTGCGAGACGGTTCCCGCCGGAAGCACGGCGGTCAGCGTTCCCTCGCCGGTCGCGGGGTCCGCGACCGCGTCCTGGACGGACATGGGGCCGCAGGGGAATTCTCCGGCCGCGAGGTCGACGAGGACGCCTCCGAGGGTGAAGGCGCCGGCGAGCTCCTTGTCCACCCGGACGTGGAAGATCACGGTGTCCCCGGGGCGCAGGCTTCGGGGGGAGGTTCCGACGGCGGAGACGGAGGTGACGGTGATGCCGTCGCCCTCGCCCCGGGCCGGCTGCTGCAGGCCCGCGCCGGCCTGCGAGGCGAGCTGCTCGTGCGTGGTGTGGTTGTCCTGCAGGGAGGCGTTGTAGACCTCGTTGGGGACGGTGACGGTGGTGCTTCCGTCGGGGGCGGTTTGCACGGCGCCTCCGCGGGATCCCGCCTGGTCGGAGACCATGAGGTAGGTGGCGCCGGCGGTGACGGCGGTGGTGAAGGTCATGTTGAGGGCGTTGAAGATGTCACGCCACGCGCCGTCGTCGTCCTTGAACTGGGCCCGGGTTTCCGTGCCCTCGGGGAGCTCTTCGGGGCGGCGTTCGGTCGTTTTCCCGTCGGGCCCTTCCGTCTTGACGGCGGGGGTGACGGTGATGGTGGTGAAGCGCTCATCGCGCCGGATGGACGTGGACGCGGAGACGAGGACCTCGTCGGGGGGTTTCCGTCCCTCGTAGGTCCCGCCCTCGGGTCCGACGACGGTGATGGTGGCGCCTTCGGGCCGGTCGCCGAGGCGGGTCTTGACGAGGGTGAGGGGGCGCCCCTGCCTGGCGGGGACGGTCTGCACGTCGGCGTCCGGCAGCTCGCGTCCCTCGTCCAGGACGCGGGCGTTGTCTCCCGGCGCCATGCGTTCGGGAACGACGAAGCGGTCGAAGCCGTGCTTTCGACCGATGTAGACGGCGGCGGGTTCTTGCCTGTCCTGGACGGCGAAATCGCCGGAGAGGAGGCTTTCCCTCCAGGACTGGAACTTTCCGAGATCGAAACCGAGCTTGGAGGCGAGCCGTTCCAGGTCATCGAGGACGCGCTTCCTCGTCCCCGGGGGCAGCTGGCGGATGATGTCGGGGTCGAGGCTGGCGAGGAAGCCGGCGGGGCCTTCCGGCTCCTCGGCGCCGTTTCCTCCGGTCTTCTTCGCCTTGCCGCCCCCCGGGCCGGGGGTCGGCGAGGGGGAGGGCGAGGGGTCGGGCTCCCCGCCGGCCCCGGTCTTGTCCTTGTCTTCCTTGATGCCGCAGTAGCACGGTACTTTCTAATGTCCACAGTAGTGCCATTTTCCTTGAAACCCGCAGTCCTTGACCCATTTGACTTCGATTTCCCATTTTCCGCTCATGATTCTCACATTCTCATGCTCCTTGCAACATTGATAGAGAGCCTTGTCGCTCGAATAGTATCGTTCAGAGTCCGGATTCAATGCGTCATTGAGCCCGAGTATGTTTTCGTCTCCCCAGACGTTCAAAGGCCCACCCATAACGATATTTTTCAAAATGGTGTTTTCTATCAACCTTTCCTTGTATTTGACCCTATAGACTTTCTTGCTTTTGATAATGACGCCGTAGTGAGTACAAGGGTTGCATATGCAATCCAATTCTTGGGGGTTCGGCAAATGAGAGGGCCAGCCTCCCGCTTTCTCATCTTGGTCATCCGGCGGCGGTTCCGTATCGCCCTGCTCCCAGCCGGAAGCCAGGGAGAGGCCGGACGCCATCGAGAAGGCGAGAAGAAACGCCAAGGCGGAAAGGGCCCTTCCTACTTTCTTTCTTCGTTCCATCGGCTTTTCAGCTCCTCACCAAGGTTTCGCTTGTACTGCCGGATCAGCGCTGCCGGCAGGGGATGATGGGGATGAAACTCTTCCGTGGCGGAAGAGAGCGCGTTCTCCTCCGCGTAGACCCCCGGAAGACCGGACCAGCGGGTTTCCTTCCCCTTCTGCACGTGGACCGGCCCCACCGGCACGTGGTCGGACAGCCCGCCCAGGGGAACATGCGTCTCCACGGGATGGAATCGAAACCGGAACGTCTCGTCCCACGAGCATTCCGCGGGATCGAGGCCGGACTTCTCCTCGAGAGGGATCACCCGGAAACAGTGCACGCCTTGAGGAACGCCCCGGATGACCGTCTCGGGAACGCGGTCGCGCACGCGGATCAATCCGACCGGTTCCCGGGGAAGCAGGAGCGCGCCGCCGGGCGTGGCGTAGTAGACCCCGAAGAGCGCCGTCTCGCGCAGCGGCTTTTCCTCGACCGCCTTCGCGAAGTCCTCGAAGCGGTAGCTCTTGTAGTTGAGCCGGAACCGGAGAGACCCCGTACGGCTCGTTCGCAACGGGACGGACACGCGGTTCTTCTCGCCGGGCTGGACGTCCACCGTCTGCCAGGCCCGGAGCCCCCCGTCGCCGGCCGCGGCCACCTTCCACCGGCCGGGAATCATCTTCCGGAACCGGAACGCCCCGTCCTCCCCCGTCCGGGCGGGAGGCACCCAGCAATGGGAGGCGTCCGCGGAAGCCGGATACAAGTAGACCCGGGCGCCCTCCACCGGCTCGCCCGCCCCGTCGGTCACCTCGCCCTCGAGGGTTTCCTTCTGCGCGTAGAGGCGGATGTCCGTCTCGGCCGTGGACCAGGGGACGGCTTGCTCGATCGCCGCGTAGCCGAGGAAAAAGCCCTCGAAATTCCTGCTCTCCCCGTACACCGCCTCGACGCCCCCCCGGGCCACGAGCCGTATGCGCTCGCCCCGGCGGAACGAAGGCATCTCCAGCGCGAATTTCCCTCCCTCTCCGGAAGAAACGCGAAGGACCCCGTCGGGAAACTTCGGATCGAGGGCGAACACTTCGCAGCCTTTCCGCGGAACGCCTTCCACGAGCGTCCGGCCCTCGATCCTGATCCCGCGGGCCTCCAGCGGGACCTCGCCCAGATCCAGGTCCTCCAGCACGAAGAATCCGCTGGAAAAGACGTGGTCGAAGCGGGTGCGCAGGCGAAAGACGCCCCCGGGCTCGCCTCCGGGCGAGAACGCGAGCGTGTAGAAGCCCCGGGGCAGATCCGGGAAGCGGAATCGTCCGTCGGCGTCCGTCCGGCCCTCGCGCTTTTCCGCCTGCTCGGCCCGGGGGTACTTGCCGGTCTTGCGGGGGCTCAAGGCCACCGTGCAGCCGGGGACGGGCTCTGCCCCCGGGCGGACGAGCCTTCCGGTGACGGAGAAGGATTCCGCCGGCTCTTCCCCGCGTGACTGCGCGGGGGCCGAAGCGGCGGCCAGCACCGCCAGGACGGCGATCCAGCCGACGGCCGGGAACAAGGACTCCGGTCTTGCCCTGGACACGTGACGGGAAGGAAACCCGGATTTCATGAAGCCTCCTCGCGTTCCTGCTACTTCTTTCCGCTTCGTTTTTCCATGTCTTCCACCATCCTCCGCTTGGTCTCCTTCACGAAAAACGCGGGAACCTCGACGAACGGAGGGATCTTCGACGAATATTCCGATATCCGCTTCGCGGTGACCCGGGGCACCTCGTGCCGTTCCGTGGTCTTCCCCTCCGATATCTCGAAGGGCCCGATGACGATCCTGGCGCTCGCCGCGCCCACGGGCACGTACCGCTCCCGCGGGTGGCGACCGATCTGGTACGTCGTGTCGGATCCGGGCGGATCGCCGACCGATTCGACGGGAAGCGCCATGAGCCGGTGGGTGCCCGGCTCGAAGCCGGAGATCTCGACGGTTTCGATCCGGTCCCGGACCTCGACGATCGCCAGGGGGACGACGGGCCTCGAGAATTCCCCCTCCTCCGAAAGCGCATAGACCCCGTAGGTCGCGGGAGCGTCCTTCCGCAGCGCGGATGTCTTGGCCACGATCTCCTTGAATCGTCCCCATTCGCTGTCGTAGTCCAGCCGGAAGGAAACGCTTCCCGTCCCGGCCTCCTCCAGAACCACGCGGACCTCCTTCTTCTCGTCCCCCTGCACATGCAGCGTCCTTTGCGAACGCCGCGCGCCCTCGCCGAGAACGACGAGTCTCCACGTGCCCGGCGCGACATCCGCGAAACGGAAACGCCCCGCCTCGTCCGTCTGGACGCCGGGAATCCAGCACCAGGGGGAATCGATGCCGGGATGGAACAGGAACACCCGCGCGCCTTCCACGGCTTCTCCCCGCCCGTCCTCGACCGAGCCGGCGATGTCGCAAACCGCGGCGCTGCAATGGACGTCCATGATCACCGTCCGCCACGGATCCCCGATCCACCGGCTCTCCACGCCCCACCGCACGGTCTCGCTCTCGGCGTCTTGACGCCGTCTCGCGTACCGGGCCGCGACGTGGACCCGCTCGCCGGGGACGAAACCCGGAATCTTCAGCGTGAAGCGTCCGTCCTTTCCGCTTGTCGTCGAGGAGACGGCCCCTTCCGCCCTCGCGCGGCCCTCGAACCTCCGCTTGTCCAGATAGAACACCTCCGCGCCCTCGAGGGCCTTCCCGTTCAGATAGACGGCGCCCGTGATGATCAGCCCCGTCTTGAAGAGGGTCAGATCTCCGAGACGGACGTCTTCGCCGAGAAGGAGAAGGTTGCTCGACAGGATGTCGGCGTACTGCGTCTTGAACCGGAACACGCCGCCCGCTTCGCCCGCGGGGAGGAACCTCAAGCCATAGATCCCTTTCGGCAAGGCCTCGAAAACGAAGCGGCCCTCTCCATCGGTATGCGTTCCCATGGATGGCGTCTTCTCCGCCTCCTCGAACAGGCCGGTCTTCCTCGCCTCGATCCGCACGCCGCAGGCGGGCACGGGAGAACCTTCCCGCGTGACGAGCCGTCCGGAAACGGAGAAGGACGTTTCCTCTTCCCCCGCGCAAGGGGCGGCCAGCAGCGAGCCGAAGAGAAGGAGGACGAGCCAACCGGTCCTCGCGAACCTCGCCGTCGAGAGACCCGGGGCCGCGATGCATGCACGCGTCACGATGTTCATGGAAAAAATCCTCGAAGGATGCAGCGGTTTGCTCTTTTCGCACACAGGGGCCCGCGCGCCCCTGACCAGGGTTCATCCCGTTTCCGCGGTCGCATCCGGCGACGCCTATAGGCTGCTCTTCTGCACGCCGACGTCAAAAGATAATCGGCGCCCCCGGCGAGGGCGTTTCCGGAATCGGAAACCGGGGAACAGGTGGAATCCGGCGTTTCGGTAGCGATCTGAGGGCCGGAGGGAGGATCCGTGTCCGGGACGGGACGCGGTTTTCGACGGGCACTTTTTTTTTCGTAAAAGACGCAAGGACGGGGGGAGTGCGGCCAACACTTTATTCCGCGTCTGAAATCTGACGGCTGAAATCTGTAGTCGGCGACAGCGCGAACGGCTCAGGACCGTTTCAGGCAGGCGACGTAGCGCTCTCCGCCGAGGTCCCGGAGTTCGGGCTTTTGCTCCTTGCAGGCGTCGTCGGCTTCCGGGCAACGGGTGCGGAACGAGCAGCCGGAAGGCTTGGCCATGGGGCTGGGGACGTCGCCGGTGAGGATGATGCGGTCCTTGTCCCTCCGCTTGGGGTCGGGAAGGGGGACGGCGGAGAGCAGCGCGCGGGAGTAGGGGTGGATCGGGTTCCGGTAGATCTCCTGCGAGTCCCCGAGTTCCATGATGTCGCCGAGGTACATCACCGCGATCCGGCTGGAGATGTGTTCGACCACGGAGAGGTCGTGGGCGATGAAGAGATAGGTCAGATCGAGGTCCTCCTGGAGGTCCTGGAGCAGGTTGATGGCCTGGGCCTGGATGGAGACGTCGAGGGCGGAGACGGGCTCGTCGCAGATCACGAGGTCGGGGTTGGTGGCCAGCGCCCGCGCGATGCCGACGCGCTGACGCTGCCCGCCGGAGAACTCGTGGGGGTACCGGAAGCTCTGTTCCTCGGTCAAGCCCACCTTCTCGAGGACCTCGACGATCCGCTCGTGGCGCTCCTCGCGGGTCAGGTGGCGCTCGTGGATGGTCAGCGGCTCGGCCACGATGTCGCCGACGCTCATGCGGGGGTTGAGCGAGGAGTAGGGGTCCTGGAAGATCATCTGGATGTCGGCGCGGAAGGGTCGCATCTCCTTGCGCCTCAGCGGCGCCAGGTCGACGCGCCCCTTGTCGGGGGAGTGGAAGAGGACCTGGCCCTCGGTGGGGCGCACGAGGTTGATGATGGCCTTGCCGACGGTGGTCTTCCCGCAGCCGGACTCGCCGACGAGTCCCATCGTCTCGCCCGTCTTGATGGCGAAGGAGACCCCGTCGACGGCCTTCACGTCCCCGACCTTGCGCATGAGGATGCCGCCGTGGATGGGGTAGTAGACCTTCAGGCCGAGCACTTCCAGGAGGAAGCCGTTGCCTGCGGAACCGTTTTGTGTTGGATTGTCTTCCATGGGATTTTCGATTTCAGATTTCAGATTTCAGATTTCAGTCGTCAGATTTCAGTCCTCGGATCTCAGTTTTTCGGTGCGCTGAAGTCCAGGTCCCGATTCCTCTCCAGCTTGTCCTTCCGGAGGGCGTACCCCTGGACGATCTGGCTGGATACTGATTTGGCGGACTTCCTGATCTGCTGGCTGAAATCTGCAATCTCTACGCCTGGACACCCCCTTCCGGTTTCACCAAATGGCATCGGCACCAGTGTCCGGGTCTCACCTCGACGAGTCCGGGTTCCTCCTTCTCGCAGATGTCGATCTTTTCGTCGCACCGGGTGTTGAATTTGCACCCTGGTGGGAAGGCCATGACGCTGGGGACGATGCCGCGGATGGTGGGGAGGCGCTTGCCCTTCGTCTCGAGGTCGGGCCGCGGCAGGGAGCGGAGCAGGCCTCGCGTGTAGGGATGGAGCGGCTCCTCGAAGAGGTCCTCGATGTCGGCGATCTCCTGGATCTTGCCGCCGTACATGACGGCGGCGCGCTGGCAGGTCTCGGCGATGACGGCGAGGTCGTGGGTGATGAGGAGGATGGCGGCGTCGCCGGTCTTTTCCTTGACGCTGAGCATGAGGTCGAGGATCTGGGCCTGGATGGTGACGTCGAGGGCGGTGGTGGGCTCGTCGGCGATGAGCAGGGCGGGGTTGCAGGCGAGCGCCATGGCGATCATGACGCGCTGGCGCATGCCTCCCGAGAACTGGTGTGGGAATTCCTTGAGTCGCCGTTCGGCGCCGGGGATGCCGACCTTGTCGAGCATCTCGACGGCGCGGCGGGTGAGTTCGTCCTTGTCCCTCTTGAGGGCGGGTTCGTGGTACCAGAGGGCCTCCTTGACCTGCCATCCGATGGAGAAGACGGGGTTGAGGGAGGTCATGGGTTCCTGGAAGATCATGGAGATGTCGGCGCCGCGGATCTTGCGCATCTCCTCCAGGGGGAGGTCCATGAGGTTTTTTCCTCGGAAACGGATCTCGCCGTCCTCGATCCAGCCGGGGGGGTTGGGGATGAGGCGCAGGATGGAGTAGGCGGTGACGGACTTCCCGCAGCCCGACTCGCCGACGAGCCCGAAGACCTCGTTCTCGTAGATGTCGAAATCGACGCCGTCGACGGCCTTGGCGACGCGCCCTTCGACGTCGAAGTAGGTCTTGAGGTTCTTGATCTCGACCAGTTTTTTTCTTCCGTTGTCGGTCATCTCAATCTCGAGAACACCTTGGGGTCGAAGGCCTCGCGCACGGCCTCGCCGATCATGACGACGCAGAACAGCGTGGCCGAGAAGGAGCCGGCGGTGATGAGGATCAGATGGGGATAATGGAGCACATGCTTCATGCCCTGGTTGAGGAGGCCCCCCCAGCTGGGCGTGCCGACGGGGAGGCCGAATCCGAGGTAGTCCAGCGAGACCAGGGAGCCGATGTAGGCCACGATGCCGAAGGGTGCGAAGGTGACGATGGGGACCAGGGCGTTGGGGAGGATGTGGCGGGTCATGACCTTCCAGTCCCCCTGGCCCATGGCGATGGCGGCCTGGACGTAGTCGCGGGCCTTCTCCCGGTAGAACTCGCCGCGGATGGTGTAGGTGATGCCGATCCACCCTCGGAGGATGATGAGCAGGATCACCAGGTGAAGGAACTGGGGTTGAATGATGGAGGCGATGATCATGATGGTGAACAGGAAGGGGACGGAGGACCAGATCTCGATGAAGCGCTGGACGAGGATGTCGGTCCATCCCCCGTAGTAGCCCATCACGCCGCCCACGATGACGCCGATCGAATACCCGATCGCGGCCACGAGGAGGGCGAAGAGCAGGGATATCCGGAATCCGTAGGCGAGCTGGGGCAGGACGTCCAGGCCGGAGTCGTCGGTTCCCAAGGGGTGCTGCCAGTCGGGCGAGGTGGGGGGGCGGTCGGGAAGGTCGAGGAGGTGCTCGCTCCAGGAGTAGGGGTACAGCGGCATGACGCACCATGCGCTGCCGTCCTTGAAGGTCTCATAGAGCGCCTCGTGCTGCTCGATCTTCTCCTTCGTCTTCTGGTACTTCTCCCACTGGTAGTAGGAGTCCTCCTTCCGTGGAGCGGGCTTTCCCTCGATCTCCTTGCGCATCTCGGCGATGTCGGCGGCGTAGTCGTCGGGATCCCTGCTGTAGCGTTTGAACCGGCGGTAGTCCACCTCGCTCTCGCCGATCTGGCCCCACTCGCTCTTCTTCTGGAAGTAGGTGACGTCGGTGAAGAAAAGCACGGAATGCAGCCACTCCTTGACGGCGGGAAAGGCGGTCTTTCCCTGGTAGTGGATGGCTATGGGGCGGTTGTTGAGCATGAGCTCGAGGAAGAAGGAGAGAACGAAGAGCGTGGTGATGATGCGGAAGGCGTAGTAACCGCGCTTGATCCGCTTGAAGCGCGCGATGCGCTTGGCCCAGATGGGCGACATCTCCATCTTGAAGCCCATCGCCCTTCCGGCCTTCGTCACCAGAAAGGGCAGCAGCTTGTGGGTGAAGAGGAACCCCGCCGCGAGGATGTAGATCACGGTGAAAATGGTCCACGCAGCCGACACGATGTCCTCTCCTTAGCTGAAGCGGATCCGGGGATCGATGAGGGCCCACACGATGTCCGAGAAGATGTTCCCGGTGAGGCGCAGCAGCACCCCGATGACCAGCACGCCCAGGATGATGGGGTAGTCGCGCTGGATGATGGACATGTAGCCCAAAAGGCCCATGCCGGGGATGTTGCAGGTCTTCTCGATGAGAAAGGAGCCGGCGAACAACAGACCCAGTGCGTGGCCGATCCCCGCGGTGATCGGGATCATGGAATTGCGGAGCGCGTGCATGAAGATCACCCGGCGCTCCGAGAGCCCCTTCGCGAAGGCCGTGCGCACATAGTCCGCCCCCAGGTTGTCCAGCAGCGAGTTCTTCATCAGGATGGTCATCAGGGCGAATCCAGTGATGAGGTAACCGATGACCGGCACGAACATATGGTGCGCCCGGTCCAGGATCTGCTCGAAGAAACCCATCTCGGCGAAGTTCTGGCTCTGGAAGCCCCCCAGCGGCACCAGGTCCCAGTAGGAGCCCCCGCCGAAGAGCACCAGGAGGATCATGCAGGCCACGAAGCCGGGCACCGAATAGCCGAGGAACACGAGGATGGAGGACCCCGTGTCGAAAACGGAGCGGTGCTTCAAAGCCTTGAAGATCCCCAGCGGCACGCAAATGAGCCAGGTGGCGATGTAGCCGGAAAGACCGAACCAGATGGAGACGGGGATCTTGGAGCCGATGACCTTGAGCACCGGGTCGCCCTGGATGTAGGACGTCCCGAAGTTCCCGGTAAGCACGCCCCAGAGCCAGTAGAGGTAGCCCACCAGGACGGGCTTGTCGAGCTTGTAATACTCCTTGAGGGCGTCCATGGCGTCCTGAGGAATCTGGAGATCCCCCGTCATGTCACCCCCGCCGGCGCCCCCGCCTTCCTGCATCATGGCCTGCTTGATCTGGAGCTGGGCCTGCTCGATCGGCCCCCCGGGGACGATGCGCAGGATCGAGTAGACCATCAGCGTGATGCACACGAAGGTCACGGGGATGAGCAGCACCCGCCGGATGAAATAGGTCATCATCCCGTGCATGGAGCCCGAACCTCCTTCCCGTCGGTTTCACGATTTCCGCGCGCCCTGCGGATCAGCCGCCCCCTCCCCCGCCGAAGGCCGCTCAGCTGCCCTGGGCCTCTTCCAGGGCCTTGCGCTTATCCGGATCGAACCACCAAAGCGTCTTGATCTGGCGGTAGTCGCCGGTCTTGGTGAAGTAGTAGTCCGGGTGGTCCATGTAGTACCAGAAAAGGATCCGGTTGAAGTTGGATGACCACCCGAGCGCATAGGGATGGGTCTCGAAGACGATCTTGTCGATCTCCCGGATCAGCCGGACCCGTTCCTGAAGATCCATCGTTTTCTTCTCGAGCTCGCACAGCTCGTCCACACGCTCGTTCTTGAAACCCGTCAGGTTGTTGTTGTATTTCTCGTCGGCCAGCTTGGAGAGCCACTGGTTCTCCGGATTGGGGAAAAGAATCGCCCCCCAGCTCTGGTAGGTGATCGTGAAACTGCGCTCCTGCACCTTCTTGTAGGTCGTCCGCCAGTCGGTGAGCTTCAGGTTGAATTTGATGCCCGCCTTCTTGTAGTCCTCCTGGACCACCGTCCAGATCCGCTTCCAGTCCTCGATCCCGTACTCCAGGGTGATCTCGAAGATCTCCCCGTCCTCCTTCACCAGCCAGCCGTCCTTGTTGCGCTCCTTCCAACCCGCCTCGGCAAGCAACTTCTTGGCCTTGGGCGGATTGTAGCGGATCTTGGGGTTGTCCGGGTTGGCCCAGACGCGGAAGGGATAGTAGGAGTCCAGATACTCGTACTCGTTGAAGAAGAGCTTGTCCATCAGCTTCTCGCGGTTGAACAGGTAGGTGAAGGCCTTGCGAACCCGGATGTCGTCGAAGGGGGGCTTGCGCATGTTGAAGGCGAAGCCCGCGAAGCCGACCGGGGCCTCTGTGTAAATCTTGCGCTTCTGGATCCACCCCTTCTCGATCTCCGCGTAGTCCATCTCTTCCACCCAGCGCTGCGCCTTGCCCACCAGGTAGTAGTCGAACTCGCCCTTCTTGAACTTCTCGTACACCAGTTCCCTGTCCCGGACCACGATGAACTTCATCTTGTCGAAGTTGTACATCCCCTGGTTGGACGGCTCGTTGCGGGCCCAGTAGTCGTCCCGGCGCTTCAGCGTCAACCACTCCTGCTTCTTCATGTCGTCCAGCGCGTACGGCCCCGTCCCCGTGACCAGCTTCCACTGGTACTTCTCCAGGTACTCCTCCCCGGGGATGCGGATCTCCTTGGCCGGATAGATGGGCATCCCACCGAAATAGAGGAACAGCCGCCAGTTCAGCTTCTTCGTGTGCACCTTGATCGTGTACTTGTCGATCACCTCCGGCTTCTCGAAGTTCTCTCCGTATACGATCACGTTGAAGGGATCCTTGACGTCGGGGTTCGTCTTGAACTCCCACGTGGCCAGCACGTCGTCGGCCGTCACCTCCGAGCCGTCCGCCCAGCGGGCCTGCTCGTCGATCTTGAACCAGAACGTCCTGAGATCCTTCGAAATCTTCCAGGACTTGGCGAGGCTCGGGATGAACTCCATGGTGGTGGGATGGGTCCCGATCAGGCTCTCGTACATCAAACCGTGGATGTCGCTCAGCTGCATGAGGTTCGAGTTCGGCCCGTCCGTGCGAAGCGTGGTGGGGTACGATGTCCAGTGAAGGCGGATCGTCCCCCCCTTCTTGGCCTCCTTCGCCCCCCAGGGCTCGAAGTCGTCGTTGCCCTGCCACTCGTCGAATTCGCCGAACTTCAGGTCCGGAATCTCGCCCTTGTACTTCTCCCACGGCTTCTGCACCGTCTTGCCCTTCGGCAATTGCCCACCCGTGACCGATTCCGCCCCCCTCTTCTTCGGGCAACCCCAAAGAATCACCCCAGCCATCAAGCAGGTCGCGATGACACTGAGCATGCGCCTCATCGTCTTCTTCCTCAAAACCAGATCCAAAAACGTGATTCTACCCTTTCGTCACCGCGGAGCAAGGGATTTCGGATCCGAGCACTTCGCGCTGTGGCGGCTTTCGGGTGATGTCGGGCGGGGATCCTAGATTCCAGACTGGAGATGCCAGATTTCAGCGGCGGTACGGAAAGGAAAATATGGCCATGACTTGCCGACAGCGCGGATGCCTCGGGATGAGGTATTCGCGCTGTAGTCATTTTCGAGGTCCGCCGGCCTGCTCCGGCCTGCATTTTCCTCGGCCACAGCCGGTGCGGGGGAGAAGAGAGAAGAGAGAGAAGGGCTTCTGGGGTCTGG
>Ga0180432_10002531_pt1 | contig 27277 bp, 39 predicted proteins | sample SS_ome_10_FD_132414 | JGI IMG/M metagenome (GOLD analysis project Ga0180432, IMG submission 132414) | Hypersaline lake sediment archaeal communities from the Salton Sea, California, USA - SS_1_MS_2 metaG | ecosystem: Environmental > Aquatic > Non-marine Saline and Alkaline > Hypersaline >... | reverse complement strand
GGCCAGAGCATGAGAGGCGACGGCAACCACCTTTTGGTCTTCGAGCTCGTCGCCGTCGGCGTTCTCGCATGCGCCGATCCGGTCCCCAACCTCAAAGGTGGCGGAGGCACACGTGAATTCAAAAACCCCACCGGTCGCCACGCGGATCGGGTCGGTGTCGCCCACGCGGCTCCGTTGCATGGCCACGCCGAGAAACACGCTTGCGAATAGCCACTGGTTCCCGGTGAGGTTTCCCTGATCGCTCTGCGAGCTGGCAGGGCGGACGTCATCCGTGTTGAGAAAACACAGATCGCCGATTTCCACGGCAACGGCTGAATCGACGGCGGCCAACACTGGGTTGGTGTCGCCGCGCCGATAACGGAGTTTATCTGCCATAGTAGTTTCGTCTCCTTTCTGCTTGCGGAAACCTCCGCGCTATTCCGTAATCGACTCGGCGAACCGGCTGAAGTCAAAGCTCCCGGCGTCATCCGACCCGCCGCTCGTCGCGTTCGACGGCGACGATTTCGCCTTGCCGGCCTTACTGGCCGCCTCGACGAGTTTCTTCCGATCCTCGATCAGCGCCTTGCGCTTGTCGCCGTCCTCTTCGGCGAGTAAGACGCCCAGGAACACCTCGCCCGGCTCTTCGAGCTTGGCCTCCTTCAGCTCGCCCATCACCGTGTCCCGGTGCTTGGCGGCGGCCTGGGCCTTCTCGGCCTCGGCCAGCTTGGCCTTGAGCGTGTCGAGCTCCGCCTTCATGGCCTTGGTCCCTTCGGCCTCGGCCAGTTCGGCCCGCAGTTCTTCGAGGAGGTCCGGCCGCTGGTCCTTCAGTTGAGCCAACGTGGCCTCTTTCAATTCGAGTGCATCCACGTGGGTGCCCTCCGTTTCAAGGTCAACGTGTTCAAACAGCCCAGCCGTCGTTGCCGGCTCGGCCACCAGGTCGACGGAGCGCACCGAGGTGATCGACTCCACCACGGTTTTCCCTCCGCGTCGTTTCGTTTTCCCGGTCGCGTCGTGGGAAAGCCCCACGTTCTCCGGAGAATGCTCGGCGTCCCAGAAAAGCTGCTCCGCCAGTGGGTGCGACGGATTGATCTGCAGATTGCCGTAGAGACCGTCTTCCCGCGATTCGACCTCCGACAGGCGGCCGATCCGATCACGGTAGCTGCGGGGCTCGCTCCCCTCGGCATGGTCTACGTTGACAGCCCGGCCTTCATAGAGCCCCTTGGCCTCACGGATCGCAGCCGGTTCATAGTGCCGGTTGTTCTTGCTTTCGAGCCCCAGGATCTTCACGCCGCGGATCACGCCAGCATCGCGGTCGACGTTTAGGGAGACGCCGCGGTTGATCGTGAGTTCCTGAAGCCGCTCCAAGCCCGGCGGATCCGCCGATTCCTTCTTCGCCCCGCCCTTCCGGTGCATCTCTTTCACTGCGGCATTGGCCGCTTTGATCGCAGCCGCCTCGGCCTTGGCCTCGGGGGTCCCCTTGGCCTTCTCCGTCTTGAGCGTCTTGTTGGCGACGGTCATCCACATCCGTGCCTCGGCCTCGCTCTTGATAGAAGAGTTCTTGGCTTTGGCGTCCTTTGTGGTCCAGGGCATGTCCGACACCTCACGCGCATGAAAAAAGGGCCCGGCCGATTCCAGATGGGCTTGCCATCCAAATCGACCGGGCCCGGTTGTTCCGATACCCGCTAGTCAGCAGCAGCTACGACTTAGGTCACTTGTCCGTCCCCTTGAGTTCACGCTCCAACGTTCGAGCTTTGCCCGCCTCGAAAATCGCCACCACGCCCACGCGGCCGTAGAAATCGGTTCCCTCGGCCTCGGTCCAAAGCTGGTCGAGCCGGCGGTGGGCGATGTCCCTCAGCGTGGGCTCGGCCTTCGGTTTCGGTGCCGTTTCCTGAGGCAATAAGCCAGATTTACCAGATTTGCCCATACTGTGTCAAGACCTCCTTGCCTCTGAATTACGCTGCTGCCCGTGCTATCATCGCCTCCCGACGCCTGATAATCTCCTCGACCGCGGCACGCCGGGCTTGCCGGGCGGCAACAGATTCCCCCTTGATCGCCTGGGGGCTCAACAGGCGCCCGTCTGGCCCGATGAAGTCGATCCACTCGGGGGCCCCGTCCAACACGCTCTGAGCCGCCCTGTAGCGTCTGACGCCCACTGCTGCGATCCGGACGGGCTCCTCAGCCGCAAGAAACCATTGGCTGTAGGCGGACGGGTCCGGGATCGTGTCGGCCGTCGCGTTGGCGAAGTCGGCGCCAAGAGCCGGGTCCGTCAGAAATTCCTCCGGCGTCGCCAGAACAGCAGATGCAAAGCACCGGCAATTTGGCGCATCAGGCAGATCCGGCAAGACCTCCCCATCGTCGGCGACGAAGCTCCCATCAGGCTGCCGATCATACCGCTTGCCGTGGCGCAGCGCGTGCTCCGGCCGCGTGTTCTGGTCCAGGGTCGCGATGATTTCCTGGGCCCCGATCAGGTCGCCCGCCTGTTGCACGGTCCGCTGTTGGGCAAGCTCCCCGATGCGCCGGCCCTCGGTCCGGGCGATCCGCTGCGCCTTGTAGGTGATCCCTTCTGTGAGCGGCTTCAGTCGGGCCCGCAAAGCAGACAGACCTTCACCCTCGGCAAGCCCTTGGGTGAGTTCGCTTCGCAAAGCATCACGCGTGGGGCCCTCCCAGCTTCGGAGCCGTTCATCCCACGCCATGCCCCCGGGGCCCTTGTGGTCGAGCCAAGCCTCGATGTCCTGTTGCGAGGGCGGCTGAAAGGTCATCTCAGCCAAAGCCGCCTCCCACTCTTCGGCGCTCATCTTCGGCTTGGCTGGCTCATCGGCGATCCGCTCTTGAAACACACCGATCGCTCGGAACCATCGCCGGGGCACCGTTTGGGCGAAGCCGCCAAGCGCCCGGGCATGGGCGTCCTGCGCCAGTTTGGCGAACCGGCGACGGATGATGAACGCGGCGGATTGGAACGCCTCATCTACAAGCCGCATGGCGGGGTCCTGCCAGGCGTCCGGCTGATCTGCCGCAAGTCCGACGAGCCCGCGGAACAACTCGTTGAACGGATGCTCAAGGGCGCGCACGAGCCGCTCTACGTCCGCGTGCATTTCGATGCGGTCGCGGTGCCAGATGGAGGCGAGGCGTTGGTCAATCGCGGTTGGCATTTTCACCCCTCCCCTGCAAACCGCCCACCGACCGGCGAGAATGACGGCTCGTCTTCACCGTCCTCGTCGTCGTCATCAACGACGGGGTTCACTATTACGTTCAGCGTTCCATCGTCCAACACGCTGAGCTTGAGTTCATCCGCCAAGCTGATCTGGTCAATGATCAGCGTCCGGCGTTGCTGGCTGTAGACGACGCGCATGATCAGTCTCCCGGTTCTGGTTTATCGCCTGGGTCACTATTTGGCCCCTGTCCGAACGCCCCGCCAAACGGCGACGGCGGCACTGGGTATCCGCTCTCTTGGTCGGCCTCCTCTTCCATGTTCTCCTTCTCGGCCTTATAGTCGAGGTTGTGCCGGCTGGCCAATGTCTGCTTGCTCATCGCCTTGTTCGTCACGAGGATCTGGTCGGCCTGCGCGTCCTTCAGCCGGTCGCGAGTTCGCACGCTGGGGCCCTGGGCTACGATGTCCACAAGATCGATCGCCTCTTGCGGCAAGACGCCGGATGCAACCGCGTGCTCGCGAGCATGCGTTAGGACCTCCTCATCGTACGCGATGGTATCAGCCTGGGCGCGCTCGAATGCCTTGACCGCCGGACCCTCCGCTACCATGGTTGAGGCATAATTGGCGTTGGATGCGTCCGAGGTCAGCATGAACTCCGGCATGCAGACCCGGCTCGCGACGGCGCGAAGCTCGGCTTGGATGCCGGCGATTTGCTGGGCAATCTCCGGAGCCGGCGGATACTCGAATTCCGTCTGTGCTCGAACGTGGCGCACGGTCCCGGGCCGCACACGCTGGTAATCCGTCGTGTCGCCCTTGCTGCTCGTTACGCTGATGTCAGTCTTTCCGTCCAGATACGATTGCACCTGAGCTTGGGTTGCCCCCAGGTGCCTTTCAATCCACGGCGTCATTGAGCGGCTTGTCGCGAGAATGCTGATCGACCTGAGAAGCGTCAACGCCCTTCGCAGATTCGTTCGGACTGGGTAGAACAACGGCACGCCGCGAGGGCTGGCGAGGTCCACGTTGTCCTTTCGGTGCTGAACTTCGTTCGCTTCGATGAATTCACTGTTCACGAAGTATCCCACAGCCGTCTCTGCGTCATCAGGATCGAACTCGATGCCGTAGCGGACGTTTGGATTGCCCGACTGGCTGGCGGGCGTGGTGATATGCTCGGGCTCGAGAAAGCGTACCAGCAACATGCCGTCGCCGCCCGGGAAGAATCGCAGGAACGCCTCGCCGTCCCGATCCCGTCGCCAGACAGACTCTTGCTGCCTTAAGTACCACCGATTTGCAGTGATCCATTTGTCAAGCCAGTTCCGGACATCATCGAGCAACTCCTCATCGGGCTTTTCGCCCGGTTTCATTTCCACCCTGTACTGGTGGCCATCGCCCGCGATATAGTTGACGCGGTTCTCATGGCCGCACCTGGCGAACGGGTTCTGATTCCAGAGCAGCCGGCCATGGTCCCTCACCTCCTTTAGCCCTTGCTCGTTCTGATAGACCGGTGCAATCGCACCCGCACTGGCCAGCCCAATCGCAGACCAGCGGCCGCTCGCGTCGAACAGGTCATCGTTGGGGTCGACGTATCGGTCGCACAGATCAAGCGTCGACTCCATCGCCCTGAGTTCGTGCTGGATGGCCCGCAGGACGGTGTCGTCCTGACGTTGCCGGAGTTCATGGAGCCGGCTGCCGTTGCGCCACGTGCGGACGGCTTCGGAAATGCCTGGAAAGTACATGCGGTCCTCCGTGCTCAACAGCCGCTGGTCGACGCGGCCAGCTTCTCGAAAATCTCCCGGCGTCTGCGGTAAATGCGTTGCTCCCGGGTGTTCACCTCGGCCTTGACCTCCTTGCAGAGCTCCACGTAGTCCGTATCGTGCAGCCCTTGCGAGACCACATCGAACGTGTCAAGGATCTCGCGGCGGATGGGGGTACGGTCAGTCATAGGTCGACGCCGTGCATGGCTTTCATCCAGCGCTTGTAATCGCCAACGAACCGCTCGGCGTCATGTAGACTGCGGAATCTGTGAATCGACACCGGCCCCAACATCCCGCGCTCCCTGTTTGCGCATCGGTCGCAACCGTGTGGTGCATCGATTGAGACACCTCCCGCAAGGTCATCCTCGAAAATCTCCAGGCAGCCGGTACACACGGCATGTGTATATTTCAGCAATACCTCACTCAACCTTCTCATGGGTCTGTCTCCCGAATCACAGGTAGGATTTGATTCACCTCCCTCTGCATACTTCTCCTGCCACCCTCTCCGCCATTTCCAGCGCGTCCGGCCCGTCGTCATGCTCCCCGACCGGGAAGTCCATCAGTTGATCGATCAGCCGCCGGCCATGGTTCCCCTCATCGTCCAGCACGCGAATCTTCCGGTCAGCGATGTACGGGTTGAGCCGGCGAATCCGAAACTCCTTTTTCAGCCCCCCGGTCTCCATGGGGATCGGGTTGTACTGCTGACCGAAGCCGCCAGCACTCTCGCGTTCCAAGTTGTGGCAAAGCAGTTCTTGGAATTGCACCGATTCGATCCCTACGGCGTCCGGCTGCCACTCGTTGCACCAGCCCAGGAGCTTGCCGGTGATCCTGTTGAGCGGGATTCGTTCGATGTGGGCCGCCACCCACAACAGCCGCTGTGCGAACCCGAGGAAGATCAACGCCGAGTAGTCCCCCTTCTTATCGCTCTTGCCTTTGCTGGGGTCGATCGTCACAAGGCGGGCTTGGAAGTTCCTGGGAAACAATCGCCTTGGCACCAGCACCCCGTCGAACAGGTGCGGCGACCACTCCGTCCCTCCGGCCTCGGACGGGTCCTGCTGATCGACCGCCGCGAAGATGGCCGGGTCAAGCCGCTGCTCTTCCTCAAGCGTCTTCAGCGACTTGTGACGCGGCCAGAGGGCATCACCTTCCTTCCTGGGATCGTCCGGGTGCGTCTTCTCCGCCTTCCTGATCGACGGCAACTCCATTACGCGCCACCGATCGGGCTGTTGCCGGAGGAGCCGACCGCACAGGTCGTCTCGGCTTCGGCGGGTGTTGACGATGATGATCCTCGCGTCTTCACCGATCCGGCGAAGGATCTCCGCAGTGAAGAACCGCCAGCACTGTTCACGCGCCGAGGCGGAAATGGCCTCCTCTTGGTTCTTCAGCACGTCGTCAATCAAACAGAGCGACCCGGGCCAGCCGGCAATGCCCTGTTCGCGACCCACCGCCTTGAAAAAGCCGTTGTGCCCGACCACCTTGAAGTAGTCCTGCCTCGAAACGGCGACTTCCTTGTCCCCGGCCTTGCGCAGCCGCACATCCGGAAACAACGCTTGGTATTCCTCACTACGGATGATCCGTTGTACGTCGATGCCGAACTGACGGGCCCAGTCACCCGAGTACGTCGCCGCGATCACCTGCTCGTTCGGGTTGCGGCCGATCGCGTAGGCGGCCGCCCGGCGCGTCGCGAGTTCGGTTTTGCCAACCTGGGGTGGTAACAGCACCATGGTACGACTACCGGGCGTCTCGATGGCTTTGTCGAGTTCCCTCGCCAACACGCGGTGATGCCAGTTGACTACGTACGGAGGCGAGCCCCCGAAGGTGAAGCGTGTGAAGTCAAGCAGGTTCGTGCGGGCCCGGCTTACCATTGCCTCCCACGCTTCGGCCGTTCCCGTTTCCGCTGTGAGCGTCAGCAGGGCCCTGAACGCCTCCGGATCGTGACAAGAGTCGATCGATGTCGGCCAGTCTGCGGGATACGAAGTCTGCTCGTTGCTTCCCATCTGAGGTGTCCTTGACCTCTAATTCGTAACGCTCGCGATACTCCGGCCTCAGTAGCTTTGCCCGGAAGATCAGCAGCACGTCGCTGTAGCGCCGGATGTGCCCAACCACGTCCTTCTTGAGCGGCTTCCCTTCCTCGCTGTAGATGGTGCCGAACACCGGCTCATCGACGCCAGTGACGCCACGCCGGACGATTTCCGCATCGATCCGATCGGCCGCGGCTTCCTTGGCATCCGCGAACCGGGCTGGGTAGTTGGGATCCTCCTTCAGCCAAGCGTAGTGGCACTGCCGGTTCACGCCGGCCGCTTCTGCCGCCACGGTGATGATTCCGCACTTCGCGTACGCCTCCAAGAAGCGATCTTTCTTTTCACCCTGACTGAGGTCCATAGTACCACCTACTACGTTTCTCCCCTCTACCAAGTGGCACGCTGCGCGCGCTATTCTAACGGCGGGGGCCGTTTGTGGAAATAGTAAAAGCCCGCCGGGTGTTAACCCAACGGGCTCCTCGCCTGCCATGCCTGGCCAGGCCGTGCCATGCCCCGCCAAGCCTCGCCTAGCCCCGCCTGCCTCACCCCGCTTCCACCCTCTCCAAGTCATCCCCGTACCGATCACGCTTCGGTGCCTCCTTCAACACGTGCTTCACCGCGGCCCAAATGCAACTGGGGCCGACAAACCGCGTGTTGCGCTTTCGCCCAAGTCGCCGAGCGAGTTTCATGACCGTCGCCAGGTACCACACCAAATGATCGTACAACTCCTCCAGCGCGGCTTCCGAAAAATCGCCCGGCTCTGGTGTCCCGCTGACAGCCGTCATCCCGGCGTGGGGCCCTCTGCTGATCTGCCATTTCGCACCGGTCTCTTGCCGGATTCGACACCAGAGCTTCCGCTTCAGCACGCCAAGCTCTCCTTCGGTGCCCTCCAGTAAGCTCGTTTCGGATGCGACCGCGCGCAAGCGCCGGAATTCTTCCACGCCGACTTCGCTGGGCGGAATCAGGATATCAACCACCGCAGGCAGGCTCAGGCACATCAGGTGCCCCGCGTTGCCCCCTTCGGCGAAATCTGGCGGCAACGGCGTCTCTAACTCGATGACCTGCTCTCCTTCCTCGACGATCGGTGTCGCCTTCGGTGTTGGTTTCGTCTTCCTCGCTCGCTTGGCCACGACTCACTCCTTTGCGTGTCCTGCTCGTATTGCCGCAAGTGCATCCTCGATCGGCGCGGCGGTCTCTTTACCGATGCCTTTGACGCCCTTGTGCCACCACGTCCCTTCGCCGTCCATGCAGTCGGCGAGTTGCCCCAGGTTCTCAATGCCAGCGTCCGAGAGTTTGGTCAGCATGGCCTCCGTCACGGTGATGGTCTTGGCCCTCAGCGTTTCCAGCGGGGCCTCTCGCCAATCCAGCGACTCGCCTTCCCCATCGTCCAGGCCAGCGAAGAGCGGCGTCTGGGCTTCCTCGGCCGCGTCCAAGGCGGTCTGGTTCATGCCCAGGGCTACGTCGACCCCATACCGCTCGATGATCTCGGGGAATTCCTGGATAGGGTGTTTCCGGCATCGCCAGCATAGCCGCTCCCGAGCGTCCAGCTTCTGGTTGCCGTCCCGGTCCAAGTCGGGCTTGGCGTGGCACAGTTCGTGGTCGATGACGAGCCGCTTCTTTTCGTCATCGAGCCCAGCCCAAGCGTCTTCGTTCAACTGGATCACGAAATCGTAGGAATCGCCGAACCGGCTTCCAAGGGCCCGGTCAAGGTCGGATGCCTTCTTGATCTTCGCCAGCGTGAGCACGCGGTCGACGTCGGGCTTCCAGCCGCGGCGGTAGCAGAGTAGGATTGTCGCCTCCTTCAGATGCTCGTGATGCTCGGGGATCAGTGCTTCCATGATCTTGTACGGCTCCGTTACTTTTCCCGCGTGCTTCCGTTCGATCGGCCGCACATTGACGGGCTTCCGCTTGTCGGCGGGGTCTGACTTCTTGCGCTTTGCCATTTTCGGCCTCCTTTGATTGGGTTAACGATCACCACTCCGTATCAAACAACGTCCCTTGCCGCTCGCCCGGCTTCGGACCGAGCACGATCTCAATCCAGCCTGGCGACTCAATCGCAACCTCTTCCATGCTCTCGGCCTTGATCTGCGAATCCCGTTCGCAGGCCCCGGCGTGTTCCAGCGAATCGAGCAAGGCTTTCCAGAGCCCATCGAGGTCGCGCTCGCGTCTGTCGGGCATGACCACGCGGACCTTGATTGCCAACTTGCCCTCGAAGGTGACGCCGACTTTCTGCCAGAGCCTGATGACTTCCTTGCGGTAGGCTGTGCCGGCCGCACTGATGTACGTGATCACGCTCGCTTCCCTGATCGACTTGCCGACAACCTTCGTACGCCAGTACCGGTTGATCGAAGGCGGAAACGGCAACCGCACCGACACCGGCTCCGTGCTCAGCCGCAACCGCTCTCGCCTCGCAGCCTTCGCCTCGGCCTCATCCTTGCGGCGGTCGGCCCAATCTCGGCCGCGCTGCCTCTTGGCGAGGTCTCGGGCTTCCTCGATGGTGACGACGCGTTGGGTCATTCGGTTTCCTCAGATCACGCGCCGATGTTTTCCAGGAGGGCGATCTGGGACCGGTTATCAGCAAGCGCATTGAACTGGATTGGCGGAAGCCCACAGGTAATGTTCACAGGGTCTTTCATTGGGTATCCGCGCGAAGCGTTCTCACGGTCATGAAACCCAATAAGAGGCGATCCATCGATGGTCCAAACTGACGATTGCGCCATCGCCACATAGATCCGCTCGAAATCCCGGCGTAACCACTTCTCCTCTTCGGCCTCGACCATCTCGGCCCACACTTCCCAGGCGCGATCGCCGCCAGCCAAGTTGCGGAGCGTGGCCATGATGAGCGGGTCGTCGAAGTCGACCGAGTGGTAAGGACAGTGCTCCTTGGTCGCGTCCATCAGTAGCCGCCATGCCAGAACGGCGCGATGCTCCGGGATCATAACGCCCGCCAACGCACGAAGCTCAGAAACGGTGGGCATGAAACGACAAGTGCGGATCGCCTCATCGATGGCCCGTTCAACCGCCCCAAGCGTCAGATCACGCAGCCCGATCCGATACGCTTCGATTGTCGCTTCGGTGATGGTCTGCCGGTACGCCTCCGCGAGCACGCCGACCAGTACCGCCAAACGCGATGTTTCATTGCGATTCATCCTGGAGCCTTTCTTGAAATGAGCGGACAGTGGCGGCCGTTCCGCGGGGGTCGGCAGACTGTTGACCACGACCTGACTCTTGAGCCCTCGCCATCCAAGCAGAGAGGAACTTGGCCATTCCACGAGGCGTCTTCCGTTTCGCTTCATTGTCACGACACCACTGGCGAGCCTTGCGAAGCTCAGACTCGACGTCTAGGTGCGGGTACGACTCTCGGAATTCACTCAGCTTGGACACAGGCAACGCCCACGTTTTGGAGCAGCCGACCGTCGGGAACACGAAGGAAGTGGTCGGCTCGAACTTCAGGTCCGAGCAAGACGTTGCGCCAGCAACGTCAAAGTGTGATACTGGTTCTTGTTCTTGTTCTGATACTGGTTCTGGTTCTGGTTCTGGTTCTGGTTCTGGTTCTGGTTGGCGTGACATGTCACGTTTGTGTCCCGCTGGTGGCGTGACACCTGTCACGCTCGCGTCACGCTGTCTCTGTCGACGTTTCCTCTTGCAGGACAACAACCTAGTGCGTGCCGATGTGCCGAACCGCTCCTCAAACTTCGGGATCTGTACCCCATTCTTACTAGATGCGAGCCATCCAAGCGCCTCTACCTTGGACCAAAACTGTGCATCTCCGCCACATTTCAGCGCGACACCTGTCACGCTGATGTCACGCAAAATACCCCCCTCTGTGTGACGGTCTCCCCATATCCAAAGGCGGGCCAATCTGAGCAAAACGACGCCGAGCCGAGCCTCGGCATCGGTGTAGGTGAGATCATCCGAGGATGCCAACGCAAGGACCTCTTCCTTGTCCGGCAGTTCGTGATCGTAAGGAATCCAATCTCCGGCCATCTGTGCGGCCTCCGTTCCTCGCCTGATCAGTCTTCCGTTGTCGGCGCGTCCGTTGTCTCTGGGGCATGAACCCTAAGCTCAGACCCAGGCACCTCAGAACGCAGACCGAAAAACATCTCCAAGTGTGCGCGTAGGATCGGGTGCCAGCCCTCCCAAGCGACGATGTCTCGCTGTTCGTGAACTGTCGCGAGAAGCCGCAAATCACCCCAGCAGCAATCACGAGAGAGAATTGCTGTTCGCCACTTCTGCAACGGCGGCATCGCAGCCCAGAACGACCTCCAAAATGGGAGTAAAGATACACGCAAGCCGGCACACGAAACCTCGAACATCAACGATAACACGAACTCGCCGGCCTTGATGGACCCGCCGGCCTTGATGAACTCGCCGGCCTTGATGAACTCGCCGGCCTCGATGGACCCGCCGGCCTTGATGAACTCGCCGGCCTCGATGAACTCGCCGGCCTCGATGGACCAGCCGGCCTCGATGGACCGTACAATTGCTTTCTTTCGACAGATGCACTTGCCTTTTACACGCAAGCACATCGCAGGTAGGTCCACTTCGCATTCAATAATCAAATGTCCAGAGTAATCGGTTTTTAGATCCTCTGGCTTCCAAACAGTTTCCGTCTCCATGTTTTCTCCTTCGCATATTAGCCTTCCCCAAGTGTCTCCAGCAAATCCCTTCCCACGACCACCAGACGCCCCGTGCTGCCGTTGAGGCCGGAGAGGCGCACGTGGTAGGCGAGCCCATCGATCGGCTCTCTCAAGCCGCCTCCGGGCTCGATAGCGGTGATTCTGCCGATGTACTCGCACCCATCGAGTTGGACGAACACGGTTTGGCCGAGGTGGAAAGGGGGGCCAATCGAAGAATGAGTCACCGTTTTTCCTCCCTCGCAGCCAAGTCGGCCTCGTCCCTGTCAATCATGTGCTGTTCACACTGCTCTCGCAGGTGGACGTACAGATCCGGGTCCATGGTTTCCACGTCGAGCTGGCTGCCGTCCTGAAGTTCAACATCTGTCACCCAGACGCCGCCATCCGAGCCGGGGTAGTCCCGCGTCATCGGCTCTGCATCTGCCCAGTCGAAGCCGATCACCACGTCCGGCTCAGACTCGTCGTGCCGATCAGGCAGGTAGCCGTCGATCTCTACGTGTCCGCTGTGCTTAGTTCGCATGGGCGTCATCGCATGCCTCCCTCCGTTTCCTCCGCTCTCTCGCCCGCTCCTCACGCCTCAGCCTCGCGGACGGGTCGAACGTGCTATAGTCGCCATCGTCCTCCGGATCAAACTCCATCCGGCAGTTGTGGCAGTAGTACGCCCTGGGCGTTGCCGTGGGCGTGTCGCTGGGGCGGTTGCACTTGGGGCAGCGGGGCATGATTACTCCTCCTTGTCAGGCAAACAGTGGGAGCTCCTGTTCCCTCGCCAGTATCGCCCGCTCCATGTTCTTCCGGGCTGTCTGGTAGTATTCCTCTTTCAGTTCGATTCCATAGAACCGCCGGTCAAGCCGAAGTGCCTCGTAGCCTTCGGAACCGATTCCCGCAAAGGGCGAGAAGACGATCTCGCCAGGATTCGTGTAGAGTTTCACCAACCGCTCGATGACGCCAAGCTGCAACGGGCAAATGTGCTTGGTGTCATTCTCCCCCTTGCCCTCAGCGGTGTTGAGTGTATCGGTTGCTTTGATCTCATGCCACGACCAGCATGATTCGGCCCATGCAATCCAATCATTCCGCGAAGTCTCGCCAGCCACATCGACTGCGACCGCATTATCGCCAGGAATGCGGAACTTGATCAAATAATCACCAAGAGCCCCGCGACTGATACTCCTGTCTCTTTCCAGTCCAGCGAATTGCAATTCATGGCTATGGGTGCGGATCGCTTGGGCTTGCGGATTCTTCGACACAAGCCAATCGTACTCATAGATCAATCCCGAACGCTCACCCAGCCGGATGTTCAGCCCGCGGAAATCCATCAGCCCTTGACCACCGCTCCTTTTCATCCGCGGAATCTGGCACACATGCACGATCGCTACTCTCCCGGGCTTGACGATTCGTGCAAACTGGCGATAGAAAAACGACAGATGGATCTTAGTCTCGCCGGCCAAGTCCTCACTGTTACCGATATCGGCTTCCTCATTGGTATAGGCATACAACGACGGAAATGGCGGCGAGAACACCGCGAAATCAACGCACGCATCCGGCAACGTCGCCATGTGCTCAATGCAATCGCCATGCTCAATGTGCCATTCAGACCCGTTCAGTAAATCACACATTCAATCGAATCTCCGGAAAGGTTAGTTCTAATTCGCCGTCGCGAGCGATCATGCACCGCCGCTCGCAGCACTCTGGGCAGACTGGACCGTCGCATGGGTCATCACCATCGTAATAGGATGGCATCCATCCGGCGTCTATTGCCTCATCGATCGGAGGCATCGGCGTCTCACACATTACACAGCACATAATGCTTCCTCCCGGAATAGAGCTTCCTGCTCGATGGTGTCCTGTTGCACGCGGTCCTTCTTCCGCAACACGTTCTCCATCTGGATGCGTTCAATGTCCGTCATCGGCAAGTGAACATTCAACGGCTTGGTTGAGCCGACGCGGTTAGACCGCTTCACTGCCTGATAGAACGACTCATATGAGTCTTCACATGCAGAGAACACCTGCCGCGTTGCCCGCTGGAGATTCAAACCAAATCCGAGTATTTTCGGTTTGCTGATGAGTACCTTCTGCTTGCCGGCTTGGAAGTCGGCAATCATCCGCATCCGAACATCGTGCGGAGTTTGCCCGTCCATGCTCGCAGCGTTCGGGAAAGTCTCTTCGAGGAGTTTTTGCTCCGCGTTGTACTTGCACCAAATGATCGTAGATTCATCCGGCCATCCATCGATGAGCCGCTTGATATACTCCGGCTTCCGCGTTGGAATCCGCTTACCCTTGTAGCTCCCCTTTGCAATCTGAGCGAGAACCGACCTATTCGTGATTCCCCCGATACGGTCGGCAAACAGGCGGCCAGTTGCGCCAAACGCTAGCTTGTCCTGTTCCTCGGTCACCGGTACATCATGCTCGTGGATGATAATCGGCGGGATAGTCTCCGAGTTGTCCGTCCAGCCATATGTCGCTGGGTCCGTCATGAAGATGGCCCAGTGCGACAGGGCTCGATAGAATGGGCGAATCGCATGCGGCTTCATCACCCATCGCTCTTGCGTCTGCCCCTTGTTCACGAAGAAGCGAGCGAGAAAGCTGTTGACGGTCGGAAAAGCATCCATGAATACCGCGTGATTTGCGTACTCGATACGGTCGTTTGGTGCCGGCGTTCCAGTCGCGGCCATCTTCCAATCGAGCCCGCGGCCAAGCTCGATGCATTTCGTTCCCCATTTGCCATAGTGGCTCTTAAGATAACTCGATTCATCGAGGATTAACGCTCCCAGTTGCCCCCTTCGAAGGTCGGGCCGGATGGATTCATAATTGGTGATGCCGATTCCTTTTCCACACTCTAACCATGTCTGAAGCTCATTCGCGTGGATGTGTTCCATCGACAATTTGTCACCGAAAAACGTCCGCGATTCCTCCATCGTCTGATCAACTACCATCAAGGGCGATATGATCAGCACGGTGCGACCTTTAGGAAGCATCTTGAGAGCGTAGCGAGCAAACTCTAGAAAGATCGCTGTCTTGCCGAAGCCACAATCGATGAACAAACAATACTTCCGCTTGCGAATCGCGATTGACGTAATCTCCCGCTGATAGTCGAACATCCACGCGGGTGGTGCATAGCTCTCATTGCTGGATGATGGTACATGGTCAATTCGCAATCGCTCTGCGTACTCATCCGGAAACCACGCCATTCTCCCGCGGATCGTGTACGTGGGCAACTGCTTGATCCGCAGAAACAGGCGATAGTCGTCAAGGCTATCTGGCTTCAAGTAGACTTCCATTCCTTGCGTTCTCCTCGGACCAAATGATTGGCCTAGCCCCCTTTGCGTTTTCCTCTGTGGTTTCGCAGTAGCCCGATGGCCCGCCGATAAATCCCAATTTCGTCCGGATGCAGACTGGCACAAAGTATCGACGAGGGCCTACCGTCCGATCATTCGAGTTGTCCGATGAGCTCATCAGCAACCTCCGGGGTAATATCCCCCGACTCCGCCGCCGACTTGATCGCCCGCCGCACTTTGCCGGCCGCGATCGGGTCGCCCTTGGCCTTCTCCGCCTGCTTGCGGAGGTCGGCCGCAACGTCGATGCCGCCGGGTTTTGATTGCTCGGCTGGCGTGGTCTTCTTGTCCCGGGCTGCCTTGATCCCCAGCTTCCGGGCTTCGGCCTGCTCCTTCATCCAATCGCTGGCAGCGGCGGGAAGGTCGCCAGCGAACTCGGCGACAGCCTCATCGCACGCCTTGTAGCTGTTCGCGGATGTGAGTGCGGCCAGAAACGCCTTGCGGCTCGAGTCGTAGGATTCGGCGGGGGACTCGTCGGTCTGAGGCGACAACGCTGCCTCGATCAGCTCAGCCGTTTCCTCGGTCGCGTGTATCCACTGGGCCGTTCCGATCAGCCTGTAACACCACAGGTTCTTGTTCTTGGTGACCTGATACTGCTTGCCACCAAGCGTCAGTTCAGCAAGCCCGGTAACGTCGGTCTGGGCCCCATCGGTCTGGCCGGATGTCGATCCTTCAGCTTCCAGCCGATCGGCCAGTGCATCCAGGCTTCGCGGCGGTGCAGCCAATGGCGCGGGCTCTTGCGTCTCCTCGATTTCTTCTCGGGTCTGTAACCCCATCAACACCTCGGGGTAATGGGCCCGAATGAGAAACGTCGCCGACCGATAGCGGTACATCTGCTCCGGCATGGTCATCCACTTGGAAACCTGTTGCCCTTTGGGCTTGTGCCAACCTTCGCCCTTGACCATCCTCTGATCGACCTTGGGACCAGTAACGGTCTCACCGGTGAACGCATCGACTACGAAAGCCGTGCAGCCGTACTCATCGCCCTCGCCGTCGAATCTGTAGCCGAGTGTCCCCCGGATCTTGCCGGAAGCATTCAGCAACGCGATGGACAGCTTGGCCTCGAAGCCCGGCTTGCCGTGAACGATGTAGATGTTTTGGAGCAACATGAACGGGTCGACGTTCAGCCGCACGGCTAACTGACACGCAATAAAGCGATCCTCCACCTTGCCCCGGAACACCTCGGGGACGAGGCTACTCTTCGCAAACCCCACGGCAACCCGCCACAAGTGTTCAAACGCGGCGGAATCCGTCAGGTAGGCTGGTGCCTCCGACGTCACGCGCACGCTGGTCCCCGTCTGTCGGCTCGTCGCCGGAAGCTGGGGTTGGCTTTCTCCGACCGGTGCCTGACTGGTACGTTCTTGGGTTGCTGTACTCATTTCTTCAGTCTCCTCAGTTCGCGGTAAGTGATGGTTCTGGCCTCCCGTGCCTGTTCGTTCCGCTCCCTCTCCTTCCACTGGTACCGGCCCCCATCGGGCAATAGCCCGTAGGTCGCCTGCCCCAGGGCACCCTTCAGCTTATTCTCCATTTCACGCTTGATCCCTTCGAGCGCCTTGATCTGCTCTTTCGCCTGCCGCAACTCCCGGTCCCACTCCGCGGCCTCGGCCGGCAGATCGATCGTGGTGCCGTCTTCCGCCGTGTAGAGCCGTTTCAGGGCCTCGGCCGTGTCAGCAGACCCGTCGACGGGCGGGGGTGTCTGTGACACCACCAGAGCCCAGAATTCGGCCTCCTTTTCGATCATCGCGGCGATGAACCGGTCGTGTCGGGGCTGATCGAACCACACCAGCTTCTGCCCGCCGATCAGGACGCAGAGCGTGCCCCATTCATACCCAGTCACGGCAAGCTGGTGCTGGAGCTGGCACTGGTAGTAGAGCGGCGGCTCGTCTGACCATTGGTCGCCGGCGAATGCGTTGGTTGTCTTGATCTCCAGGCAGCCAATCGCGCCCCCGTTCTCGCGTTGCGAGGCATCAGGGGTTGCCCACATCCACGGGTGATCGGGATGGTGCCGGGCAATGTCTGCCCGGTTCTGCCGAACAATGCGGCCCGTCCTCTCCGCGTAGACCTCGGCAATCCGAGGTTGGAGATAGGTGCCCCACTGAACGGCCTCCTTCTCGGACAGGTCGGGCGGCTCAACCAGACCTGTTTTCTCGCCCCAAAGCGAGAATCGGCTCTTCCAGGGGCTTACCCCGATTGCGGCGGCGGCGTCGGACGCGCCAAGCCCGGTGTTGCGGTCGATGGTCGTGGTCATGCTTTCTCCTCCAAGTCAAAAGGAAATGGCCCATAGGTTCACGCTCCTGGAAACTACGGATTGCAGTGCGGCTCCTCATGTTCGAACTTCTCCAACAACCGCTCCTCATCGCCCTCCAATTCATCGCCCTCCAATTCATCGACGGCAGTTAAAAGCTTGCGGATCGCCAGGGCCAATTCACCTCGGTTCCCTCGCCGATACTCCTCGCGAACACTGATCGCCCACTCCACGACATCGCTGATCTGTTGCATGCTCTCGCGCGTCGGCTCAATACCGAATGCGGTGTGGAAGTTGCACTCGAACTCTTCGCACCGCTCCATCCACGTCTGGCAACTCCCGGACAGTTCGCGGTAAGACTCTTGCAGCAGTCGGCAGTTCCGCTCCGCCGCCCTCAGTCGATCGTAGGTCCCGTCTGCAAGTGTGACTGGCATTTGCTTACCCTCCTGCCCTAATCGAGTCATAAGAAGCCTCGGCTTCCGTAGCCCACCTCGAGCGCAGGACGCCATATGATTGCCGACCCCCATCCTCTCGCCAATAGGGGTTGCCCTTCGCATCATCGCTCCATGACACAAGCCCTGTGCCCAGTGGAGATAGTGTCTGTACCCCCATCCCGAAGCTACGGCTCTCGAACAGGATTGCAATCCCGACGATGGCCCCCGTATCTTGCCTTTCCGTGAAGGCAACTCTCGCCGGCGCGTGGCACATCAAGTCTCGGGTCCACGCGATAAAGCGACGTGCTGCCTCCGGCGTGATGCTGATGTGTTCGTAATAGGCCATCTGCTTATCCTCCAGGCGCAGCGAAAACCCCGGAGCGTCGGGGGCCAGTTACCGACACGTCCGGGGCTCGCTGCGGATTCTGATTGGTCGCGTTCATGTTCTGGCCCTCACGCTGGTATTATAACATTCCTGAAATCCCCGTCAACATGATTTTCTAGGAATCCTGCAAATTGGCCCGCCGGGGGGGCAGCAATTAAGCGTCCGGGAGCCAGCCGTTGGCAGTCTTGAATCCGTACAAGTGGGCGATCGCCGGGTACAGATTCACCGGCAGATCGACGCCCCCGCCCGCCTTGCCGCGTTCGTAGGCGTAGAGGTTAGAGCTTGGGATCACGTGGCCTCGCTCGGCCAAGAGATCCTGGACGTTGCCGATCGACCACCCCCGCTTTTCGCGGAGTTGCCTCAGCCGGGCCGCGACCCTGCCTGCGTAGGTCGTCTGGTCGGGCTCGCGTTGCGGGCGTGGCGTCACGGTGCGGCTCCTCTTAGATGAGTTACCGCCCATTCTAGCTTTCCTGGAACCGCTTGTCATGCTCTCCTCTCATGCCCCGCCTCGGCTTCTTGCCCGGACGGGGCTTCTCCTGGGTTACTGCGGCCTGCCGTCCGTGCATCCTTGTCCATGGCCGCTGCCGGCGTCTTGCCGGGCTCCATCAGATCACGCCAACAAGACGAGTGCGCCAATCACAAGAGTCAACAGCAGAATAGCCAAGTCCAAAAGGCTATACTCCGGCAGCCGTACCTTGCGGCATTCAGCCCGCCCGTCGTCGACCCACTCGAATCCGCCAGTCGTGGTCAGCACGCGGTCGACAGAGCAGTTGTCGCATTGGCAGTCGTCGTGATGCACAGCGGTTGCTTTGACGATCATGCTGGGTCCTTTCGTTCAAAACGCGAGCCGACCGGCCATCGGCCATCGAAGACGGGCGGTGGAAACAAACGCCCATCGCTGACCGGCCGGCTCGCAAGCTCCCGGGTTAGTTCTTCTCGCCGCCGCAACACACCATTACGGCCCTCAACTTTCCGATACACACATGCCGCCCCACGATACTCTCGGCAGACGGCTCGCCATGGGCTACCGCCTGTGCTTCGCATACAGCACAGAGCAAATATCCTTGTGGTGGTTCGGACACGAACTCCCCGCGTCCACAGTTCCCGCACCAGTACGTTGCCGTGTCGTGACTCCATTTGCCGCGAATGATATGGGAATCTACGGCACGAACACGGTGAATCAAATAACCCCGTGGGTTCCACAGGAAAGGCAAGGACGCTTTCCAGGCGATGTCGCGGCAATACTGGGTGTCGCGATACTTCTTCGGTTTTCGGGCGCAGGTGATCTTGGTGGGGCGACTCATCTGTCAATTCACTGGTTAGGAAGTGGTCCCCGTGGGAATCGAACCCACGCCAGCCGTTTCCCCGATATTTGTGATGACGGGCTTGTCAGCTTGTGAGGGCTGAGCATCTAGCCTCGGGACCCGCTGCACGTTCTTGGCTGGCCAGCGAGTGTCTTTTATCGTGCATAGACTCCAGGGGGACCAATGCCGGTTTCTCCAACCCACTGTGGGCCCGCCGCCAAAACCGGCAAAGGCAGGCGGTCTCTCTAGGATTTCAAAAGGATGCTGCCCGGCGAGGACGGGCAGCGATTCACTACGACAGGAGTTCCGGCTCTGCGGCTGCATTTGGCCTTCAGACGCCTCGCTCGAATTTGGGGCTCGGCCAGCCGCGCAACCACCGGCCCCTCCAAACCCTACGGCACTCTCCTGCCTCGCCCCCCTCAGCCGGGCTTCTGCCTCTTGCGGCAACCCTACGGGCTTTGGCCGCGAAGCGTCAACGGGGGACTGGTTCTCAAACGGGTATTTCAGAATCGCGGCCTCGGCAGAACGTCTATCAGCGACGGCCCTGGGGCGATCACAGGATTGACGTAGCTCTGCCGCGCCACCGCCTCGGTATGGCCGACCGCCTCGGCCGCCCACGCTACCCCACGGGCCGCCGCCGCGTAGCTCTCGGCGGGGTGCCGAGCCCTCCCGTGATCCGTGCGCCCCGCCAGCCTCCGGCCGGGCTTCCTTGCGAGTTCTCCGTGCCCTATTCAATTCTACCACCCTTTATGGTGGGAAACGGTCAGTGGTTCTGTTCGCGTACCTCGAAGAATCCTTCCAACTCGGGCTCTTGGTCCATCAAGAGCCGGGCGTAAAAAGCGGTGTAGTTGTTATTGAGTTTGAACTCCTCGCCCCTCGTTTGCATGGCGTGCCGCCAGCGGAGTACCTCGAAAAGCGACTTGATCCCGTACCGCTCGTGGCCTACGTGGCGAAGCTCAAGGGCGAGGGCCCTGAGCCGTCGATAGACCTGCGGGTTGGCCGCATGGAACCGCTCGAAGCGCTCGCGGAGCGTGAGGGGGCGGGACGGGGCTTCGGCGAATGGGAGGGCGAGTTGGGGCATTGCTACTGGTTTCGGATCTCGTCGATCTTGTTTTCCACTACGGCGGCGGCCAAGGGAAACGTCGCCCCCTCCCAATCATTCCACCACTTCGTGATCGCGGGCATAACGTAATCACTCCATAGGATCGTGCCGAGTTCATCGACCGGTGAATCGTCCTCCTGTTCTTCTGCAACCGGCATGATCGCAGGATGGGTATCTGGTTGCGCCTCATCCGGGTGTTCAACACTTGCCCTCCGCCCGATATTCGTAGTGTCGATCGTTCGCCCGTCGCGACCGATGCGCGTGGGTGACTGGTAATCGTTTCCAGTGTTGGAGGCTTCTGAACGAATCTTGCCAACAAAAGGGTGAGTCACCCCTACATGCTCCGCAATCTGCCGATCCGACAGCCCCGCCCCCTTCGGATGCTTCAGGGCCAAGAGCACGGCGCGGCGCTTGTCCTCGTTGGTGCGACGCTGGCCATGGGTCTGGTTCGCGGCGCAGGCGTACCAGCGGGCCTCGTCCACGGTTCCCTTGTGGACCTCGCATTCGAGGCGCGCCAGATTGGCTTGCCGCGCAGCGTGGTAACGGTGGAACCCATCGGCCAACCAATAATGACTGCCATCGTGGAACACTACGATTGGAGGTAGAGCGGTCTCCGCTTCGTAGAGTTCGGCATACTCCCGCACAAGCTGATCGTCCAGCGTGACGCGCGGCTGCGTGTCGCCATCAGTCCGGATCTCGTCCAGCTTCAGACTACGAACGGGGCAATTGTTGCTGCGCTTCAGGCGAACCATGATTCCTCATATCACATCCGGAAGCCGATTCGACCGCCGACCCTTGTTCAGCATCCGAACGATCCCCTGAGCCCACACTTTCTCCCCACCTATGGCATAGAACGTGGAGGCTTCATTAATGCTGCGAATAAGCCCCTCGTGTCCGATTCTGATAAGGCTGTCCGTATAGCACCGCTTCAGGAGAGTCTGCTTGAGTCGCCGCAAGTATCGCTCAAGATAGCACATACCCCCGACGATGCGATCATGAATTGACTGTCCATGGTGTATTTGCACAATCAGCGGCCATGCGTCTGTAAAGACATCGGGTTCTGATTCGTAGGATGACATCAGCCGCATTACACACTTCACTGATTTCGCGGCGCCGGTTCCCTTGACAACGTAGCCGGCCCCGAGCACAAGTTCATTGATCTTGACCGCTGTGGCATCTTTCGCAACCAGCATTGCGCGGAAACGATCTACGCCGCTCATCGCGCCACGCACCGTGTTCGCTCGAATGAAACCATCCGCCTCTTCGGAGATCTCGTCAGTCCGAAAAACGATACATGGCAACGTTGTGATGTCTGACCGCTTGTCAGCCGCCAACTTTCGATGTTGCCCATCGAACACAAAAAACAAGTCGGCGGCACGATGGGCTACGAGAAGTGCCCCACATCCTCGCCATGACCATTCGCGAGCAATCTTCAGTACACGGGCGTTGGATACGTTGTTGCGCTGGTAGGTTGGGTCGACGTGGAGGAGCGTCTTGTTGATGTAGACGAGCGAGCCGGGCTCATCGACAATCGTCCAGTCGAACACATCGACCTTTGACACCGATCCTGAGGCGTTTGGGAGTTTGTGCTGATCGTCCTGAGGCAGACTTGGCGCAGAAGACATCGTTACCTTCCTTGCTCTAGAGAATGGGAATTGCTCAGTTGGAGCACCAACCGGGGGGCCGGAGCGTCGGCCGAAGATGGTGCCAGTGGTTCAGGAAAGGCCTGCCCGAGTTGCGAGGCTCGGGTTACGCATCACAGACCAGATGACACCAATATACCAATCCGTTGGCGATTTACAAGGGGAGTTTGGCGATTTTCGTGAAATTCACGGAACTCCCTACGCTGATTCGGGTTCCGGCTTGCGGAATTCGGGATTTCCCCGAGGCGGAGGCGTGAAGTTGTGGACAGCCGATTGCTCAAGCAAACGCTGGCCGCCAAGATCGCGAGCAGGGAGAAGGCCCTGTCTGATGTAGCGGCACACCTGGGAATGGCTGCGACCGAGGATTTCGGCCGCCTCATAGACCGTGTAAAAACCAGGGATCGCGCTCACAGTTGACATGCCTCCATTGTACCGATAGGTTGGCAGTTTGCAAGCCGAAAAGATGCGGCGGCTGTTCCTCGGTCCACAGCACGCAAACCGCCCGGCCCTTGCGGGTGCCCGGCAACCGCCGCGATTGCCGAAGAGGGGAGTCGAACCCCTACCCCCATACTGGGGACTAGGTCCTGAACCTAGCACATGGGCAATCGCGGCGACCTTCAAAATAGGCAAGTTGCGAAGAATCCCGTCAGACGCCCCAGAACGACGCTGGACGCCGATTCGTACTGGGGGTAGGCTGATGGCAGATCGCCCGGCCGCGGGCGTCGGGCGGCATCACACGAACCGGGAGGGCAATCTGATGAGACGCCGAGCTTACACGCTGCTGGAGGTCTTGTTGGCCTGCGGAGTCCTGCTATTCGGGCTCCTAGGAATCGCGGGCTTGATCACTTTCGCTGGCCAGATCGTGGCCAAGACGCAGCAACGGGAGCGGGGAACCGACTGCGCGAGCGCCGCGATTGCGGATCTGTTCGTCCGCGGCTGGCTCGATCAAGATCGCTGGCTCGATAACGACGGAGACGAGAAGACGCCAATCGGCTCAAACGTAATCCTTGACCCAGACGGCATTGTCAACGGAGGACTGCCTGGGGTAATTGCCGGGGTGCCGCGTGTCGCGGTCGATGGCATCCTGCCGCCCGACTACACGTCGACGGATGATTTGCAATGCGACTATTCCAAGGAACGGCCGGAAGCCTACGGGCACAGGGGCGAATACACCTGGTTCGCCAGCGTATGCGAAGGCGAGGTGACAGCGATCGCCTGCCGGAAGCGGACGTTTGACGAGCGCGTGATCGACGCCACTGTCGAGTGGTCCTATCCCGGGGGCGTCCTGCTTCAGCTTCCGCCGGAAACGATCCTTGAACAGGACAAGTACGTGATGCTTGTCTGGGATGATCCCGGTGGGCTCGGTAGGCACTTCGGTTGGTGGCAGACGATTACCGACCCGCTGGACGGGCAGGTCGATCTCAGGGGCGGCGACTTCCCGATCGCGGTCTCATCGTGTCAACTGATTGACTTCGATGGGGTCGTTGGGCTCTCGCGAAAGTGGACGCCGTGAATATCGGATACGATCTATTGATTGCCCTTGGCATGGTCGCGGCGATGTGGCTTGCGGCAGCGTGGGCGAAATGGTACTCATCTCGCGGCTGATCTCACCGCAGGTACCTCAGCGGCTCCCAATCCTCCGGCGGCTGCCAACTCTCAGGATCGAACACCTTGAACCGGCCCTTGCGGATCCGCGGGCTGGCCATCATCCGAAGTGCGGTCGCGTTCGCATGGCTCACATCGTCGACGCCCTCTGCGTCACGCCGGCCCTCAAGCGGCAGACAGACGCCGCACCGCGGGCACCAACGCTCGATCTGGTCGCGGTAGTCCGCCAGGTCGTGGGCCCAACAGCCGGGCGTGACGGGGATGCCACCGGGCCCATCGAACACGATGTCCATTGCGGCGGCCACTTCACAGAAGAAGAACCCTTTTGGGGTTATCGAACTTGACCACGCTCGTTGGAGCGGGCAGGCTTCGATGAGCCGCCACATTTCTGCCTCGTCTCGAATCACTTCCTGGATGCCGACGAGCACGGGCTGGTGAACGCAATTGGAGTTGTGCTTGTTGAGGTTGACGTAGCCGAAGACCCGGGCCACTGCTGGATCGAGGTCTTGCCCGGTCCACAGCCCACGGTCGCGCCGTCGGGGAATCTCCCGTTGCATGATCTCCACCAGTTCGCGGAACTGCGGATGGCTTTGCGGTTCCCCGCCCATCATGCCGACGCACTTGCGCCCGGGCGGGGCCCCGGCGTTCGGGTTCGGCGTCGACTCCCGGGGGAAGTCGGCGAGGGCCCGGCAAGCCGTCCTGAAGTCGTCCGGCGTCATGTAGAACCGCTCCCGCACGTGGGCGACCATGCGCGTGCAGTTCGAGCACGCGCGGGGGCAGGCGTTGGTCACTTCGATCTGGACACACCATTGCTCTCGGGGAGGGATCATGGTTTTGCCTCTTCCTTGTACAGGATCCCGATTCCCATCTGCCAATCAGTCAGGAACTCTTCGACACGCCGACCTTTCTTCAGTTCCTGCCATGCCTCGCCGCAAGGCAGCATTCTCTCGCGGCCCCCGAGGTTGCTGATGTCGTGGACCCCAACGAAGTGTTTCACCACGGCGTCACAGATCCGCACATCATGAAGTGTCTGGGGGTACCCATGGTCACCATCGACGAAAGCGGCATCGTGTTGGCCGAGGTCCTCCGGCTTCAAGTGTTGGCTGTCGGCCAGAGTCAACCGGATGCGGCACTCCGGACACTGGTGGGCAAGCAGATCGAATGTCATCAGTAGCCCGAGGTTGGCACGTATGTCAAACACCCGCATCGTTGATTCCCAGCCGAGTTGCCGGAACCGGTGAGCAATGGCCCACTGGTTGCCGCCGTTGCCAGCCCCGATGAATAGTAGGGAGTGGCATTCGTACTCCACAAGCCGATCGACGAATCGCGAGAACTCCGTGCCTCGCTGGTTTCCGCACCAGCCAGGCGGACGTTGCACGATGTCAGTTGCCGGATACGTGTCGACGGTAAACAAGTGCGATTCCTGCATAGTGTAAACCTTTCATGCGACTACAGCCACAAACACTCCGTTCCACCAGCCCTCGGCATCAGCTTGGAAAGCGGTATGCCGTTCCCATTCAGCAAGGATCGTAGCGCCTACGTCGGCCAGTCCGGCGCGGGTGCCGCCGGGAACGTCATAGTTTTGGTCGTCCCAATCGTCGACTACCACGATTGCCGGCTTGGAAAGGACGGGCCAGAAGTGCGACATTGCCCGTCGCTGGTCTTCGGTATGATGGCAGCCGTCGTAGAAGTACACGTCGACGGGCGGCGCGATTCGGTCCGGGGTGATTGTCCAGCAATCCGCATTGATGACTTCGACCGGCGGTAAGTAGTCTTCGACTGCAAACAGGTTCGCCAGAAACTCATCATGCGGCCCACCAAATGTGGACCAGTTGTCAATCACGGTGGCCAAGACAAGCGGGCTATCGTGGGTGGCGGCCAGGAGCGTCGCTCCCTTCCACACGCCAATTTCGAGATAGTGAGCCCCATGGAGTCGGCATAGCGCTTGCAAGAGTACGCGAATCTTGACTGATGTCATTCCCTCGACCATGGGCCCGGAAAACTGCGTTGCCTTGTCCGCTTCGTCAACGGCAGCTTGGGCATGAGTGATCACGTCATCACGACTGTAGGATGCCATTGAGCACGTCTCCGTAGAGTTCGCCCATCACCGCCGAGTCGGGCTGGTGTGGTCTGGTCTGTCGGCCGACAAGAGGGTCAAGACCAGTGCCGATGTCGAAGCATCTGGCCAATGGTTCGTGCCGAATCACCTCAGCCATCAGCGGCTTGGCCGGCATCCCATAGACCAGCAGGACCAAGTCACTCGGACGCACGATTCCGAGAAGCTCGTCCCGGACACGCGGAAACTGATCCCACCCATTGTTCGGCGGCACTTGCACGAACTGGGATGCCTGTAGAAAGTGCATCGCCGGTTGCAGCAGATCGGGTCCAACCAACACCTTACGCCGCGGACAATCGCGAATCGCGAGATACAGATCGCGAACCGCGCTATTGTCCTGATCCTTGAAATGCATGAACAGCCCGTGGTCACACCAGTCCGTTTGGCCGCCCCACTGATCACACAATCCGTGAACCCAGACAGCCAACGGCCACCATCCCCAATTACCAAGCCAGAGGTTCGGCGTCTGGACGAACGTCCGCACAGCCCCGGCCAACGCCTCGGCAAGAGCCGGCGAGTAATCATGGCCGTCACAGTTGTTCCGTTCCAACCAACCGAGGCAGCAGAGAATCTCGCCGTCTCCAAACCGAGCAACGTGTGGCGGATTGTTTGCCCTAACGCTTTCAATAAGTTCGGCTCGCGTCCGGTTTGTCCGCTGGAAGTATCGCGGAAACTCCGAGCTTTTGAAGGTGTATTCCAACCATGTCGGGTTCACTCTGGTATCTCCTGTGGATCGTAGCCGAATCGCTCAAAATCCGCGGCGGCATAGTGGGCAACCAACACTCGGGCGGCCGGCGTGTAAAAGGTTCGCAAATTGACCGGGCCCATGCGCGTGGTCTGATTCACTTCCAACGCAGTCCCCTCCGGGACAAACGAAAGCGAAGTGAATGCGTCGGGCAAATCCTCATACCGCAAGAGACGGTGTGGCGTGAGGTCGCCGTAGAACTCGGATTGCGTCCCGACCACGCGCTTGACCGCGTCATCCAATCGCTGGTTGACGCGAAATGCAATGTATTGCTCGAACGACAACAGCGCCGCGGTCATGCTAAGGCCGGATGGGTGGCGCACATCGTTGCGTCCAATGAACGCCTGCCACAAGTAGAGCGAGAGTTCGCGGGCAAAAGGGTTGCGCACGAAGCCGACGATAGGAAGTCCGTCGCTGTTCGGTGGCCGATCGGTGCTGTGATCCTTCGCGTGGTAGGGCGCTTCGTCGTCGTCGGAATAAGGCTCAAAATCACCATGGACCTCACGCAGCGCGTCGATCATCGAACTGCCAGCCGTCCGCGGATTGTGGCAAAACAGAAAACCAGCTTGTCGGCTGATCCACACGTTGCTATTCCCTATTTCATGCGAGCAATAAAGTACGATGTTGGCAGTCCATCCCGACCAAACGTGTAGACTGTCCCGTTACCATCCCGGGCTTGCACGTAATCAAGGCCATCATAGTGCGCTTGCCCCATCACCGCAACGAACAGCCGACCATCGAGATCCCAGCATGGTACGCCGCCGTTCGACCACTCTCTGGTGAGGATAAGCTGATGGGCAAGCTGGTTCCGGCTCTTTCCGGGCGAATACTTG
>Ga0180432_10002530_pt1 | contig 27283 bp, 21 predicted proteins | sample SS_ome_10_FD_132414 | JGI IMG/M metagenome (GOLD analysis project Ga0180432, IMG submission 132414) | Hypersaline lake sediment archaeal communities from the Salton Sea, California, USA - SS_1_MS_2 metaG | ecosystem: Environmental > Aquatic > Non-marine Saline and Alkaline > Hypersaline >... | reverse complement strand
TCGCCGCCGGCAAATGCACCAGCAAACACGCCCGGCTGAGGGTCCTGGTCAACAAGGTGCCCTAACGACACGGGCAAACACGTTTGCCCATGGGACCCGGCACCCGCGAGCTCGATCTGGATTACGTCGTCAGTCTTGCAGCCGATAGAGCCGGCAGTCGTCCACGTAAACCCGCTGGCCCTTCTTGAACCCGTCGATGATCGGACAGAACAGGACGTGTGTGACGTCCTTGCCCTGTGAGCGGGCGGTGACGTCGAGCTGGGTGGCGATGAGGGTCCATCGGCCCGGTGGGGGATGGACGAGGGTCTTGGCGGCGTCGAGGTTCTTGCCGGTCGCGTCGCGCATGGTGATGGTCAGCTCGACCGTACCGCCCGCGGCCTGGCCCTTGGGAACGTATGCGTGGCACAGGCCGAAGTAGCGCCCGGGCTTGACCGGGAGGAGTTGATGCGGCCCACCGCGTTGGAAGCTCTCGGCCACCATGCTCCAATCGCCGGCGTGCTTGACGTCCCGCGTTCGGCGGAGCTTGCCGGCCCATTTGACCCAGTAAGACCAGCCCTCGGCGGCCTGGCCCTGGCCCTGCTCGAAGCCGGGGTTCTTGGAGACGGGCGTCAGCTTGCCCGTGTGAATCTGCATCATGGTCCGGGCGGTGCGGGCCAGGTCGGGGTCGGCCGACCGGGTGAGCTGCTCGATGCGGTCGCGGACGGCCTGGGACGTATCGAGCCAGGGATAGACCGACCAGAACTCGCCCATCCCCCACGAATCACCGCTGAGGAGGCCGTAGCGACTGGGTGGCAGCGAGTGGCGAAGCAGCGGATCGGCCTGGAACGACTCAACGAGCCGTCGACGCTTAAGGACCGCCCCGACGGTCTGGCCCGCGCGCGACAACACGTCCAGCGCGTCCCGCTCGGTCCGAACGGGCCGGGTGCGCGCGGCGTGGCTGCCGAGGTAGGCGTAGGCGCTGGCCTCGTAGTACTCGAACGCCCGCAGAAGCAGGCGTGCGCGGGCGCGCTGGGCGTCGGTCTTGGTCTTGGCCACGGTCGACTCGAGCAGCGCACGGCTGCGTCGGATCAGGTCCGGCGTGACGGCGAGCAGATAGGTGGGTGACGAGAATCGCAGGTACTCACCCTTGGGCGTAAACCAGTTGGACGTTAGGGCCGGCCCGGTCCAGAACGTTTCCCAGATCCAGTAGTAGGCGGCCAGATCCCCGGCGGCGGCCTGGCCCACGCAGACCACGTACCAATCGCGGAGCAACGCGTCGACGTCCTGGTCGGGGTTCCACTGGAGCTTGAGCGACAGGTAGAGCTTGGGGCCCTCGCCCCAGTTGGGGTAGGCCTCGGCATAGTGCGCGCGGACGCCGTGCCGGCGGGCATAGCGGTAGTTGTCGGCCATCACGTGGAAGTAGACTCGGGGCAACATGTAGGGCGTGCCGTAGATGTATTCGTACCATCCGACGGTCGGGCAGGTCTTGTGCCACCACTCGGTCATGCGGTGGCCCTCGGCCCGCTGCTCGGGCAGGGCCCATTTGAGCCGGTCGTAGGTCATGTACGGGATGATCCGCGGGTTGACCGTGATGCGTTGGGGGGGCTGGGCGACCTGGCGGTAGGCCAGGCACCCGAACCACTTGTCGGGGCAGGACTTAAGGACCTCGGCCACGACGGCGTTGCACCACGCGAAGTACCGGTCCGACACGTCGCGGATGCCGACAAAGTTGACCCCGCCCGGGTCCTTGGCCTCGCAGGTGGCGCATTGGCAGTGACCCGCGCTGTCGTTGACGCCGAGCGAGTACGACGTTGCGTCGGGATGCTCGGCGAAGTAGGCCTTAATGTTCTTGACGGCCTCGGCCACGAGGCCGGGCGCCGAGAAGCACGGCTGCCAGCCGTGTGTCGCGTTGCTCGCCGGCAGGTACCGCTTGCCGCCGCGGATCGGGAAGAACTCCGGATGCGTCTTCGTGTAGGTCTCGGGGGGAAACAGCCGCAGCAGGTTGTGGTGAAACTCGACGCGACCGTGCATGCGGTTTCGACGGGCCCACCGGAGCTGGGGCTCGCCTACCAACCCGCTGAAGAGCCTCGAGAACGCGGCCGGTTCCTGGCGGACCGGTTCCGCCGGTCCGGTGACGTCCGTCCGCTTGGGCACGTGCGTCCCGTGCGGTCCCGGCAGGAGCCACCGGACGCCGACGCGGGTCTCGAGAAACTCGCACACGCCGAACTCGGTACCCCAGTCCGTGGGCCCGACGATCACGAGATGCTTGTCGTCAACGGGCAGCAGGACGAACCCGTCTTCGTCCAGGCCCTCGAGGCGCCCGGCCGCCTTGCGGGCAAGCGGCGTCGGCCCGAGGTGGACCGCCCCGCCGGCCGGATCGGCCTTGGACGCCGCCACGATCGGCAGCGTCGCCCCCGTCGATGCCGCGACATGTTCGGCGAGCAGCTTGGCAGCGCCCCGTACCTGCCCGCTCGCATCGTCGGGGACCACGATCGAGCAGACCGGACGGTGGTCCTTGACCACCTGCAAGCCGGGCGCTGCCACCGCGCATTGCAGGGGCACGAACGACGCGAGGCACGTGACCAGGCATCTCATCATCGGGGATCCTTTTTGTGTCAAACTACGAACGCGAAGACGCCGCTTGGTGCTTGATGGCGGAATATGCGGGATTTATCCGGCGCAGGCAAGAGGGACAGGACGGGTGTCCGGTGGCACGGCGCCGACGAGGCATCCATGCGGCGCGAGACCGTCTCAGACCGGCGTCAAGACCGCGGTCTCGGTTCGCGTTCCGACGGCGCGTTCGATCGCGCGGATGACGTGGTCGTCTCCCGCGGCCCGTTCCCTGCGAAGCCGGCTCAGCGCTTTGGCGGGCGGTTGGCCCGTGTCCCCGGTCGTCAGCGTGTCATACGTGCGAACGGCCGAAATGATCCTGGTGCCGAGCGGGACCTGGTCGGTCCGGACCTCGTCGGTCGACAGGTACTCTTGCGCGCCGTGGTCCTGGCTGACCAGCAGAGGCAGCGCCCCCTCGAGCACGGAGCTGAGCGAGTGCACCAGGTCGGTTCCGAGGAAGGTAGACTTCCCCGTATCGCCCGGTTTCGTCTCGAGCGTATCCACGGCCTTGTTGATGAGCTGGGTGGTGATCTCGAAGCTCCCCAGGTCGTGCAGGAGCGCCGCAACGCGAATATCGTCGATCTGCTTTCGGGGCAGTCCCATTTCCTGCGCGACCAGTTGGCTGAGCTCGGCGACGCGGGTGGAGCGTGCTTTGGCCTGGGGATTCGCACTCTGGAGATACTTGGACAACACGTCCACCACCCCGACGTAGGCCTTGTGGAGCTCGTTGACGGTCTTGGCGCGCTCGTCACACAGGGTGCCCGTGATGATCGCGGTCAGCCCCAGGACCCCCGCCCACACCGTCAGCGCCAGGCCCACCATGACCGGAAAGTTGTAGGCGGCAAACCCGGTCGAGCTCACCGTGGCCGCGATCGTGACGGACAGCGCGCAGAACAGCGCCATCACCCCCGCCGCGGCGCGGCCCAGGTAGTAGCCGTTGATCAGGACCACAAGGAAGAAGAAGTTGAGGGCGACCATCCGGTGCTGACCCATCTTGTAGAACAGGGTCGTCATGCCGAGCGCAACGATGATCGACATGATCTCGAAGATGCGCTTGTCTCTGGATGATTTCGTGTTCATGGAGGGCGCTCCTTGTGAAGGGGCTCTTGCCGTTAGGTCCCGGTCTGCTGCGTTTAACGCAACATCGAGATCTCACGCCGCGCGGCCTCGGCCTCAATCGGCGCCTCAGACAACGGCGCCGGGAATTCGTACTCCTGTGTTGTCGGCGCGGCTGGATCGGCATCGTAAACGTCGCCCAGCTCAGAGGGCGGCAACGTCGCCGCGTAACGAAGGGCAATCTCCCGGTACCTCGATTCGACCGTGAGCCAGACCTCAACCAGGTCCGGGTCAAACGTCTTGCCCGCCTCATCCCGTATGATCTCGAGGCATTTCTCATGCGGGAACGGGGGCTTGTAGACGCGCCTGAACGACAGTGCATCATACACGTCGGCGATGGCGACAATGCGTGCCGCCAGCGGGATGGCCTCGCCGGCCAGACCCTTTGGGTATCCCGTTCCGTCCCAGCGCTCGTGATGGGAAAAGGCGATCTGGCGCGCCATCTGCAAGAAGTTCGTGCTGCCCAGACGCTGCTCGATCTCCCGAAGGCATTCGCCCCCGATCACCGCGTGGTGCTCCATCCGCGCTCGCTCGGGCGCGTCCAACGGACCAGGCTTGAGCAACACCTTGTCCTCGATGCCGACCTTCCCGATGTCGTGAAGGACCGAACTGATGGCGATCAGGCGGACGAAGCCTGGCGTTGCTTCGTGGGCGTACTTGGGATGCCGACGCAGCGCCGATGCCAGGACCGTCGCGTAGGCCGAGATCCGATCGAGGTGTTGGCCCGTGTCGTCATCACGAGACTCGGCCAGCTTCGCCAGCCCGAAGATGACGGAATCGCGCGTGCGTACCAGGGTCTCCGTCTGCCGCAGGGCCTCGGACGCCGATCGAGCGCGTTGCTGCTCGGCCCGGTCATGAAGTCGGCCCAGGATCACAACCCCTGAGACCGTCAGCATGGCCACAATCCAAGACAACGCGACCAACGCGTTGGCAGGTAGCGGTCTTGCAAGGGCTGCGAGATCGGATTCGATGGCGGCCTGCGGGTAATCCACGAGGAGGTACCCTTTCCCTCCGTCTAGCGCGCAGCAGACGGCGAGGTGCGGTCCGTTCGGCAGGTCCAGCGTGCCGCGTTCCAGGCCCCCTCCTTCGTTCGGCGGCTCGGAAGACGGGACCCAAGGTATCGACACTCCCGCTGACAGCCGCGGCACGTCGTCTTGCTCGCAGGCGGGCACGTCTACGAGCACACGCCGTTGCGCGTCGGCTACCAGGACCCCGCCTTGATCCGGGCGCGACCGTTGCAGGAGGACCCGGGCATGGTCGAATACCGCGTTCCCTGGGGTCAGGTCGGTGAGGGTCAGCGGGTCCAGCTTGCTGGTGATCTCGTTGGCGCATAGCGTCATCTGGCCCCATGCCCGTTCCTCAACGACGTTGCGGAGCGAGGACACAGCGTGCCGATGCTGCATCCACAGACCGACGCCCACGCACGCGGTCTGAGCCAAGATGAGCACGCAGGTCTGCTTGAGCCGCTCGTTCACCGAAGACATCCTCAAACACAGGGCACGCTAGGACTTGCGGCGTAGGCCGTGTCCGTGTTTCCTAGAGTACATTTCGGTAGTCTCCGCACGCTCCTTTAGCTAGGAGCCACAGGACTGCCGAGGGCCCTGCCCGGCCATTCGCCAAAGGTAGGGAACCGGGCAGGGCGGCCGCGGACATGGCCGCACGCTGCCTATACGATCTCGGGGCGGCTTTCCGCCATCAGATCAAATCGCGCATCGGAAGCTCGTTGACCTCCGATTTTGGCGACTACGTCGCAATGCCTTGGGAACAGAGTTCGCGGAAGAGGGCCACTACGTTCGCGTCGAGGTCCCCGCGTTCGGCACCTTCGGTCAGGATGTCGAGCGATCCGTCGACCGAGATCGCCTCGTGATAGGGTCGGGTCGTGGTCAGCGCGTCGAAGCAGTCAGCCACCGCGACGATCCGCGCGACGAGGGGGAGTTCGTCACCGCCGATGCCGTCCGGATATCCCGTACCGTTGGGGCGCTCGTGATGCCACCGAACGATCGGCAGCACCGGCTCGAACGTCCGCAGCGGCGCGAGCAGATCGTACCCCACGACGGGATGCCGCCTGATGGCCGTCCACTCTCCTTCCGTGTCCAAGGCCCCGGGCTTGTTAAGAATGGCGTCGCTGACCGCGATCTTGCCCACGTCGTGAAGGATGCCCCCTCTCTTGAGCGCCACGATATCGGCGTCCGTTAGTCCCAGGCCGTGTCCGAGCTGAACCGAGTAGGTCGAGACGCGCTCGACGTGTCCCTGCGTGTACCGGTCTCTCCCCTCGATCACGCGGGCCAGCGCGAAGATGACCTTCTCGCTGTTCTCGAGGACGTCGGTGGCCTGCTTGGTTCGGATCAGGTTCTTGCACCGGTGCAGAAGCTCGTCGTTCTGTTCGGGGACCGTTACACAGTCATCCGCCCCCCACCGCAAGGCGATCTTCCTCAGCACGGCCTGATTCTGGTCGAGCAAGATGACGACCGGCAATAGGTAGAGGTCCTGATCCTGCTTGATGCGCCGACAAAGCTCGAGGAATTGACGATGCTGGGTGGCCGCGTCGATCAGCACGAGGTCGAAGGAATTGTCCGAACGGAGGCGTCCCAGCGCCTCTGACGACGTCGTGCTCACGACCTCAACGCCCTCGGCCTCGAACAGCGGTGCGTAGGCGGCGTGAAAGCGGTCGTCCCGCGTGATGACAAGGACCCGAGTGGCTGACGGGTCCACCGCCAACGGAGGCGGTCGGATCACGTTGGCATGGTTGGCGTTCACGTCTACGTCACACCTTCGATGATCCCATCAATCCCTTACCACGTGACCATCGCCTGTTTCCACGAGAAACGATCCTCGTGCATGACTCAAGGTGCCCAACGCACGGCGCCGGAGGCGCCGTCAAGGGGTTGTTCCTTTCGCGGCGTCCGCAACGCCCTGCCCCTTCCAGGACTTGATGCGGATCTGTCCCGGCCCGGAGCGCTTGGCCTGGTACATCAACGTGTCCGCCGCGGCTAGAAGCGCGTCGATGTCGTGTGTCGCGTGTGACCCCGGGACCCACAAGGCACCGACGCTGATCGTCTTGGTCACGGCGACCTTGCCCTTGGCGAACGGCTCTTCGCGAATGCTGCGTACCACGGGTTCGACGAGGGCACGTGCACGGTCCGCTTGAATATCCTGAAGGAGGATCGCGAATTCGTCCCCGCCGAGGCGCCCCAGCAGGTCCGTCTTGCGGACGCGCGAACGGAGCCGCGAACACAGTTCGCGGAGGACAAAGTCGCCGAAGTGGTGGCCGTAGGTGTCGTTGGTTACCTTGAAGTCGTCGACGTCGCAATAGAGAAGCAACAACGGGATCGAGCGGCGGCCGGCGGTACCAAGGACCTTGACCGCATCGGCGAAAAAGCTGTCACGGCTCTGGACGCCCGTTAGCGCGTCGAGCCGGCTCTCGTCCGCAAGCCGTTCGTGCTCCGAGGCCAGATCCTGGAGTATCACGCCGGTCTTGGCGGCCTCGCTCATCATCTCGCTCAATTGCCCGACCATCCGCGTCGTCGAATCCGCGATCTCTTCGCAGGCGTCGTTGATCAGATCCGCCAGTTGGAGACTCGGCGTTGCGCCCCCCTCAAAGAAGCCGAACAGCGTCTCGAACTCCTTCTGGACGGTCTGCAAGAAGGCATCCTTGTCCTCGAATTCCTCGGGCCCCTTCTCAGAAAACAGCGCATCGAAGCGCTTAACGTCGGCGGGGCACCAGCGGTCCGGAACATGGGGGAAGACCGAAGCGGCCTCCATCGCGTGGCCGAGCGCGTCGGGCTGGACGAACTTGCCGAGACATTCGGCGTCGTGGTGAAACCCGACCGCGTCTACGTAGGCGTCGGGGAGTTCCAGCTTCGTCGCGAGCCAACGTCCGACCTCGGAGTGATCGACCCCGTATGCCTCCCGCTCGCGCGCCAACTGGGCCGCCACGTCGCATTCCGGATCCTGAAGAATGGACAGAAGCGGCTCGTCCGCGACTGACTGGATCAGTGGCAAGGCAATATCCTGGAACAACCCGGCCAGGAAGGCCTCATCGGCGACATCGGGATCGATCGCATTCGCGAAGATCTTTGCCGCCACGCCTTTGCAGAGCGAGGCCTGCCAGTACCGCTTGATGTCCTCCTTGGGGATCTTCATGTGGTTGTGCAGGCCCGCCATGCAGTAACTGATCGCCAGGGCGCGGATGTTAGCCAGCCCCAGGAGATTCACAGCTTGTAGAACCCTTTTTACCTCGTTCCTGACGCCGTACCAGGATGAGTTGGCCAGCGCGAGGATCTTTGTTCCCAGCGCCGCATCCGACGAGATCGTCTTTTCGTACTCGGCGGGACCGGCGTCGGGGTTCTTACCGAGCTCGATGAACCTGACGGCCACCGAGACAGAGGCCGGCAGATACGTCAACCGCTCGACCCGCTGGCGAAGCTGCTGCTCCAAGCTTCCCGAACCTGGGGCCTCCGGCTGAGGCGTCTGACTCATCCCTTATGCCTCCGACAGTTGCAAGGTCGCGACGAACACGGCCCCTCGTCCCGCAGAGCCGACACGGGGCCGGCGGGCAGCCGCCTGGGGTTTTGGACCCGGGCGGCCTGATCGACGCTCTGCCACTCAATACCCCCCGGGCGGATGGACGACATATGTACCGCCGCATACTGGCTTCGGGATGTTTGGCCCCCCACTTTAGGATTTCTTGCTACGCTTGGAAAAGCTCGCAAGTTCCTTAGGCTGAAGCGCCTTCACGCTATTCATAGGCCATCCGTTCCGGCAACCACCCAAGGGAAAGTACTCGGTTGAGCACGGGTTACCATGGGACAGCCGGGCGGCAACCGGCACCTCGACGCCCCAAGGGGAAGACGGGCCCCTTGTTTCACGGCTCGCCGTGCTTGTGGACGTGGCCGGCGCCGCCGAGTTCGTCTTTGCCGGTGAGTTTGGCCTTGGTGGCGGGCGTCAGGTCGATGCCGAGTTCTGCCAACTGGTCAGAGGCGACCTCGGCGGGGGCGGCCGTCAGCGGGCAAAGGGCACGCTGGGTCTTGGGGAAGGCGATGACGTCGCGGATGCTGTCCAACCCGAGCAGGAGCATGACGAGCCGATCCAACCCCCATGCGATGCCGCCGTGGGGCGGGGCGCCGTACTTCAGGGCGTTGAGCAGGTGCTCGAACTTGGCGTGGGCCTCGGCCTCGTCGATGCCGAGCACGTTGAAGACCCGCCGTTGGACGGCGTTGTCGTGGATACGGATGCTGCCGCCGGCGATCTCGATGCCGTTCAGGACAATGTCGTAGGCCTTGGCCCGGACCGCGCCCGGGTCGGACTCGAGCTTGTCCACGTCTTCGTCGCGCGGCGCGGTGAACGGGTGGTGCGTACTGTACCACCGCTGGTCGTCCTGATGGTACTCGAACAGCGGAAAGTCGATGACCCAGCAGAAGTCGAAGCGTCCTTCGGGGATCAGGCCTCGCCGCTCGGCCAAGACGCCCCGCAGCCAGGCCAGGTACTTACAGACGTCGGGCTCGGCGTCGGCCGAGAAGAAGATCGCATCGCCCACGTTGGCGTCGGTTGCGGCGATCAGCTCGTCGGCCAGTGACCCGGCGAAGAACTTGGCGATACCCGTCTGCAGCGCCGGCTTGTCGTCGTCGCCTTTGATGACTTTGACCAGGGGCATGCCGCCGGCGCCGATGCCCTTGATTTCGTCGGTCAGGCCGTCGGTCTCCTTGCGCGTCATCTCGCCGCCGCCGGGACAGACGATACACCGCACCACGCTGCCAGCGTCGATGGCGTGGGTGAACACGTTGAAGTCCATCTTGCGGGCGATGCCGGTCACGTCGATCAACTTCATGTCGAACCGCGTATCGGGACGGTCGATGCCGTAGTCGCACATCGCCTGTTCGTACGTCATTCGGGGCATCGGCAGGGGCACGTCGACGTTGAGCACCTCGCGCATCACGCAGGCCAGTGCGCCCTCGGTGACGGTGATGACGTTCTCCTGCTGCACGAACGCCATCTCGACGTCCACCTGGGTGAACTCGGGCTGACGGTCGGCCCGCAGGTCCTCGTCGCGGAAGCACCGGACGATCTGCATGTAGCGGTCCATGCCCCCCATCATGAAGAGCTGCTTGAAGAGCTGCGGCGACTGCGGCAGGGCGTAGAAGCTGCCCTGCTGAACCCGCGAAGGGACGAGGTAGTCGCGGGCGCCCTCGGGCGTGCTCTTGGTCAGGAAGGGGGTCTCGATTTCGAGGAATCCCTCGCGATCGAAGTAGTCGCGGACGGCCTTGGTGACACGGTGTCGCATGCGGATGGCGTGCTGCACCGGTCTGCGTCGCAGGTCGAGGAATCGATAGCGCAACCGCACCTCCTCACCGGCCTCGATGCTGTCCTCGATCTCGAAGGGCGGCGTCTGGGACTTGTTGAGCAGGTCGACCTGCCGGCCGTTCACCTCGATCTCGCCGGTGGGCAACTTCGGGTTGACGTTCTCGCCCCGCAGGGCTACGTCGCCCGCGACGGCAATACAGTCCTCGTTGCGAAGGCTCCGGGCGACCTGGTGCGCCTTCGGGTCCGTCTGCGGGTTGAACTTGACCTGCGTCAGGCCGTCATGATCGCGCAGGTCGATAAAGACCATGCCGCCGTGATCGCGATAGCTGTTGACCCAACCGGCCAGGACCACCTGGCTGTCGACGTCCTTGGCGCGAAGTTGACCGCAAGTGTGCGTGCGTTGGTGATAGGGAACGGCCACCGTATTCTCCTTGACCATCCGGATCGGCCGCGCCGAGCGCGGCGATCAGCGTAACGCTTGATTGTGGCGTGACAGAGTCGAGACGTCAACGGTCCGTGTCCGGTCCGACGCGTCGCGTCGTGCGACGGTCATTGGGACAAGGGTTGGGACGGGCAGCCTCACGGCCAAGCTCGGGTCCGTGACTCGGCGTCGCTTGACCGTGCCACCCATACGCGGACGGATCGGGATGGGCATCGACCTGGTGTTGTCCCCGTCGGGGCCGTGCTACAATCGCAGTCATGTCGAACCCGCGCGTGGCGAACCTGGCGTGTCATTGGCGGTGGCTGCTGGTTCCGTCGATCTTCCTGATTGGGCAGACGGGGTGTCGCACGGCCGCGGAGGTCCGGATCATCCAGGCGGGCCTGCGGCCTCCCCAGGACGAGGTGGCGTTGCGAAGTGGCTGGGCATACGTGGCGGACGACGCGCCCGGCCTCGAACGGATTCTCCTGATGTTTCCGCTGCCCGGGGCGCGGGCGGGCGATCGGCAGTTCTTCATCTATCTCCGCGTGCCGGGCAGGCAATCCAAACCGGTCCACGTCGGCGATCCGCTTCCAGAGGGCGGTCGGGTTTGCGGGTTCTTGATCCAGGCAACGGGGCAGCTCGCCGGCAAGACGGTGTTCGAGAAGGGCAAGATCCAACTTCAGGGCGTGCCCTTCGACGGTGGGTACCGCAGGCAGGGCAGGATCACGTTGTACGGCGCGGATGGGTCCATGGTCGACGGTCGATTCGTGGCGGTCGTGGATTCCCTGGAGGTCATTGATTTCGAAGATGACAAGGCCGGCGACGTCCGCGCGCTGATCCAGACCGATCTTCCGGCGGACACCAAACAGCCCGACCTCGGCCCGAGGAGTGAAGGATCGCGGCCATGATCGCCGACGCGCAGGTCATCCGCCCGCTCCAAACCGGCTTCTGGGAGAACGTCCTGCTGGTCAAGGTGGACGGTCGGACGCGCGTCCGCAAGGAGCTGCACCGGCTGGATACGCCCTGGGCACGTGATGTGTTTATCCGGGAATGGCGGTACCTCCGCGAGTTGCCCGAGTCGCTGCAACCGCCGTTCGTCAGCGTCATCGCCCAATGTGAGGGACTGTTGGCTGACCCGCCGCCGGCGGACCAGCCGCTGTGGTTCGACATGGAATACCTCGAGGGGTTCACTGACGTTCGGGCCCTGCTGGCTGAGGGCGACGTCGGACCATCGGAGGCCATGCGGATCCAGGAGCTCCTCGTCACCGCCCTGATCGACGGGCTGTATCGCTTGGACGGCGAGCCGTTCGAGGCTGGCCGCATCGTCTGGCCCGTCATCGAGCAGGTCCTCGCCTTCGCCGCCAACGATGACGACCTGGCGCCTTACGCGCGGGCCGATGCGCTCATGGTCAACGGAAAGGTCCTGCCCAACCTGCCGCGGACGCTACCGGCCGTACGTGTTGACGAGGCGCTCCGCCAACAACTCGATGCCGCGCCGAGCGTCGTGTTGCACGGCGATCTGTTCTACGAGAACGTGCTGTATCGACCCGATTCGCCGGCGATCCGGCTGGTCGATCCGGTCAGCGTGGCCGGTGTGGCCGCCGGACCGGTCGTGTTCGATCGGACCAAGTTCGCCTCCTGGTTGAGCGGTGGGCTGTATGCCCTACGTCACGGCGCGTTTGAGCTGCGGTCCGATCCGGCCGGTCGGCACCCTCGGGTCGACTATGCATGGGCGAAGGACGATCCGGTGCTCAGTCATCTGCACCGGGTCGATCTGGGCGGGCGCGTCCTGGCCGCCATGGACGAACTGACCGGGCCGACCGAACGGGCACAGACCGTCCTCGACGTCTACTTCAATCTGGCGATGGTGCCCAACACGCCGATGCCGCAGAAGCTCTTGCGATACGCCCGGGCCGTCGAACGCCAGGCGCAATGGGCTTGACCCAGCCGAGGAGACCGCTTGATGAAACCGATCGGTGTGGGGTTTCTCGGGTGCGGCCGCATCAGCACGCTGCACATTCTCGGTTACAGGGGGTTTCCCCTGGCCCGCGTGGTGGCGGTCTGCGATCGGGACGTCAAGCTGGCCCAATCGCGTGCGGCCGAATGGAACGTCGAGAAGGTCTACGCGCGTCCGGCCGAGCTGTTTGGCGACCCGGGCGTCGACATGGTCGAGATCCTGCTCCCGCACGACCTGCACTGCGAGATGACGATCGCCGCCGCCGAGGCGGGCAAACACGTTTCCGTCCAGAAGCCCATGGCCCACAGCGTGGGCGACTGCAACGAGATGATCAACGCGGCCAGGCGGGCCGAGGTGACGCTGCGGGTCTACGAGCAGTTCGTCTTCTACCCGCCGTACGTTGCGGCCAAGCAGATCATCGACAGTGGGCGCATCGGCCAGCCCACCATGATGCGGCTGCACTATAGCGGTGGCCGGTTGAGCGGCGGATGGCACGTGCCCCTCAGTGCGTGGCTGTGGCGGCTGACGCCCAGACGCTGCGGCGGCGGGCCCGTCGTGTTCGATCACGGCTACCACCTGTGGTCGCTGGCCAGATGGATCATGGGCAAGCCCAAGAAGGTCGTGGCCTGGATCGGTCGGAACATCGTGGTGCCGACCAAGTACGTGGACCTCCCGGCGACGGCGATGATCGAGTTCGAGCGGGCCAATCGCCACGCCGTCCTCGACTTCGCTTACACGCCCAAGATGCAGGTCAAATCGAAATATTACGCCGACGACAACCGCGTCGAGATCATCTGCGAGCGCGGCGCGCTCATGATCAACACGTGCACCACCAAGACGTTCGACCTGCCGCCGGTGCTGCTCTATTGCGACGGTAAAACCGAGGAGGTCCGCGTCCCACGGACCGACTGGGCGGACAGCTTCGTCGATTGCACGCGCCACTTCATCCACGCGCTGCACCACGGCAGCGAGCCGCGCCTGACGGGCGAGGACGGCCGCGCCGTCACCGAGCTGGCCCTGGCGGCCGAGCAGTCCGCCCGCGAACGGTGCGAAGTCCACCTCGCTTAGGCCAGCGACCCACGCCCGCCCGGCCCGTGCCACGGCACCCGCCACCGCGGCGCATTGGCCTACCGTGTCGATTCCGCCGGGTCGCAACGCGTTTTTCTCCTTGTTCCGGTATCCCCCGTTGTTATCATGGCCCCGCGCGTGTCCGCCCAGGCGTCTGACGCGGACCCGATCGAACCGATCCACAAGGAGGACCACCGTGAAACTGGCCGTCCAGGAGGGGCTGCTGCCCGGGGCGACGTTGGTCGAAAAGCTCGACGTCGCCGAGGACATCGGATTCGAGGGCATCGAGTTTGGCGGCCACGGGCTGCTCGAGCGCGAGGCCGAGCTCGACAACGCCCTGCGGGGACGAACCATCCAGTTCTCCACGATCTGCGGGCAGCCGGGGTTCAACTTCACCCACGGTGATCCGGCGCTTCGTCGCGAGTCGATCGACACGTGCAAGCGGCTGCTGGCGTTGGCAGGCAGGTTCGGCGCGGTGGGCCACATCAATCCGGTCGCGTTCCATCCGCGCAAGCTGCCGGACCTGAGCCCCTATATGGACGGCCTGACGCTGGAGCGCGCCCTGTTTGTCGAGCTCGCCGCTGAACTGGCCGAGGTCGCCGAGGCGGCCGGCACGCTCTTGCTGCTCGAGCCGCTTAACCGATACGAAACCTACTTCATGAATACGCAGGACGACGGCGTCGCCCTGGCCGAGCGGATCCATCGACCCGGCGTCGCCATCATGAGCGATTTCTTCCATATGGCCATCGAGGAGACCGACACGCCGGCGGCGCTCCGCCGCGCGGGCAAGTGGGTGCGGCACGTGCACCTGGCCGACAACACGCGACTGGAACCGGGAACGGGCTGCACCGATTTCGCGGCCGGTTTCGCCTCGCTCCAACAGATCGGTTTCGGCGACTACATGGCCCTGGAGTGCGGCCTGAGCGATCGCCAGGACGCAAAGGGCGCGCTGACGCGCTGCCACGAGTTCCTGAAATCCTGCATGCCGTAGCGATTCACGCATCGCGGGCGCGTGTTTGCTTGTGCAGCGCAGCGACGAATTGCACGATGGGTGGCACGGTCAAGCGAGGCCGAGGAACGAGGCCGAGCTTGGCCGTGAGGGCGCGCATGGTGTAGCCAACACGGCCAAGAGCCGACCCCAAGGGGTCGTTCCTTGACCGTGCCACCCCAGCATGGTCCTCATCCGAATGCGCCGGAGTGACCTCCGGCCGGTCAGATCGGGCTGAGAGATCTACGTTGGAGGAATCATGGCGACCAAGATCGGGTTCATTGGATCAGGCGGGATCGCGCGGGCGCACCATTCCTATCTGAGCACGCTCGAAGACGTGGTGCTGACGGCCTTCTGCGACGTGGACGAGGTGCGGGCCCGGTCCGTGGCGGCCGAGTACGACGCCAAGGCCTACAGCGAGTTCGCTCAGATGCTCGACGCCGAATCGCTCGACGCCGTCTTCATCTGCACCCCACCGTTCGCCCACGGTGACATCGAGGCCGCCTGCATCGACGCCGGCCTACCGATGTTCATCGAGAAGCCGCTGGCCACGAATATGGCGACGGCGCGCAAGATCGAAAACGCGGTCAACGCCAAGGGCCTGATCACCGCCGTGGGCTATCACTGGCGGTACCAGGGCGCGACGGTGATGGCCCGCGAGCTGTTGGCCGATCAGCGGGTGGCCTTCGTCGAGGGCGTCTGGTACGGCGGCATGCCCGGCGTGTACTGGTGGCGGCAGATGGCCCTGAGCGGCGGGCAGATGGTCGAGCAGTGCACGCACATCGTCGACCTGGCCCGCTACCTGGTCGGCGAGATCCAGTCGGTCGCCGCCTACGGCGCCAAGGGCATCATGGCCAAGAAGGTCGAGAAGCACGACGTCTGGGACAGCCAACTGTCCGCGGTTCGGTTCGACAACGGCGTTGTAGGCCACCTATCGACGAGCAACGCGCTGTCGATCGACGGCAGGGCGGGCCTGACCCTTTACTGCCCCGAGCTCAAGCTCGACGTTACCGGCGCGCTGTCGCTGACCCGACCGGGCGAACAGACAACCCATACGGACGGCCCCGGCTGGCGGAACCCCAACAACGCCGAGGACGACGCGTTCCTCAAGGCCGTGACCACCGGTGACCGCAGCGGAATCTTCAGCGACTACACCGACGCCATGAAAACCCTTGCTGTGTCACTTGCAATCAACAAGAGCTGCGAAACCGGCCAGCCCGTGACCGTGGCGGACGTCTAACCGCCCCGTACCCGCAAGCAGCCGGTCGAAACGAAGACGTCACGACACGCCCAAGGCTGCATGGGGAGACGAAACGTGCCTGACCTTCGTGTCCCATTGAAGAAACCTGTCCCCGACGCCAACGCGTTCCTCGACGCGGTTATGGGGCGAGCGGCGCCGGATCGGCCGCCGCTTGTCGAGTACATCGTCGACGAGGTGGTCATGCGACCGGTGCTCGAGCTCGCCGGTCAGGCGTGGGTGCCGCTGCGGCAGGACGATCTGGCCGGGCAGAAGACGTACTGGGACAACTTCATCGCGTTCTGGTATCGGTGTGGTTACGACTTCGTTCGGCTCGAGCTGGCCATGCCGTTTCCGGCTGAAGGGCGCGTCGGCGTGGACCCGGCCGAGCAGGCCGGCGGGCAGATGCGACACTGGCTGGAGACGGACAGCGGCCCGATCGGCAACTGGGACGATTTCGAGCGGTATCCCTGGCCCGAGCCCGACGACGTCGACCTGTTCCCGCTGGAGTACATCTGCGAACGCATGCCGGACGGCATGGGGCTGATCTCGTGCCACGGTGCGGGCATCCTGGAGCACGTGACGCGGCTGCTGGGGTACGTCGGGCTGTGCACGGCCCTGTATGACGCGCCTGATCTGGTGCGGGCCGTCGTCGATCGCGTCGGCGGACTGATCGAGGGCTATCACCGGCGGTTGCTGCGGCTTGATCGGCTGGTCGCCATCTTCCAGGGCGACGACATGGGGTTCCGCACGGGTACGCTGATCTCGCCGGACCACATGCGGCAGTATTTCCTGCCGTGGCACAAACGGTTCGCGCAGGTCGCGCACGGGGCGGGGCGCCCCTACTTCCTGCACGCCTGTGGGAACCTTGAAGCCATCATGGACGACCTGATCGACGACGTCGGCATCGACGCCAAGCACAGCTTCGAGGACGCCATCGTCCCGGTGGCCGAGATGAAACGGCGGTACGGCGGTCGGATCGGCATCCTGGGCGGCGTGGACGTGGACGTGCTCGGCCGCGCAACGCCCGACCAGGTCCGCAGCACCGTCCGCGAGGTCATCGACGCCTGCGCCCCTGGCGGCCGCTACGCCACGGGGAGCGGCAATTCCATCCCCAGCTACATCCCGGTGGAGAACTTCCTGACCATGCTCGACGAGGCCCTGACCTGAGCGGAGAGGTCAACGCGAAGCGCCGGCTTGCACGAGACGGCCGACGGTTCATAATGGCCAGACGTGGTGCCATTCCCCCCGGAGGCACAGCCATGGTCCAGGTGATGCTGGCTGTCACTATCGCACTGCTGCTTGTCGCGATCGTTTTGCTGGTGCTCGTGCTACGGCGAGGCTCGGGTCGTGATTCGGTCCAGCTTACGTCTTCGCTGACGACGCTCGAGAAGGGACAGGAACGTACGGAGCGTACGGTCCGCGAGGAGATCGCGCGGAACCGCGAGGAGGTCGGATCGCAGGCGAAGCAACTTCGAGAGGAAGTGGGCGGCCGGATGACCGTCTTGACCCAGAGCAATGAGCAGAAGCTGGAGGCAATGCGGCAGATCGTCGAGAAGAAGCTGTCCGATTTGCAGGCGGACAACGCCAAGAAGCTCGAAGAGATGCGCAAGACCGTGGACGAGAAGCTGCAGGAGACCCTAAACAAGCGACTCACCGAATCGTTCAAGTTCGTCAGCGAGCGCCTGGAGCAAGTGCATCAGGGCTTGGGCGACATGCAGACCCTCGCGTCCGGCGTCGGTGATCTCAAGAAGGTTCTGACGAACGTGAAGGCCCGCGGGACCTGGGGTGAGATCCAACTGGGGAACCTGCTCGAGCAGATCCTGGTCCCCGAGCAGTACGCCCAGAACGTCGCCACCAAGGAAGGGAGCAACGAGCGGGTGGAGTTCGCCATCAAGCTGCCCGGCAAGGACGAGACGGACGACCGACCGGTATGGCTGCCGATCGACGCGAAGTTCCCGATGGAGGACTACCAGCGTCTCGTGGCGGCCTCGGAACAGGCCGACGTGGAAGGCGTGGAGGCGGCGGGGCGACAGCTCGAAGTCCGCGTCAAGGCGTCGGCCAAGGACATTCGCGACAAGTACCTCAGTCCGCCGAACACCACGGACTTTGGCATCATGTTTCTGCCCTCCGAGGGCCTTTACGCCGAGGCCCTGCGCAGACCCGGGTTGGTGGAGCAACTCCAGCGAGACTACCGAGTCAGCGTGGCCGGTCCGACGACGCTCGCGGCCCTGCTCAACAGCCTTCAGATGGGGTTCCGAACGCTCGCCATCCAGAAGCGGTCTAGCGAGGTCTGGACCGTTCTGGCCGCAGTCAAGACGGAGTTCGGGAAGTTCGGCGAGGTCATCGGCAAGGTTCAGAAGAAGCTCCACGAGGCCAGCGGGGTGATCGACAGGGCCCAAGTACGGACGCGCGCCATCGACCGGAAGCTCCGCGACGTTCAGGAATTGCCGGCGGCTGATGCACAACAGCTCCTGGACGACGCCGGTTCATCCCTCTCACAGGACGTTGAGGACGACCCCGAGACCTGACCGAGCCGCACCGTTCGCGCGATCCCCAACACGGACGAACAGGCGCGTCATGTGATTTGCATATCGGCGCCGATCGATCGCATCAAATCGACGTATTGCGGGAAGGTGACGTTGATGGCCTCGGCGGTGTCGATGGTGACCGGCTCGCTGCCGGCCAGGCCCGCCAACGACAACGCCATCACCACGCGGTGGTCGTCCTGTCCGCTGACGCGCCCTCCTTTCAGCTTGGATTCCTGAACGATCAGGCCGTCGGGCAACTCCTTGCACCGCGCGCCGAGCTTGCCCAGTTCGGTGGCCATCACGTGGATCCGGTCGGTCTCCTTGAGGCGGGCCTGCGGCACGTTGATGAGTCGCGTCGTGCCGCGGGCGAAGCAACCGACGACGGCCATGGCGGGCAGCGCGTCGGGCGTGGCGTTCAGGTCGATCTCGATGCCCTTCAGGTCGCCGCGGGCCACGCGGATGCCGTCGGATGCGATCTCGGTCGTCGCGCCCATTGCGCGGAGGTAGTCGACGACGGCCTTGTCGCCCTGCGGGTCGTTCATGTCCAGCCCCACCAGCGTCACGTCGGCATCGGCGATGGCGGCGGCGCATAGGAAGAACGTCGCCGACGAGAAGTCCGCCGGGATCCGCCGCTCGAATCCGCCGTAACGCTGGCCCCCCTTGATGCCAAACCACTCGAGCGCCCGGCGCTCGTAGGCGATGCCCTGCGCGTCGAGCCAACCGAGCGTCAGGTGGACGTAGGGGGCCTCGTTGAGGACCGTGACGGTGATCTCGGTGTCGCGCTCGGCCAACGGGCAGTTGATCAGCAGGCTGGAGAGGAACTGGCTGGTGACGGCCTCGATCGTCGTCTGCCCGCCGACCATTCGTGGCCCGATGACGACGGGGGCGCAGCCGTTGCTGCGCGTGCTGCGGGCGTGGGCGCCCAGCCGTTCCAGTGCCGCCAGTAGCGGACCGATGGGGCGACGGCGGATCTGCTCGTCGCCGGTGAAGACCGCCAACCCCTCGGGCAACAGCGCAGCCGACGAGACCGCCATCCGCAGCGTCGTACCGCTGTTGGACACGTTGACGACGTCATGTGGCGTCCGCGGCCGACCCGCCACCCCTCGGACCCGCCACGCGTCCGACCCGGTCGTGTCGATCTCGGCACCGAGCGCGCGGTAACACGCCACGGCCGCACGGGTATCCTGCGAATCCAGCGGCGCCCTGATCGTCGATTCTCCCTCGGCCAGCGACGCGATCGCTGCCGCCCGGATGGTGTGCGACTTGCTCCCGGGCACGGCGACCTGCCCCCGTAGCCTAGACGGGCGGACTGACAGCCTCATGGTCGTCATCTCCGAAGACAACGTGCCCTACTCATCGGCCGAGTTGATATGATCGGCCGATCCGAGTTGAAACGACTGATCGAAGGCGACCTCAAAATCGTAGACGTCTTGGAAGTCCTCGAGCTTGTCCTGTGGTTCCTTCCGCAGGAAACCGTTCTCGACGAGGGCGAAGACGATCCGCCCGAAATCGGTCGTCTCCGTGATGTTCCATCCCTTCAAGACGGTCCTGGCCAGCAGCCCCCACCGTCGCAGCGCCAGCTCACGCAGCCCCCAGCAGAGCTCCTGCCCGGTGACGTGTCGGTTGATGGCGTCCGGACCACCTCGCTCCTTCAGATACCGCGTCATCTGCTCGTCGAGCTCGCCCGCCTGATACATCCGCTCCAGCTCAGCCAGGTCGAGATCGCGTTCTTGCATCAGCTTGTAGATGCGACGCTCGATGGCGTCTTCCTGGCCGTGAACGGTCTCGACGGTGTAACCGAGCCCCTCGCGCATGAACTGGTAGGCCTCCATCGGGTACCGGCCCACCTCGGCGATGACTTGCTCGATTGTCTTTTTCGGTTCTCGGGTCATGGCCGTCACGGGTCCTCAACCGGGTCGACGCGGGCGATCGGTCGCGCCGGTCCGCCTAGCGCGAGTTCGGCTGCTGGTTCGACGCATCTCGATTCTCACCGCCGCCCTTACGAGGCCGCCGTCGCCGCCGCCGCCGCCGTGACCGGGGCTTGCCGTCGGGCTGCGCCGCGTCGGCCTTGCCTTGTTCAGACGCGGATGGCTGCGGTTTCGGGCGATCCGCCGCCGTCTCAGCGCCAGCCGCCTCGGGGTCCTGGCTCACGGCGTCCGCCGCATCGGCCCCCGCGTCGGAGGCCGCTATCGAGTCCGCATCGCGCACCACCTCTTGGTCCTTCTGGGCGGATGCGGGCTGTGCGTCAGGTTCGGCTGGCCTGTCCGACCCCTCCGTCAACGGCTGCCGTCGGCGGCGCCGTCGCGGGCGACGGGGCTGATCGCGCGTCTCGGCCGCGTCCCGGGGCTGGCTCCCGCGATCGGCCCGCTCCCGCGCGGATTCGGGCGGCTTGGCGGGGCGCTCCGGCGGCTTGTCCGCGAGAACCTCGATCTCCTCGAACGGAAAGGTCACCCGGCGTTCGTCCTCCAACGCCACCGTCACAAGCTGCGTAATGGTTTGGCGATCGACCACCCTGCCCTCGCCCTCGGCGGTGCGAACCCAGGTGTTGCTACGGGGCAGCCGCTTGTACAGATCCTCGTAGACCTCATGCTCATAGCGTAGGCAGCATCGCAGCCGGCCGCAACGCCCCGAAACTTTCGACGGGTCCAGCGTGGCCTTCTGCATCTTGGCCATCTTCATGCTCACGGGCCGCAGCGTCTTGAGGAAGTTCTTGCAGCAGCACTCGCGCCCGCAGATCTCGAAATCGGCCACCAGCCGCGCCTCGTCGCGCGCACCCACCTGACGCATCTCGATCCGCGTCTGGTACTCCCGGGCCAGGTCCCGCACGAGCTGACGGAAATCCACACGCCCGTCCGACATGAAGTAGAAGATCACCCGCTCGCCGCCGAACAGGTGCTCGCAGGTAATCAGCTTCATGGGAAGCTGATGCTTCTCCAGGAGATCCTGGCAGAACGCCAGCTCCTCGACCGCGCCGGTATTGATGTGTCGTTCTTCGCTGAGGTCCTGCTCGGAAGCGACGCGGAGCACGCGCCCGCCACGCCGCTGGAGATATTCTGGGCCGCTCTGTTCTACGTAGCGCCGAATCGTTTCGGGCTCGATGCACTGGCCCGGGAGATGGGTCGAGGTCAGGGGCACGTGCTCGCCGATCTCGATTCCTCGTTCGGTCTGGAGCACCAGCTTGCTGCCGGGCTCGAAGGTGATCTTCTTGGAGCAGGTGAACTCGCCGACGAAGCCCAACAGCCCGTAGCGCGCGATGATGCGCGGGCGGTCGTCACGGTCGCGGACCACCGGGCGCTCGGCGCGGTCGTTGGACGCCTCGGTGGATTCCGGTGCGCCTGCCTCGTGTGGTTCCGAGGCAGACGACGCCGGCTCGGGCGACGCCGCCTCGGCCGGTGCCCCTTCGGGCGGGTTCGTCTCAGGTGTCGGCGCCTCACTTGGTGGGTCCTGATCCGTCATCGAATCTCCTCCCGCGTGGCTTGACCCGTGCGGCGGGCCGGACCCGCTTCGTGCCTCAGCAGCCGAATGGCGAGGGTCTCCAGCGCCAGCGGTACGTTCGCGTTGTTGGCAATGTCCGTTTCGGTGCGGTAGATGTCGCGGATGGCCTCGGCCGCCGCCTCAGGCGCGAGGCGATGGGCCATCCGTTCGGGCAGATCGGCTTGGTCGGCGTTGATGACCCGATCCGACCGGCCGCAACCGACCTGCAGCGCGTCGCGATACAGGCACGACGTCAGGGACAACAACTCCATCAGGCCTCGGCGCGTGGGCTCGGTGGTTGGCGCCTCGTTGACCTTCTCGATCCTACCGGCCTCGACCATCTCCTCGACGTATTTGTCCGCCAGTTTCGAGGCGTCGTCCTGTACGCAGGCGGCGAACCCGGTCGGCCCCAAGTCACGCAGGTTGGCGACGGCCTGGTTCAGGCGGCTCTTGACCTCGAGCAGTCCCGCGCTGGCCTGTCGCAGGGCGACGCCCAGCCGCCCATTACAATAGCCCGCCAGGAACCGGACCTGCTCGGCAGGCAGATCGGGCAGATGGTCTCGCAGTCGTTCGGCCACGAACTCGCTCGGCAGCGCGACGAACGGCACGGGTTGACAGCGCGATCGCGTCGTGGGCAACAGACGATCAAGCGAGCGCGCCAGCAAGATGAGGAAGGCCGTCCCCGGCGGCTCCTCGAGCGTCTTGAGCAGGGCGTTCTGGGCCGAGACGCTCATCTGGTCGCTGTTGAGCACCACGAACACGCGCGCCCGACCGCGGGCGGGTCGGTCGGCGACACGGTCGATCACGAAGTGTCGCACGACGTCGACGCCGAGATCGATGGCCTTGCGGCTGCGAACCTCCGGGGCCGGGTGGTAGCGGTTCAGCTCCTTGTAGACGACCTGCATGTCCGGATGGGTTCCCGCCGTCGTCAGCTTGCAGTCGTCGCAGACATCGCAGGCGTCTTGCCAGACGAGGTCCATGTCGCCCGCCAGCTCGGGGGCGGGCTCGGCCGTCGTCGGTTCGGCGCACAGCAGCAATTGGGCGAACCGCATGGCCAGCGTTCGTTTGCCCACGCCCTCGGGGCCGTGGAAGACGTACGCGTGCGGCAGCCGCTCGCTCCTGATCGCCCGTTGCACGATGCGGTGGGCGCGGGCCTGATGTCTCACGTCAAAAATCGGCATGGCTCAAGGCCTCGATCACCCCGTCGAAGACCTCGTCGAGCGATCCGCTCGCGTCGACGATCACGACGGGTCTCGGGTAGACCTCGGGCAGCTCGCGAAACCGTTCTCGCACACGACGGTGAAACGCCAGCGGGCGCGCCTCCATGGCGTCCGCGACAGCATCGCCGTCTTGCCCGGCCGCCGCCGGCCGTCGTCGGGTCCGTTCCAGGCCGGTCTCCGCCGGCAGGTCGAGCACGCAGGTAACGTCAGGCCACACCTCGCCAACCGCCACCTCGCCAAGTCGGATCACCTGCTCGACGTCGTCACCGGCGGCGCCTTGATACGCGCACGTCGACGAGATGAACCGGTCGCACAGAACGGTCTGTCCGGCCGCCAGCGCCGGCGCGATCACCTCCGACACCAACTGGGCCCGCGACGCCATGAACAGCAGCGTCTCGCAACGAACGTCCATCTGGTCAAGGTGCTTGCTGAGTAACACGTTTCGTATCCGTTCGCCGATCGGCGTCCCGCCCGGGTCGCGCGTTCGGACCACGCGCTCGCCCGCGGCCGTCAGCGTCTCGGCCAGGCGGGCCAACTGCGTCGTCTTGCCGCACCCGTCGGGGCCGTCTAAGACGACGAATTTGCCGCGCAGCTTTTTCAGCAGGTCGTTATCCAATTCCAGCCTCGCATTCAGTGACACACATCGTTGATCGGGCCTGCGCCATCGCCTCAGCTGCTTGGTAGCTCGATCGGACGAACGGGCCCGACACCACGAACGCAAACCCAAGCTCGCGGGCGTGTTCGGCGACGGCGTCGAATTCGTCCGGCCGCCAGTAGCGCTCGACCGGCCAGTGATCCGGCGTCGGTTGCAGGTATTGCCCGATCGTCACGATGTCACAGCCCACGTCCCGCAGATCTGCCAGCGTCGCATCAACCTCGGCCCGATCCTCGCCCAGTCCCAAGAGCAGGCCGCTCTTGGTCAGCATCGACGGGCGTGTCCGCTTGACGGTCCGCAGGACCGTCAGCGACCGGCCGTAATTGGCCTGCGGGCGGATCCGCGGCGTGAGGCGCTCGATGGTCTCGATGTTGTGACCATACACCGATGGTCCGCTCGCACAGAGGCGGTCGATGCAGTCGGGACGGGCATGCATGTCCGGGGGCAAGACCTCGACCGTCGCGTCGGTCAGGCGTTCTCGTACGGCCCGGACGGACGCGGCGAAATGACCGGCGCCTTCGTCGGGCAGGTCGTCGCGCGTCACGGAGGTGATCACGACGTGCCGGGCGCCCAGCGCCGCGGCGGCTTCCGCCAGACGTCGCGGTTCGTCGGAGTCGAGTGGTTCCGCCCGGCCATGACCCACCGCACAGAACGCGCACTGCCGCGTGCACGTCCTGCCCATGATCATGAACGTCACGACGCGGTGCGACCAGCAGTCGTTGCGGTTGGGGCAGCGCGCTTCCTCGCACACCGTGGCCAGACCGGCCGCCGCCACCGATCGGGCCGTCTCGGTCAGCACGCCGCCCGGCGGCAACCGCTTCTTGAGCCACGCCGGCAGCCGGCGGACCGGGCGATGGGGTGCCTCGTTACGGGTCAAACGTCGATGTCCAACGCGCTGCGATGCCATCAGTCCGTCACAGTGAATGCAGCGGCACGCCGAAGAGGGCGTCGGCCGCCTCGGCCACGGGTTCCGCCAACGACGGATGCGCATGGATCGTCTCGGCGATCTGGTGCACCGTTGCGTCCGCCTTCATCACCACGGCCACTTCATGGATGACCTCGGCCGCCCGGAACCCGACGATCGTCGCGCCAACGACGCGATGCGTGCCGGCCTCGGCCAGCAGCTTGCAGAACCCGTTCGGCTCGCCGAACGCCTGCGCCGCCCCGCTGGCCTGGTAACGAAACCGGCCCGCCTGAACCTCCATCCCCGCCGATCGGGCCTGGTCTTCGGTCGTCCCCACCTGGGCCACCTCGGGATGCGAGAAGACCACCGTCGGCACGACACGGTAATCTTCCACCATCGGCCGACCCATGATGTTGCTCGCCGCCACCGTCCCTTGTCGATAGGCGACGTGAGCGTACGGGCCGCGGCCGGTGACGTCGCCGACTGCATAGACCCCCGGCACGCTCGTCGCGCAGCCCTCGTCGATCTCGACGAACCGCCCGTCATGCCGGACGCCGACCTCATCAAGCCCCAACCCGTCGATCTGCGTCCGCCGCCCCACCGCGACAAGGACCGCGGCCGTCTCGACCGTCTGGCCGTCGCTCAACTGGCTGACCACGCGATCGCCGCGGCGTTCGACGCCGTCGATCTTGGTCTTGCAGTGGAGGGTGACCCGTCGTTTCTTCAACGAGCGGGCGACCTCTTTGCCCGCCTCGGGATCGACCGTCGGCAGGACCCGGTCCAGGACCTCGACGAGGGTTACGCGCGAGCCCAGCTCGGCCAGCATCGTCGCGGTCTCCACGCCGTTCGGGCCCGCGCCGATGATGAGGATCGATTCGGGCAGCTCCCGCATGGCCAGCACGTGATCGGTGTCCAGGATCTGCCGACCATCGGGGTCGATCCCCGGTAGCGACGCCGCTACGGTGCCGGGGGCCAGGATGATGTTCCGCGCATTGATCCGCAACACACCGTCGGCCGAATCGACCCCGACGGTGTTTGCGTCGATCAAGCGCCCGCGCCCGGTGATGACGTCCACGCCGCGCTGCTTGAGTAGGGTGCTGAGTCCCTTGGTCAAGCGCTCGACGATCTTGTCCTTGTAGGCGACAGCCTGTGCGAAATCGAAGCCGACCCCGTCGACGTGGATGCCCATCGCGCCGGCGTCTTTCAGATCGGCGTACAGCTTCGAGACGTGCAGCAGGGCCTTGGTCGGGATGCAGCCGGTGTTGAGGCACACGCCACCGACGGCCCGTTGCTCGATCAACGTGGCCCGCCCGCCCATCGCGGCGATCCGCAAGGCCCCGACGTACCCGCCGGGACCCGCACCAATGATGGCGGCGTCACAGGGAGGCTGCGACACGGTCTGGTCCTCTCATCTCGGGCGCAACAGATTCACCGCGGCCGATGCCACGTCAGTCTCGCCGTCGCCATCGCGGCGGCGATGGCCATGGGAAAAAGCGCCACCGGTCGTTCCGGTGGACACGAGGCCTGACGGGACACCCGTTAACCGCGATCGTCAAGACAGGTGGCCAGGCCCGGTCGCCATGGGCCCGCCGGCCGAACAACGAGCCGACGAACCCCGCAACCCACCAGACCAGGACCACAATGGAATGCGTCTGTTGCATACCCATAGGTTACCATCTCACGCGCCGAGACAAAAGGCGATTTCGCGTCGGATCGCCGCCGACGGGATTTGCCAGTCCGTCGCACGCGTCGTACCATCATGAATGAGCCGAGGAGGTCCGCCATGGCTGCGGCCGGCGCCATCGACAAGAAGCGTGATCGGCTGACGGAGTTGATCGGCCGGTTCAAGCGCGTGCTGGTCGCCTTCAGCGGCGGGGTCGATTCGACGCTCTTGCTGAAGGTGGCCGTCGACGTCCTGGGCCCAGACCACGTCCTGGCCGTTACTGCCGATAGCCCCAGCGTGCCTCGGCATGAGCTGGATGAGGCACGGGAGTTGGCCCGACAGGTCGGGGCCGAGCACATGATCGTCGAAACGCACGAGCTTGACGACCCCCGCTACGCCGCCAACCCCCCCGATCGCTGCTACTTCTGCAGGTTGGATCTGTTCGGAAAGCTGAAGGCGCTGGCTGAGCAGCGCGGGCTTGACGCCGTTCTGACCGGCGCGAATGCCGACGATGCGGGCGACTGGCGGCCGGGACTACGGGCCGGGCTGGAATTCGGTGTCTGCAACCCCCTTGCCGATGGCGGCTTGACCAAGGCCGACGTCCGCCGACTCAGCCAAGAACTCGCCCTGCCCACGCACGACAAGCCCGCCAATCCGTGTCTGGCCACGCGAATCGCGTATGGTATCCCCATCACCCGTGACGTGCTGCGGCAGATCGAGCGGGCCGAGGACTTCATGCGCCGGTTCGGGCTGCGCGAGTTTCGCGTGCGGCACCACGGCGATCTGGCCCGGATCGAGCTGCCCCCCGATCGAATCGCCGAGCTCGCCCAACCCGAACCCCGCGCCGAGATCGTCGAGGCGTTTCGCAAGCTGGGTTACAAGTACGTCACGATCGACCTGCAAGGTTACCGTAGCGGCAGCATGAACGAGACCGTAGACACGCGGTAGCCATGGCTTCAAGAGACGGGACAGGTCCGATTCTCGATGACCGCCCAAAGAACGAACCTGTCCCGTTTCCGCGGCGGGAGATCGCCCCCATGCGACAAGTGAGGATGTTGGGTCGTCAACGGGTCGAAGTGATTGGGGCGGATCGGCCCGAACCGACCGACGAGGCGCCCGTCATCGTCGCCGTTCGTGCCAGCGGGATCTGCGGCAGCGAG
>Ga0180432_10002525_pt1 | contig 27313 bp, 23 predicted proteins | sample SS_ome_10_FD_132414 | JGI IMG/M metagenome (GOLD analysis project Ga0180432, IMG submission 132414) | Hypersaline lake sediment archaeal communities from the Salton Sea, California, USA - SS_1_MS_2 metaG | ecosystem: Environmental > Aquatic > Non-marine Saline and Alkaline > Hypersaline >... | reverse complement strand
GTGATTCCAGAAGGTGATTCGAGCTTGACTGTCGATCGAGATGATTGCATCGATCGCAGTTTGCGCGACGGCGCGGAATCGAGCTTCGCTCTCTCTCAGTGCTTCCTCGGCGCGCTGACGTTCTTCCACAAGGCGACGCTCATTGAGAATCCGCTCTATCACCGGCGGAAGAAGGTCGAGAAACCCGGCGGCTGCATCCTTGACGACATAGTCGTTGGCGCCGAGTTTCATCGCTTCGACTGCGGTCTCCTCACTGCCGGTCCCAGTGAGCATGATGGTTGGAGGAAGCTCGCCCGCTTCGCTGAGCACTTGGAGAACCTGCAGGCCGCTGAGGACGGGCATGTTCTGATCGACAATCAAGACACCGTAGCTACCGTCCTTGTATTGGGCCACGCCCTGTTCTCCATCCTCAGCGACATCGATCTCGTAGCCAGCCCGCCGCAATCGTTTCTGGACAAGGCGAGCCAGGCCCGGGTCATCTTCCATGTAGAGAACACTAATGGGTCCCGCATCGATCATGCAGCTCACTCCCCGTCCGGCACCGTGACAATCGACATGAACAGGCCAAGTTGCTGAATCGCTTCGCAGAAGCTGTCGTACTCGACCGGCTTGGTGATGTAGACACTACATCCCAGATCGTAGCATCGTGAGACCTCGCGCGCATCATCCGTCGTGGTCAACACGACGACGGGCACATGCTTTGTGCGCGAATCCGCCTTCATCTGCTCCAGCACTTGATACCCATCCATGACGGGCATGTTGAGATCGAGAAGGACAAGCAGAGGCGACGGCCGTTCCTGGCCGTCGTATGCCCCTTCGCCGAAGAGAAAATCAAGTGCTTCGCGACCGTTCTCGACGCGAGTGATTGCATTGGAGATCTTGGCCCGCCGCAGATTCTTCTCGATCAGTCGAGCGTGTCCGGCATCGTCTTCTACGATCAAGATACTGACTTCACCCAGGTTTCCCATCTGTCTTCCTTTCGTTGCTCTGATCTGCGATTGTGAAGAAGAACGTTGTTCCGATGTCGGGCTCTGACTCGAACCAGATTTGGCCGCCATGTTGGCGAACCATGGTGCGGACGTAGGAGAGACCCATGCCCTCGCCTACAACGTTTTGCTTGCCCGCTCTTCGGAACGGCGCGAACACTTTTTCCTCATCTTCCTTCGAGATACCTCGACCGTTGTCCTTGATCCAGAACTTGGTCCCCAGACTCATCCGTTCTCCGCCAATCTCGATCCGACCGAACCGCTCCGGGTCGAGGTAGTTCACTGCATTGGTGAGAAGGTTGCCAATGATCTGCTCAATCGCTGTCGGGTCGGCGATGATCTCTGGTAGGTCGCCGACGATCAGCTCCACCTTTCGCTCCTCCATCTGATGTGCAAGGCTCTGACGACACGTCTCCACAAACTGAGTTACATCGACTGTTTGGAACGTCAGCTCCCTTCTCCCGAGCCGGGAGAGTTTCAGAACGGAGTTGATGAACCCATCCATTCGCGTGACGGACGTTTCGATGAACTGCAATGCTTCGGGTATGTCCTCGTCGAGCAACATGGCGATCTCAGCCCGCTCGGATTCTTCCAGGCCGTCCATCACGTGTGCCAAGTGCGGCGCCAGCACCTCCATCGCATTCTTGAGCTCTGCGGAGAAGCCCTTGAGGTTGACCAGGGGAGCCCGGAGATCGTGAGACACGATGTAGGCGAACTGCTTGACCTCTTCGTTGGCTACCTCGACCTCGGCAAGATACCGCTTGACTTCCTCCTCGGCTTTCTTGCGGGCAGTGATATCTCGGTCGATCCCCACAATCCCGATAGTCTTCCCGTGCGCATCGACAAGCGGGAGCTTGGTCACAAGAAGCCATCGTTGCTGTCCCGTTGACTGATCGATGATCTGCTCTTCTGCGTCGAGCACCGGGTTGCCGACGACGACAATCCCCTTTTCCTCAGCGATATACACGGCAGCGTCGTCTTCGGGTAGCAGGTCCTCAAGTGATTCTCCGAGAAGCTCTTCCGGCGTGTCGAATCCGAACAGCTCGGAGATCGCCTTGTTGGCGACCACAAAACGTCCCTTGCGGTCCTTTGAGTAGATCAGGTCCGGTATGTTGTCGATGATCGTCCGAAGCAGCGTTCGCTCTGCTGCAAGGCGTTCCTCGGCTCGGGTTCTCTCTTCGATCTCGCGTTGCGCTGCTTGGAACAGCCGTGCCTTCTCGAATGACATTGCGATCTGATCTGCGACGGTCTCCAGCAGAAGCGCTTGGCCTTCCGTATAAGCGAACGGCTTGTACGACTGAACATTGATGACGCCGATCACGCGGCCCTCAACGAACAGTGGAATTCCCAGCCACGTCTCGGGTGCCTTCATCGAGCCGAACAGGAACGGCTCGCCGAGGACACGGCTGTACTCCTCGCTGTTGTTGATGTGAAGCGTCTTCTTGGACTCGATCACGATGGAGGTCAGACCCTGACCGATTGGAACCGAATCGGAATCACTACGCTTTCCTTCATCGATCATGAATGGGAAGTCGATCATCTGCTCTTCTTCATTGAGCAATGCGATGAAGAACGTATCGGCCTCGAATACCGGTGCGATTTCCCGATGTACCGTCTCGGCCAACGGGACAAGATCATCCTCACGTGCGACGGCGCGCCCGATCCGGTTGACAATGCCGAGGCGCTCGGCCGCCTCGCGCGTGGCTCGGAATACCTCTGCGTTGGAGATGGCGAAGGCGAGCTGATCCGCCAGCGTCTCAAACAGCCGCTCCATGGCGCCGCTGTAGGCATGCGGTCGATCGGTCATGATGCACAGCGCGCCGAGGACTCTGTCGCCAACGACAAGAGGGACGCCGAGCCAGGTTCGTGGAAGGGATGTCTCTCCTGGTGCGAGGTTCGGTGACGGGAGGCGGTTCTTCTCCAAGTCGTAGTCGTGGACATGAAGGGTCCTGCGCTCGCCGATCACGATCCCCGCGAACCCTCCGAACGGCTTGGTCTCGCGCGGAAGCCGCTTGCCGTCCATCACACCGAACAGGAGTTCGAGTTCGTTCTTCTTCTCTCGATGGAGGATGCAGAGGAACTGGTTATGCTCGAACATCGAAACGATTTCTCGATGTAATCCTTCAAGAAGCTCGGTCAGATCAAGCGTTGTATTGACAGCTTGGCTGACGCGATTGAGGAACCCAAGCCGTTCCGCTTGGTTTCGCGTCTCCTCAAACAGACGCGCATTGTCGATGGCAATGGCCAGCTGGTCCGCAACGGTCTCCAGCAATCGTTCATCGTCCTTGGTATAAGCGTTGGCCTCTTCCGCCATGATTGCCAGCGTTGCGATCGTGCGATCTCGCACGCGGATCGGAACGCTGAGCCATGAGCCGAACAGCTTGTCAGCACCCACCGTGACCGGTTCAGGGAGCAGTGGATGTGGCGCTTGAAGATCCGGAACGTACAGAGAACGCTCTTCCCGAACGACAATGCCACTTAGGCCGTCGAGCGGGATCGAGATTGAATCGAGACGCTCACCGGCCTCTGTGCCGAACAGCACGCAGAGGGAATCTGTCTCTCGGATGTATTCCGATACGAGATAGGCTTCGTGCTTGAAGAACGGCGTGACCGTCTCATAGACAACCTGCAACAGCTCCTCGAGGCCGAGTGAGGCGCTGGCGACGCGGGCAATCCGAGAGACCACATCCAACCGCACGGCGAGTGCATGATCGTTGTCTGTCACGTATTCCCTGCCTTTTGCAGACGCTTTCTGAATCCCGGATCCGAAGAGATTACACGTTTCCACCGGCTCGGAGCAACGGCGGCTAGCGATCACCGGCACTGCGTGTACCCGGTGACTCCAGCGTCGGAGGTCCCTATCATGTTTGCGGACAGCACGATGGCGCAGGATCTCCGTCAATGATGGATGTCCTCGGGGGCATAGTGATTGTACCTAGAATGCGTGGTGTGTGACAGATACGGTGAAGCTGGTGTAAGACCTGGACTGGAGGTGAAGTCATGAATACCGATCAGTGGCGTGAGATAGCGAACGAAACGCTTGAGCTGATGGATCGGCGAAGCTCAGTCCGCCATTTCGAGCCGAGATCGATCGACCCCAAGCATATCGATGCAATCCTTCACGCCGCCATGCGAGCGCCGACAGCGGGGAACATGATGCGCTACTCCATCCTTGAGGTTTCCGATCCCGGGAAGAAGATGCAGCTCTCGGAAACATGCGGCCACGCGTTCGTCGGGGATGCCCCGCTTGTGCTGCTGTTCCTTGCGGACATGCAGCGCTGGTACGACTTCTTCGCCGCGTTTGGCGTCCCTTCGTACTGCAAGCAACATGGCAAGCCGTTCATCACGCCGAAGATGTCCGACCTCCTGATGGGCTGTTGCGATGCGTTGATTGCTGCGCAGAACTCGGTCATCGCTGCGGAATCGCTTTGCATCGGTTCCTGTTACATCGGGGACATTCTCGGCGAGTGCGAAGCACACCGAGCAATGTTCGGACTACCTCAGTGGGCGTTTCCAGTCACGCTGGTCTGCTATGGGTACCGCGCAGAGGACACGCCGCGACAGCGCAGCACGAGATTCGCGAAGGAGTTCATCTGTTTTCGTGACACGTACAAGCACCTATCGAGGAACGACTTCTCCGCCATGTTCGCGGACATCGAAGCGAAGTTTGCAGGGATTCTCGAGGAACGCAACCTGAGTCTCGCCCAGCTGACGGTGCAAGGGCTTACGCTTGGGGAGGCCGCCACGGAGCAACGACGGTCTGTGGCGAAGCTGCTTGAGATCTGGCTGGGGTAGCGAATGACGGCGACCATTGGCACTTGTGGGTCACGCTCAGCCCCGTCAATCATGACGTGGGTCAGCGGATACTCGAAGCGGATCGGGCATCGCAGTAGAATCCATCCCTCTTGAGGAGGGAATCATGGGATTCGACTCGTGGCTTGCACAACTCAAAGGCATGATCTCAGGCGCCAGAGCAAAGACCCACGTCTCTGAGATCACGCGCCATCACAGGATTCAAGCATCCCCTGGCTACGATGACGCGATCGAGTACGTGCAAAGCGTGCTCAAGCGGACAGGAATGGACACGGTGACCTCGTCCTTCGCAGCCGACGGGCGAACAGAGACGTATGGATGGACAGCGCCGATCTCATGGCGAATCCGTTCAGGAACGCTGCGGCAGCTAGAACCGGACCAGCGAACCCTCTGTTCTCTCGATGACACTCCAGTATCGATTCTTGGTCAATCAGGAGGCGGCAAGGCCGAGGGTCAGGTGGTGCATGTCGGGAAGGGCACAGCCCCCGGGGATACCGAAGGAGTGGATCTTGCCGGGCGATTCGTTCTTGCATGCGGTCGGGCGACTGAAGTCGTCGACTGCATTCGAGGTCGAGGAGCTGCAGGCCTCATCATCTACCCGGATACAGCACGTGCCGCGGCGTCGTACGATCTTGTGCAGTACGCCGGTCTGTTCCCAACGGCCGAGCAGTTGGACACGACGCCGATGGGATTCTCGATCTCGCGGCGGGCGGCGGACCGCTTGATCCTACAGCTCGACAAGGGCGCGATCCGTCTCAGCGGCGAGGTCGATGCGGACTACTTCGAAGGTTCAATGCAGGTTCTCGAGGCCTGGATTCCCGGGAGCGATCCAGAGGCCGGCGAAGTCCTGCTTACCGCCCATCTCTGCCATCCGAGTCAGTCTGCAAACGACAATGCATCGGGTAGTGGGCTGCTGCTGGAGATTGCGCGCGTACTTGGCGAGATTCATCGCGCCCAACCACTACGCAATACGGTGCGGTTCGTGTGGGTTCCGGAGTTCAATGGAACGATCCCCTGGGCGGCGGCCCATGCCGAGGAGCTGAGAGATGTCCGCTTCGTCGTCAACTTGGACATGGTAGGGCAATCCCCCGATTTGCTGGGGGAACCGCTTCGCGTGTTTCGGGTGCCGAACAGCTCTCCAGGCTATCTCAACGCCTGTTTCGAACCCATCTTATCGTGTATCGCGAGAGATGAGACCGCGTTCTCTTCGCAGGGATCGCGCCGGCCGCTTCATTGGAGTGTCGATCCGCCGAGCGGCGGGAGCGACCACCTGGTGTTTCAGGCTGCGCCTCACGGGATCCCCTCAGCCATGCTCGGCCACGACGATCCGTTGTGGCATACCAATCTCGATACGATCGACAGGGTGGATTCAACGCGTCTTGCACACGTCGGGGTGCTCACAGCGATGCTGGCGGCTCTGCCAAGCTGGTCGGTTGGCGAAGCTCCGCTGCTTGCGGAATGGCTGCTTGCGTTCAGTGGTCAGGAGCTGTGCCGCGCAGCCGCGCTGGCCCGTCAAGTCGAGGCCGATTCTCGACAAGCACTCCTTGCGACAGCGTTGACGATTGAGAAGGAGAGAGCCAAGGTGCTCGGCTCCTTGGTGGGGGAGGATACGTGGTGCGCCCGGGACCACCACACGGCACTAGACGGCATCGGTCGAGCACTTGGGATGTCACCTTCCGCGGCCAGCGCACCGGAGAGCCCCAAGCCGTACCGCGCACTCGATGGGCCAATCCATCACGGCATTGTCAAGCAACTCACCCAAGAGGAGAAGCAGTTCCTTGATGAGACGCTATCGGAAGGGCATCGGGCCGCCATCGAAGCGTTGGTGAACCTCTCTGACGGAACTCGCACCGCCGCGGAGATTGCGCTGCACATGGCACTCGACTTCGGGCCGCAATTCACCAAGGAGGCCGTTGAGAAAGGTCTCGAACTGATCGCGAGGTGCGGATACATCGCCTTCTAGGAGCAGATCAGACGTTGCGGAGCAGAGAAGGGAGATGGCCCAGTGACTGCTCGCAGGCTGCTTGACACGCTGTCAGCGTATGATCGGCGATTCTGGATCCTGTTTGCCGTGCAGCTCATCGTCGCGATCGGTTTCGGCGCGGCCATGCCGTTTGTCAGCATCTTCCTACATGATGTCGTCGGTGTGTCGATGACGTATGTGGGGACGATCATGCTTGTCTCGGCGCTCATCTCCGCAGTCGGCCGGGTTCTCGGCGGCGAGATTGCTGATCGCTTCGGCCGTCGGCCGCTACTCACATTCGGAATGGCCGCCCGCGTTGTTACCTTCGGAGCCATGGCGTATGTGGTTCACATCCGTGCATCGGCGCTGGTCGTTGGGGGTGTGTTCGTCGCTGTACGCTTCGCCGGATCCATGGTCCGGCCGGGACTGTCTGCGATGGTCGCTGATGTCGTGGAGTCGAGCCGGAGAGTCGAGGCGTACGCCTTGTTTCGAATCGGAGCCAACGCTGGATGGGCCATAGGTCCCGCGATCGGGGGATTTCTTGTCGCAACATCGTACGCTTCGCTGTTCCTGCTCACCACGTTCGCCAGCCTGATCGGCCTCGTGTTGATCATCTTCTTCACGACCGAATCGATTCGACAGATCGAAAGCGAGCAGTTTGCCTTTCGGCGTGTTCTTGATGTGGCGCGCGACCTGCGGTTTCTCATGCTGTGTGGATGGAGCGTGTTGCTGTTCGTCGTGATGGGGCAGTTCGCGAGTACGTTTGCCGTCTTCTCGACACAGGTTGTCGGGATTGCCAAGGCGCAGTTGGGGGTTCTGTTCACGATCAGCGGAGTTGTGGTCGTCCTGTTCCAATGGCCGGCCGCATGGCTCGCGGGGCGTGTCGGCATTCGCTGGGGACTTGTGCTTGGATGCATTCTGTACGCACTTGGATACTTCTCCGTATCGTTTGCGGCAGGATTCCCTTTTCTGATTGTATCGATGGTCATCATCACACTCGGGGAGGTTACATTCACTCCGACCTCGATGGCCGCGGTGGCCAACATGGCGCCCAAAGCGAAGATCGGTCGGTACATGGGTTTCTTCGGGCTGGCAGAGGCGCTTGGTTGGTCGCTCGGACCGTTTGTGGGAGGGATTCTGTTCGATTCTCTACTCGGCGCACCAAGCGCACTGTGGGGGATCATCGCCGGGATCGGCCTGGCCGCTGCTGCTGGATTTGCCGCTACAACACGGGACAGTCGGATGTCCGGCCTGAACGAAAGCAATGGCTAGATTTGAAGAAAGCGCTGCAGGATCGTCTCTGCTATGTTGCTGCGTGGCGGTACGCTTCGTAGTGCGTGGGCGACATGCCGCGCGGACTTCCCTCCGAGCAGCAACGTAGCACAGAGGAAGAAGCAGCTCTTCCCAGAGGAGATTTCGGGATGCGGTTGGATGCCCCAGACGGGGCGATCGCCGTAGCGAAGGACATGCGTATCACAGTGGCATGTCTTTCCCAGCTTCCGCCAAGGTGACGGCGGATCGATGACTTCGTCAAAGTGGTACACGAATGTGGACCATGGGTTGGGAAGCCCATCAAACAACACGTCCGACTCAGTCATCTCAACCTTTGCCCAGCCGACTTCCGGCGGGGCGGACGGCTGCAGATATTCGTCACCGGACAGCGCATAGACAAGCATCTGGTGACCGAAGCAGGATCCGAGGATCGGAATCCCGCGTTGAACAGCATCGCGAATGAGATTCGCTTCTCGGTCGAACCATCCCTTGGCGCTGAGAATCGAAGCCTCTGAGCCTGTCAGAAGGATGTGAGAGACCTCATCGAGAGGGCCAATGGAGGCACCCGAGGGAAGGTTGATGACGCGCGCTGCAACGCCTTGCAGGTGAGCTCTCCAATGCCACGATGGCTTAAACAAGAAGCGATGCACCGCGTTGTCGACGATGAGCAATGAAGGACGACCAGCCATGCGTGAAGTATATCCGAGCGCGAACCCGTTGCCTGGTTCGGGGATTGTAGAGTAGATAGGATGTCGGCTCGGCGCGAAGCAGTCGCCCCGAAGGCTGAATCCCGCGCAACAGCAAGGATGGTCGAGACATGCGATACAGAGGGATCTTTTTCGACCTGTTTGGCACGCTGTTTGTGTACGGGGACATGCGCCAGGCTTGGTCGGATTGGTTGACCGCGTTACACGACGGGTTGGCAAGGGAAGGCTCCCGGGTGCCGCTGAGCGTACTGGCCTCGGCATGCGATGGGATTCTTGCGAAGCCTGATCCGCCATTGAGCACAGATGGGTCAACCGTGTTCGAGCGGCGGATGCAAGAGCTGTGTGTCAAGATCGGGATCGATCTATCGACACGACATGTGCTTGCCATCGCCGAGCATTGCATCGAGGCGTGGCAATGCCACATCTCACTGGATTCCGCGGCGGTCCTCGTATTGGAGCAGCTTCGAGCGAAGAGAAAGCTTGCGCTGATCTCGAACTTCGACCATCCCCCGCATGTTCATGCCCTCCTGGCGAGGCACGGCATGGCCAGGCTGTTCGACGCGGTTGTCGTATCGGGAGCCATAGGCGTCAAGAAGCCGGACCCGAAGGTCTTCCGCCCGGCGCTTCAGCAAACGGGACTTGAAGTGCACGAGGTCTGCTATGTGGGGGATGCCGACGAGGACGTGATCGGCGCGCGAGCCGCAGGGCTTCGCCCGATCCTCATCCGGCGGGGCGACGCAAGTGCAGGCAGCGTAGCGACGGACTACGAAGCAACACCGCAAGCGACGTCTGAAGAGACCTCAGCACTCGACATCGGGACGGTTGAGGTGGTCAGTGGACTGGCGGACCTGGTTAGCCTGTTCTCGTAGGGTCTGCGAAGCCGCCGAACCATGAAGAGAGGATCCGGAGGAGCTACGACAATCCGACAACCTATGCGGCTTCGAGCAACGCATCGCCGCACATGGAAGCAGACCAGGCATACCGGCAGCACGCGACCTTCACCGGATCGGACGTCGGCTGAGTGTCTTGCGGTGGATCTCCTGCAGCTTGGCCAGCGCTTTCTCGATCTCGTCGTCGGTCGGCTCACGGTGAAGGCGCGTGGTGAGCTGTTTGATGATCCTCTGTCGCTTGCGGTTCTCTTCCCTTCCCATGTCCCTATTGTGCCCGCGAAGCGCGTCGAGGGCGAACGGTAGGGGCAAAAAGGAGACGCAGGACGTGGAGCAAGAATACCGATGGGGGCAGAGGCGGTATGGCATGGGAGCATGTGGTGCACTGCTCGTATGGTAAGACGGGTTGATCATGGATCGAAGGCAGGTTGAGGCGGTTTCGTGCGAAACGTAATGAATGTTACATTCGCTCATCTCCTTGCGGCTGCTCACTGCCTTCTCCCCATCGTGCGCGTTGCGGTGGATACCGCTCCCCTCCAGGGATAAGGTTGGTGATACTGTGATCGAGCCGTTCGGGGAATTGACACGCGGACGAGGCAAACGGTATGCCCTCCCTCTTGCTTCTGCGTCGGTCTTCCTCGCGATAGCCAACGGTGGCATTAGCGTGATTCTCAAGCTGTTCCTTCAGGAGCAAGGCGCAACTACGCTAGTCATCGGTGCTATCGCTAGCGTCAATGCTGCCGGCGCGCTTCTCGGCAGCCTGATGTGGGGGCGGGTGAGCGATCGATCTGCACGAAGACCGCTTCTTTTTGCTACGGTGCTTGGCGCCGCCACGGCCATCAGTGTTCTGATCGCTCTTCCGCCTGCAGCTCTTGCGTTGGGAAGCACATTCGTTCGAGCATTCATGCGGCTGGGATTCGCAACGGTAACGATGGCCATCGTCTCAGGAGCAAGTGCTACGGCGCGGCGCGGCAAGAATCTCTCCTACGTGACGTCGGCGCAGTCGATGGGCTTCGCCATCGGGTCAATCTTTGCTGGCTTCCTGCTCGAACAGCTTGGGTATCGCTGGGGATTCGCCGTGATGGCCGGACTTCCGCTGATCGGGATTGCGTTTCTCTTCACCCTCCCTCACGAGCCGGCACCGATCACACCAGCGCGGCGGTCGTCGTGGAAACTCGCGCTCTCCTCCGGGTTGGCGGATCTCTTCATAAGTACCATCCTTCGGCAGATCGCTATTTTCGGGACGTTTTCCATGCTTGTCGTCTACATGGCTGCCAACGGAATTCCGCCGAGGTACATCGGTGTCGTCAGTGCATTCAATACAGGGACACAGGTCCTGGCGCTGATCCTGTTCGGGCGTCTTGCGGATCGTGTCGGGCGACGCCGGATCTTCATGCTCGGTTTCGGCATGTCGGCGCTCACTCCCTGCGTTTTCGCCATATCGACTCACATTGCCGTGATGATGGTTGGTTATGCTGCCGTTGGCATTTCCTTCAGTTCGCTTCACATTGGAACCACTGCACACATCGGGGATCGCATCCCGGCGGATCGCTTAGGAACCATGCTCGGGCTGTACGAGACGTGCCGTGGACTTGGTGGTGTTCTCGGGCCACTCATTGCAGGGACCATTGCACCGCTGGTTGGCTTCCCGGGCATGTTTGTGACGATGGGGGGAATCGCCGCGCTTGGCTTTCTGTTGATGCTGACTCGCCGACTTGTCTCACGATCCTGAGCGATGCACTGAATCTCTTCCTTCCGGCGGAGTGCGGGAGTCACCTGAGACCGGCGATGCCGGCGGGTGTCGCCAGGCCAGGGGGCTCGCGGTAGAATCGAATCGCGTCGTGAGTCAAGGAGGGATCTCTTGGACAAGGTATCGCTTCGTTTATTTGGAGTTCCACGCCTTGACGTCGATTCGGGCCCTATTCAACTTGGCCGCCGCAAGGCCATGGCACTTCTGTCGTACCTCGCTGTCACACGAAACCGTCATCACCGCGAGACGCTGGCGGCTCTTCTCTGGCCGGAGTCCGGTCCAGATGCGGCGTACGCGGCGCTACGCAATGTGTTGTGGATCCTCCGGCAAACGCCGTTGGGTGACCTGCTCCGTACAGATCGAAACACAGCCGAGCTTGTCGAGGATCTCTCGGTGGTTGTAGATGTCAATCGATTTCGCGATCTGACGGCCACCTGCCCGGCGGGCAGCCATCCACGTACGGAGGCATGCAACGATTGCGGTCCGGCACTCGAACAGGCCGTCTCCCTGTTCGCTGCGCCGTTCATGGAAGGGTTTGTCCTCTCGAATGCGGATGGATTCGACGATTGGCAGTTTGCCGAGCGTGAGGCGTTGCAGCGCGAGCTCTCCGAGACGCTCGACCGCCTGACGGCGTTCCATACGGGGGCGGGAGACTGGATAGCAGTGACAACATACGCAAGACGGTGGCTGGAGATTGACGCACTCAACGAACCATGCGTTCGACGGCTGATGAGCGCTCTGGTTGCCCTTGGGAGACGCTCCGAGGCGATCCATTGCTTCGAGCAATGCGCCCGGCTGCTGGACAAAGAGCTCTCTGTTCAGCCGGAAGCGGCGACAATGCAGCTGGTCGATCGCATCAAGCATGCCACGGGCACATCTGGTCTCCGGTCTGAACCCACCCGGGCGACGAACCTTCCGATAGCGCTAGGGCCATTCGTTGGTCGATCGGACATCATGGATCAGACCATAGCGCTCTGGACGAAAGGCGATGCACGGCTTGTCAGCCTTATTGGGCTCAGCGGAATCGGCAAGACGAGTCTAGCGATAGAGATCGGACGGCGACTACAAGATAGGATGGAGCATGGCGTGTTCTCCGTGCCGTTGGGAGCGATTGACGGCAAGGAAGATGCAATCTCGGCGATAGCACATGGGCTGGGGCTATCACCGTCTCGGCGTACGGAGACGGACACAGCGCTTGAGTTGACCGACTATCTTAGGGAGCGCGAGATCCTGCTGATCCTCGATGAGGTCGAGCGAATCCCCACCATCGGTTTGCTCGTCACATCTCTGCTTTCGGCCGCGCCGCGTGCACTATGCCTGGTTACGTCAACCGCACCGCTCCATGTTGGGGGAGAGGCGATCGTTGCGCTTCACGGGCTGGACGCTCCACCCGAAGGCACATCCGCGGAGCATCTCGGCGGATACGATGCGATCCGCCTCCTCAAGGTGGCGGAACGGCAGGTTGAATCGAGCCCGGCCGAGCAAGATGAAGAGCTTCTGGCGATGGCGCGTGTCGCGCGTCTGCTTGAGGGATTCCCGCTCGGACTGGAGATGGCAGGCGCGTGGCGCAGTGTCTTCTCTTGGCGGGAGATCGCGGATCGAATCTCATCGAGTCTTGACTTCCTCGTTCACACGCACCGGGATGTCCCGCCTCGGCATCGAAATCTGCGTGCCGTCTACGAGCAAGCATGGAACCTCCTCTCACGAGAGGAGCGCGAGACCCTCTGTCGACTGGCAGTCTTCCGCGGAGGCTTCACTATTGACGATGCAGAGCGGACGACGGGTGGATCCACAGCTGCCTTCGCGTCCTTGGCCGAACGCTGCCTCATTCGGCGTGTGGCGCCGGAGCGGTATCAGGTCCACGAGCTTCTCAGGCAGTTCTCATTGGGAAATCTCCGTGAGACGGAATCGGAGCTGGAATCGGCAGTAGAGCACCACACGATCTACTACATCAGACTCGTGGCCGAGTCGTTCGAGCAACTGAAGGGACCGAAGCAGCTCGAGACCCTCAAGCGACTCCAGTCCGATCTGCTGAACATCCGCACAGCCTGGCTTCATGCCGCACGAGAGGGGCGAGCGGAACTGCTTCAGCAGGCAGAGGGCGGGCTCTTCTTCTACTTCGACATGCAAGCGCACTTCGAAGAAGGAGCCCGGGTCTTCTACGATGCGATTCAGCAGCTAGGCGTGGACAGCGACGCGGCGGTCGCCGGCTTTCTGCGAGTTGCATACGGCTGGTTCGCTCGGTTCACTGCCGAAGCTGAGCCGGTGCAGTGGATCGATGAAGGATTGCAGCTGCTCGATAGCGTGGAACCGTTCTCATGTACCCACGCGTTGGCGAACATCATCGCGAGCTATGCCCGCACACTTCCGGATATCGATGAGATCCGCAATCGGCTGAGGAGGAGCCTGGCATTCTTCAGAGATGCCCACGACATGTGGGGGGAAGCACTGGCCACCGATTGCCTGGCCGGGGCAGAGTTCAGAACAGACACTGAGAAGGGGGAGCAGCTAGCAGAAGAAAGCCTTCGTCTTCGCAAGGGCATCGGCGATCACTGGGGAGAAGCATTGAACCTGGCGACGCTGGCGCGTTTCGCGGAGGTCCAAGGGAAGTGGGATCTGGCCAAGGTTCGTTACCATCAAAGCCAGCGTCTGTCGATCCGTATTGCCGACGACCTCTACATGGCGATTGATGCCCAGCTTTCGCGTGCGCGGATTGCGGGATATCAAGGGGAATACGATGAGGCACGTGAACTTGCGGCGGACGGCCTGATGCTCGCGCAGAGAGCGAGTAACAGGCCGCTCATTGCTCAGGCGCTGATCGAGCTTGGACGGATTGCGCGTGAAGAAGGAGAGGTAGAGTTAGCGCGCACGCAACTCGAAGAGGCGTTCTCGCTGCTTGAGGGAACCCCATGGCGAGAAGCCGCGGGGCACTGCGCCGCTCTACTCGCGAAGGTGGCTGAGGACGCCGGGGACGAGAGCAAGGCGAGAACTTGGCTCCAGGAAGCGCGAATCCTGGAGTCGGAGGGAATGGGGGCGTGATGAATGGGTTGACGTTAATCGTGATGGCGGCGGGCGTTGGAAGTCGGTATGGCGGGCTCAAGCAAGTCGAGCCCATCGGACCGAGCGGAGAATGGATCGTCGACTACTCCGTCTATGACGCTGCTCGGGCGGGATTTGGCAACGTGGTGTTCGTCATCCGCAATGAGATCGAGGCTGGCTTTCGAGAGCGGTTCGATGGGACGCTCGGCCAGGTCTGCGATGTTCAGTATGTCGTTCAGTCCCTAGATGATCTTCCTTCCGGGCTGTCGCCGCCGCTGGGACGCAGCAAGCCATGGGGAACAGGTCACGCAGTCTGGAGCTGCCGAGATGCAATCAGCGGCCCGTTTGGCGTGATCAATGCTGATGACTTCTACGGGCAAGGCGCGTTCGATGCACTGGCTGCATTCCTCAGACGAGAAGATTGCTGCGCAACAGACTATGCGTTGGTCGGATACGATCTCTCGAAGACGCTTACCGTTCACGGGCCGGTTACGCGAGGGATCTGTGCCGTTGACGCGGATGGCTTCCTGACTGGGATTGTAGAACACCATCAAGTCGCCCGACGTGACGGTGCCATGTCCTCCTCCGAGGACGGTGTATCGTGGACCGTGCTTCCCCCCGATGCGACGGCATCGATGAACATGTGGGGATTCGGCGATCGATTCGTCTCCGAGCTGGCCATCCGACTTCCTGTGTTTCTCTCGCAGAACAGAGACGTTCTCGACAGAGCCGAGTTCCCTCTTCCGAGCGTTGTCGGCGCCCTCATCCACGACGGCGCTGCGCGGGTGCGGGTCCTCGCGACGGACGAGGCATGGTTTGGCGTTACGTTCCGGGACGACGTGCAACAGGCGCAAGAGCAGATCGCAAGACGAATTGACAGCGGACAATACCCAGCACGCCTATGGAGCACCTAGCTGCTACTTCGCGCGCTGTGGCCCGGCAGTTTGCATTGGGCAATCGCGTGATATCGGTTGCCCCGCTCGGCGGCGGTCACATCCATGAAACCTACGTGGTCGTTGCAGCTTCGGGCACGCTACGCCGCCGCTACATCCTCCAGCGAATCAACCGGTGGGTCTTCCCCGATCCGGTAGCGGTGGTTCGCAACATCGAACATGTCACGAAGCACATCTTGGCGAAACTCTGTGCAGAGGGCGGGGATGTCGAGCGGGAGGTTCTCGCTTTGATCCCAACGCGTCGCGAAAACAGCTGCTTCCGCGACGACGAAGGAGAGGTCTGGCGGTGTTATGCAATGATCGAGGGGGCCTCAGTCCAGTCAGCGCTTGCTGATGCAGATCAAGTGCGGGCTGCTGCCGGGGCATTCGGGCGTTTCCTACGCCAGCTGTCCGACTTTCCGGCGAACGTGCTGATCGAGCCGATTCATGGATTCCACGACGCGGCGCGCCACATGACTGCACTCCAGGCTGCCGTGCGCAGCGATCCGGCGGATCGCGCTCACGAGGTTCTCGGCGAGCTGCAGTTCATCGAGGAGTGCCGACCGGTGATTGAAACCTGGATGGATCTTCTCACATCCGGCACACTCCCGACGCGCGTAACGCACAACGACACGAAGGTCGATAACATCCTGATTGATGAACGAAGCGGGCGAGGGATCTGCGTGCTCGACCTCGATACGGTCATGCCAGGCTCAGCGCTGATCGATATCGGCGATTGCGCGCGGTCGGCGCTCACAGGCAACGAAGATGCGGGGATGGCTGTCGATACGATGCGCTTCGCTGCGGTGCTGCAAGGCTATCTGGAGGAAGCAGGAGATCTGTTGAGCGACGCAGAGATTGCGAACATCGTTCTGGCGACGCGGGCAATTGCCCTGGAGCTTGGAATTCGCTTCCTTACGGATCACATTGAAGGAGATCGGTGGTTCCCCGTGGAGAGTTCGTCTCAGAACCTTCTGCGTTGCCGAGTTCAACTCCATCTTGCGAGGTGCCTGGGGGAGAACGAGGAACGGATGCTGGCGATCGTGCGCCACATGGTATCCCGCTTCCGCGGCTGACCCACTACACGCGATGCAACGCCTTCAGATCGACGCGTTCGAGCCGATGGGTGGACCCCGGCCGAGACAAGGAGTAGACTGGCTCCCGCTTCGCAAGGGGGCGCATGCGCAGACACTTCCGCGAGCATCGCAATCTGTTCATCTACCTCGTGACCTCGAGCTTCCTCCTCAATTTCGGCCATCGGGTGTGGCAGGCAATGTTCAACAACTTCGCCGTCGAGAAGATCGGCGTGGGGCCGGAGGCCATTGGGTGGATCCAATCCGTCCGCGAGGTACCGGGCCTTCTGGCCTTTCTTCTTGCGTTCCTGGCACTCGCCATGTCGGAGCTTCGAATCATGGCGCTCAGCCTAGTTGTCCTCGGTCTGGGTCTTGTTCTTACCGGACAGGCAACATCGATTCCGATGGTTCTGATCGCGACGATCGTCATGAGTTTCGGATTCCATTTCTTCGAGCCTTGCAGCAGCGGCGTTGTCTTGATGAGTATAGAACGAGAAGAGAGTCCGAAAGTGCTCGGACAGCTCCGCAGTCTCGGAGCGATTGCTGCCGTACTGGCGACGGTTGCTGTGTACCTCCTTGTCGATCGACTGGGCTATCGTGCAATGTTCGTCATCGTTGGGCTTGCGGTGGCTGCGGGAGGCGCCATTCTGTTCACCCGTGGTAGGGGAGCCCACGGACTGCCGCCGAAGCGGCGCATTCGTCTCCGAAAACGGTACTGGCTCTTCTACGTGCTTGCGTTCTTGATGGGGAGCCGTCGTCACATCTTTACGACGTTTGCCCCGTTTCTCCTTGTTCTGACTCATGGAGTGAGCGTACAGACCATGTCGATCCTGTTCCTGGTCAATGCGCTGGTCAATACCTATGTCTATCAGAAAGTGGGCAAACTGGTTCCAAAGCTCGGGGAAAGGGTCATCTTGACGATCGCATTCGCACTCCTCATCCCCGTCTTCCTGGGCTACGCGTACGTTGGCTTCCTTCCTGTCCTGTTCGGGCTGTTCATCGTCGACAACATGCTGTTCGGGTTCAATCTCGGGCTGACGACATACTTGCAGAAGATTGCGGTGACGCCGGAAGAGCTCACGAGCAATCTGTCGGCCCAAACGACGATCAATCACATCTCGGCCGTGATTATTCCGGTCGTCGGGGGAACCGTGTGGGCGCTCCTTGGATCGCAAGCGACATTCCTCATCGGTGTCGCGATTGCCACTGTTTCGCTCGTCTTCGCGCAACTGATCCGCATTCCGTGTACGGAGGCACAAGCTTGACGTGCGCGGCGCGAAGGCGGAGACAGGACGCGAAGGCTATAATCCCAGCAGTGCCCACGGAGGGGGAACACAACACATGCAGCCCACCGAGACTCCGAACCCACAGGCCAAGCGGCAGAACATTGTGCACGTCATTCCGTTGACTGTTGCGGAGGCTATCCAACCCGAAGAGGCGGATGGACAGACGGCGGGAACCTTCTTCGTCGAGATCCTCGCTGAAAGCGGGATTGAGCTTCAGGACAAGGATGTTCTCGTGGTCAGTTCAAAGGTGGCGACGATTTTCGAGGGAGGGCAGCTCAAGCTGGACGACATCATTCCCTCGCGAAAGGCGCGCGTTCTCGGGCGGATCTTCCGCAGAGATCCGCGCAAGATCCAATTGGTGCTCGAGCAGGGAAGGGTGTTCCTTGTGGTGCCACTGAAGCGGATTGCGATGATTCCTAGCATGCGACGGATGCTAGAGATGCGATCGTCAGACCCAAGCGCAATGTGGCGCGGCTATGAGCGCACCAACGAGTATGTCTTCGTGGTGCGGAACCACGCGGCATATCTCGACGAAGCGGGCATCGACCACACCAATTCCCCCGAAGGCTTCGTCACGGTGCTTCCGGATGATCCCTGTGCCACTGCCGAACGGATCCGGCAAACGGTCAGGCAGGCGACGGGCAAAGAGATCGCGGTAATCATCACCGACACCGTGACATGCGTGGGGCGGCTTGGGTCACAGGATCTTGCGATCGGGTATTCGGGAATCGATCCGATCACTCGTGAGACATTCAGTCGAGATCTGTTCGGCATACCGCGATCGGGGGGGATCGACCTGGTGATCGATTCGATCTCGGGAATGGCCGGGCTGGTCATGGGGCAAACCATCGAGCGCACCCCGGCTGTTCTGGTTCGGGGGATTGACTACGCCCCGCAACGACCTGACGAAGCGTACGGTATGGCCGCAGTGGCGATGCCATCCTGCTCGGAATTGCGAATCGCGGTGTACACAATCCTGGCCACGTTGCGCTTCCGACTGGGGAGCCTTCTCGCATTGCAGCGGAATGCAAAGCGTCCTACGACACGTCAAGCGTGAGCTGATCCGCCGCATTTCCGAAGACGTCTGTGAATGTTTCCCGATCACGCCAGATCTCGACACTGCCGTCCGAGCGAATCGCAGCCTTGGCCGGCCGAGGGAACCCACAGCTGTTGGATGCGAAGTGGTCGGCACTGTAGGCCCCCGTATGGAAAATCACGCACCATTCGCCCGGTGCAGGAAGCCGATTGAGTCGGACCTTTGCCTTACTCACCATGTCTCCCGAGAAGCACAGACGCCCGGCGAGGAACGCCTCAACGGGATGATCTCCATCCTTCCCCGGCAGCACGGCAGCTGGGAAGATGTCCGGCGAGATTAGGTTCGTCCCGTGATTGTTGATTCCCATATCGAGGGAGACGACGTGGTGTCCGAGGACCTCTTTCAAACTGATCACTTCCGCAATTGTGATCCCTGCTGAGGCCATCAATGAGCGTCCCGGTTCAACGACCAGGCGAGGGCGGCCGATCGCATCGAGCCGATCGCGGACTGTCTCGCCGGTCTGAAGATGATGATCGAGAATGCGCTCAAGCATTTGGCTGGCCGGGAATGCCGACCAGTATGACTTCCCGATCCATCGGGGAGTTGGTTGCGACTGCTCATCAGCGTATCCCATCGGCAGATCATTCCATGTGACGCTCTCCTCTGCTGCATCACTCTGCAGTCGCTTCAGCAGGCGCGCTGTGAATGCCTCCCACTCGGCACGCGAAAAAAACGAGACCGGAAACCCACCTCCGATATCAAGATAGTCGATGGATTGACCGCTCTGGCGAGCTTGATCCGCAAGCAAGAACAGATGCTCAAACAGCAACTCGTAGCCGACGGGGCTGGCTATTTGCGTGCCGATGTGAGCCGATATTCCGCGGAAGTCCAGTAGCCGGGATGACGCAATCCGCGCGAAGACATGCTTGGCATCATGGATGTGAAATCCGAACTTGGTCCAGTCTGCGGCCGTTGTCTGATCGTCGGAGGTCAATCCTGAGAGAGGCATGCCGCGGAACCTTATCAAGACAGTGCCGCGCTTCGTGGTTCGGCGGGCGCGTTCTTCGAGTAGCTCGATCTCGTTCTCGTTGTCAAGGGCAATCAACGCGCCGGCGTGCAGCGCCATGTCAAGGTAATTGGCGGACTTGGCATTCCCATTGCATACGATTTCGGATGGTTCGATCTGCTCTTCCAGTACGGCTTGGAGCTCATATTCCGACGCAACATCCGCGCCAAGGCCAAGCTGTTTCGCCGCGCGGATGGCGCCACGGCAGGGGTTCGACTTCACCGCGAATGCAACGGTCGCGTACTCGTACTGCTCGTTGAGAGCTTGCCGAAACCGGTGCGCATTCTCCGCCATCTCCTCGACAAACAGGACATGCAGGGGAAGACCGCAGCGCTCTACCAGCTGCCCAATCAACGTGTGATGCCGGGAGATCTGTGCATCGAGTCGGTTGGTTGTCGTCCGGGCTTCCATTTCATCCCTATGGTAAGCGACCTGACGACGCGTGTCAGTACTGGTGCCGGAAGCGGAATGCGCGGGCATCCCTGTTCCCGCAGGACAGCTGACTGTGATGTCGCTTACGTCAAGGATGTCCGATGCATCCCGGCTCGGGCATCGCACACATACCATCCAATCGACGCTTCCTGCTCGTGATAGCCCGATCTGGAATCACCATGAGCCGATCTCGTGCCACGTTTCGATCGGGTGATGCGTATGTGCCGCTCGACAGATGTCCGGGACCGGGTTTTCGCCATTGGGTTCTTGTCAGGCACCTGTGGGCGTGTTATCGTGATGGACACATACAGGAGGTGGAGAATGATCACCATCACGATCACCAGCGGAATGCTCCTCGCCTTCTTCTGGGCATTCTGGATTTTCGCTTTCGCCGGCTGGTGGTGCGGCGGACCCTGCTAGCACATCGCCGATCTGTTCAATGAGGGGGAAGATGTGATACAGATCACACGAGCGGGAGTGGCATTGTGCGTCAGCCTTCTGCTCGTCTTCGCTTTCGCGGGGTCTGTTTTCGCAGATTCGCGTGATCGGTTCGCACAGGAGACAGGGCTAGATCTGGATCTGATTAGCATTCTCCAGACCACTGTAAACGGGACGGAGCTGACGATCGTCTTCGTGTTCATCAATGATCGAACGTTCCAGAGCAAGATCTCCGCTGAGCTTCGTGCCGTGCTTCTGCCGTATGTCGGCCGCAACGCGTTCTATGTCAATCCAAGCATCGAGCAGGTTGTGTCTCAGTTGGCCTTCTCCCCCTTCGAGATCTCAGTTCGACAGGGAACCGCGCCGGCGTTCGTGCCTGAACGCGACGCGTGGATTGAGGTCACGAGCGGATTCGCAGCCGGGCATTTCGAGGTCAACCCAAGCGGATCCGAGCAGGGTTCGGGAAGTGAAGGGATCCTCGTTTTGGACGAGACCGTCGATGTAGCGCAGCCACTTGAGCTTCGCTACGGTGGGGAGGCTGCTCGGTTTGATATCGGAATGGCGACCGCGGTCTCCACTACGACGGCAAGCGTGCCGTCCGCCGTCTCATCGCATGAACCGATCGAGGTTGCTCATCTGGATGAGACGGTAACCCTCGAAGAGATCCTGATGCGCGACAATTTCTCCGCCGATTCGATGGCGGCGCTGCTTGAACTGGATCCGGATCTTGTGCGTGTGATGGAGTTAACGTCACGAGGCGAGGAGCTACGACTGCTTCTCGTCCGACTGGAAACGCCGATCCGCGACAGTGCGCTGGGACTTGATCTGCTGGATGCGCTGGATCCGTTGGTTGGAACCGGAGCGGCCATGGTATGGGCCTTCTCAAAGGAAGGCGCAGCATTCTCCCCCTGGAATTTCTACATCAAGCAACGCGGGACAAACTACGTATTCTTCAGTTCAGCATCGTTTGTCGAGTTGACCGATGGATTCCTTCGCACCGAGAGGGTAGTCGCCGGAGAGGTGGCGGCTGGCGTCATCCGCCTCCCCAAGTCGGTCGACAACACAGTTCCCTTCTCGATCTACTACGGCACAGCCGGAGTAGACTACCCATAGGGATGTGTCTCCAGTCTGATCCTTCATCCTCTTGTTGTCCCGCTCCGCGAGGAACGCGATGCGATTGATCCTTGCCTCGAATTCGCCTCGCCGGCACGAGCTGCTCGCTCGCCTGACAGACGACTTCGTCGTCGTTCCAAGCCATGTTGACGAAACTGGAATAGGATCTCCCTCGGAGCGCGTTGTGAGTGCAGCACGGGCGAAAGCTCGCTCTGTGGGGCAGTTCGAGCATGGCGTGATTGTCGGGGCGGACACAATGGTTGTCGCCAACCAACAGAGCTTTGGGAAACCGAGGACCCTCGAACAGGCCAGGACGATGATCAAGACGCTCTCCGGAGGAGTCCATGTCGTCCTCACAGGGCTCTGCGTCTGGAACACCCACAGTGGACTGGAGCGGCTGCATTGCGAAGAGACGGAAGTGACCTTTCGCACGCTTCATCCAGACGAAATCGAGGCCTACCTCGACAGCGGCGAATACTGCGACAGGGCGGGGGCGTACGCCATTCAGGGCAGCGCAGCGAAGTTCATCTGTAGTATTCAAGGAGACTACACAAATGTGATCGGTCTTCCGCTTTGCCGCTTGACATGCCTCCTACGAGAGGTGGGAGTTGAACTGTAGCTGACCGCCAAGCAATATCGAAGCAGTCTGCAAGGCCAATCTAAGGAGGAGGTATCGGTGTCCGAGAAGAAGAAGCTGAGTATTCATGGGATTCAGAAGATGAAAGCCGCGGGAGAGAAGGTTGCATGGCTCACAGCGTACGACTTCCCAACGGCGCAGTTTGCCGAAGCTGCAGGCATGGACATGCTGCTGGTTGGAGACTCGCTCGGCATGTGCGTCTACGGATACCCGGGGACCGTTCCGGTCACAATGGATCAGTGCATTGTCCATTGCGAAGCCGTGCGGCGTGCTGCTCCGAACACGTTCGTCGTTGGCGACATGCCGTTCATGAGCTATCAAGTGAGTGACGAGGATGCCGTTCAGAACGCAGGACGTTTCCTCAAGGAAGCGGATGTCGATGCCGTGAAGCTTGAAGGCGGCAAGCGCGTGATCTCCCGAATTCGTGCGATCCTCGACGCGGGAATTGTCGTCTGCGGGCACATCGGGTTGACGCCGCAGAGCTCAGGCCAGTTGGGTGGACACAAGGCACAAGGAAGAACGATAGCTTCGGCGCGCGTGTTGATTGAGGATGCCCTAGCAATCGAAGACGCGGGCGCGCAGCTCCTCCTCCTCGAGGCCGTGCCGCCGGAGGTGGCTGGCTTCATTACGAAGAAACTGTCCATCCCCGTGCTAAGCATCGGCGCCGGTCCGGAGTGCGATGGGCAATTGCTCATCGTCTCCGATCTCATCGGTCAGTTCCAAGCGTTTACCCCCAAGTTTGTGAAGCGCTACTGCAACGTTGCGGACGTCGTTACCGACGCCATGAAGCAATACGTGGGCGATGTACGGGCCGGAGCATTTCCTGCTGACGAGCATTGCTACCACATGTTGAAGGCAGAGGCAGGCGGATTCGACGATCTGATGAAGGAATTCGTGTAGGTTCGATAGGAGGCATCCATGAGTGATTTGCGCAAGCGGCTGGCAATCAGTGATGGGCAGCTGCGTACCATCAATGAGTATCTGTTGGACCCGAACGCCAGTGTGATCAATGAGTTCCTGGCGGTTGTGGAGAAGCATGGCGGACCAGACGAGATCAATCGAAAAGCCGAGGAGGCCCGTCAACTCCCAGCCTTGCTGGAACGGCTCGAAGCCATGGATTCCCCCTACCTTGCAGATGTCCAGTGGTTGATCGCACAACGCGATCAAGGAGCGTTCACGTCGGTCGACGCGTTCCGCCGCAAGGTCGTTGGCAACCGTGTCGATGAGATGGCATTTGACGAGGCACACGCCGTTACGCTGGAGATCAGCGCGCTGCAGTTCTTCCCGTGGTTGATCGTGCAGGCAAAGCAAGCGATCAAACACGGCGAGCTGATGCCCGGAAGATACATCCGCGTGCGCAACATGGTTGAGCAGACAGGCGACAACGGAGACACGCTTGCGGTTGCGGCCGCAATGCAGGTGCTCGGCGCCAGCTATGTTGAGACACTGGACACGAAGGGAACCGATGGCTCGAATATCCATTTGGGCGGACCGGAGACGATCACCGGCTATTTCGGGGGCATTGGTCAGCCGAACGACCATGCGCTGCAATGGGTCGATGAGTTCCTTGGTTACTACAAGGAGTACGGAATCCGTCAGGTGCTCAACATCAATCCCGGGACCGTCCTGTTGGGCTACTTCCTTCACAAGCTCGGGATCGATATCGAATTCAAGATCTCCGTCTACATGGGGAATGACAATCCGTATGCCGCGCTATGGACACTGATCGGCGCGAAGCTGTTTTCGCGGGAGGACGGCTCCACATCGCTGATTGGGTTCAACTGGGCCAACTCAGTGAACAACGCCACAATCGAGAAAGGCTCGACGATCCGAAGCGCGCTCGGCCTTGAGGAGAATGTTCGGTTCGAACATCACATCACGGAGACCTACAAGTCGATCGTTATCCAGCCGTACGATCGTACAGCCGAACTCGTTGCGTTGGCCGATCATGTTGCCAATATCTCAGCCAAGCATGAAGGCGCAGCACCTGAGATCGACAAGCAGCGGGAACATCCATCGGACATCCTCGAGTACTTTCTCCCCAAGAGCGACATCGAGGACGCGGGTTTGATGCCGAAACTGGAACGCAACTACCTTGACAAGCATGATGCCCTGAATCGAACCGCCGTCGAGCTGACGAAGAAGGGACAGGCGTTTGTCGCTGCGCCGAATCTGCATCTATAGGCTCAAAACGAAGCATTGATGTGGGGGCGAAGCTGCGGTAAGCTTTGCCCCCATTCTTGTCGATCGGAGAGCGCCAGATGCCTGATCTTGCTTCAGTGAGAGAGCGGATCGAACAAGAGAGGATCGGCTCGATCGATTTCCGCTTGGTCGATCTCACAGGCCGTTTGCGACACATCACGATGCCTGCTTCGCGCTTGTCCGAATCCATCATCAGCAATGGATTCGGCTTCGATGGCTCGAATTACGGATACCTAGGTGCCGCCGGAAGCGATATGGTGCTCGTACCGGACCTCTCAACCGCATTCGTCGAGGAACGCGATGGAGAGCGAGTCTTGTCATTCATTTCGTGTATCCACGAGACAGACACGGGCAAGCCGTCGGGGATTGATCCTCGACGTACAACGATGGCTGCTGTGGAGTACGCTGACCAGTTAGGGATTGCGGATGGAGTTCTCGTCAGTCCGGAGTTCGAGTTCTACGTCTTCGATGCCGTCAAGTTCGCAAGTGCTGCGGGTCGTACGTACGTTGAGGTCATTCCCGCCACGGCGTGCGAGCATGCACCTATGTGCGATCAGGACGGCAATAGATCTTCCGCGTATCACTCGCCGCTTCCGCAAGATCGTCTATTCTCGCTTCGGTGCGAGATTGTGCGACAGATCGAGGCTGCTGGGATTGCAGTGAAGTACCACCACCATGAAGCAGGACGGTTTGGACAACAGGAGATCGAGCTTGGTTTCGACACGCTCGTCAGAATGGCGGATACGACACTTGTTGTGAAGTCGCTTGTGCAAGGCGTGTCGCGCGAGTGTGGCATGACTGCAACATTCCTGCCGAAACCGCTGCATGGTCAAGCAGGCAACGGAATGCACCTGCATCAGTATCTCCTCCAGAAAGATCGTAATCTGTTCTGCGATGGCGATGGGCTATCCGAGCTGGCGCTTTGCTACGTCGGAGGGCTCTTGACACACGGCCCGAGCTTGATGGCTCTCACAAACCCGTCGACCAACTCATACCGTCGTCTTGTGCCTGGCTATGAGGCGCCGGTCAGTTTCGTCTACGGAGCGTCGAATCGGACCGCAGCCGTAAGAATCCCCGCATACGCTCATGGAGCCGATACGAGGATCGAGCTTCGCACAATGGATGCAACATGCAATCCCTACATCGCGTTTGCGGCCATTCTCATGGCTGGCATCGATGGGATCCAACGTGGTCTGAACGCGAAAGAGATGGGGTTTGGATCATCTCAGGAGCCTATGGCTGTGGGGAAGACGGCTCCTCGTGATCTCGATCAAGCACTGGATGCACTTGAAAACGATCGAGACTACTTGCTAGCTGGCGGCGTGTTTGCAAACGAGACGCTGGAGCAATGGATTCGAGTCAAGCGCGAAGAGACGGCTGCGATCTCTGTCAGGCCTCACCCGCATGAGTTCACGATGTACTACGAGCTTTAGCTCCCACAGGGAACATAGCATCATCCGGCGATCCTTGCCACAGTAACAGGTTGGGAAGGTCGCTCTAGCGCTTCTTCTCCTCGCGGTCGAGATACTGGATGATCGCTTCGACGACGAGGTAGTTGATCGAACGATCGACCTTCTTCCCCAGTCGATCCAGACGCTCGATCGGTCTCTTGTCCAACTTGCTCTTCGGAATGTAGATCGACAACGTCGTCACTTCGCTCTTGCGGACCACTTGGCTCACCTCCTATTTGCCGTGTCCCTTGAGGTCCCTGGCTTCTCCCCTAGCCTACAGCAAACCAAGGGGAGTCTACAACTCGTTTTGGACGACAGGCAAATAGCGAGGCAAGCGCCTGAAGCCGCTACGGCCTCAGGCGCTTGCTCATTGCTTCTCGTCGTTGCTTAGCGTATGACGAACCGGAACGTATAGAAAGCAACCTCACGCTCTTGCGCCTTCGATGTCGGCACGGGTTCGCAACCCGGCGGCATGCCGCCCTGTGGAACGCCGCGCTCAATGGCCAGAACGAAAGTGAACGTGGCTTGATCGAGGATTCCTGTCGAGATAACTGGATCATCCTCCCAGGCGACCTCGGTGATCGGAATCACTGCGTCGAAGAGATCTCCGGCCGGTGCAATCGAGATCGCACCACCGAATGCGAGCCCCTCCTCATTGATGACATGCACTGTGTTCCCGCATGGCAGTTGGATCGAGCAGCGTTCCCAAAGGATGCTGATCACATCATCAGAGATGTTGTGAATCCAGAATGGGAGCCGGCTCTCGACACCGTCCTCGGTGTGGGAGATGTTAAACGCAATCCGAATGGTTTCGTCCTGGAAGACGGCCTTCTCCGAATAGATTGGATCAAGCATCTCCAACGATGTTGGTGGCAGGACCGTGACTTCAGTCACGGCCTCTTCAGGAACCACAGCTTCCGGCTCGATCGTCTCGGGTCCAGATGGACTCAGCATGAGCCCGAACAACAGCAGCGCTCCCATAATGCCAGCGATAACCGCGATTTTCCCTAGATCATTCACAAGCTCTCACCCCTCTTCGTCGACGAAGTTGGTAGATACGTTCATCGTATCCGCCGAAGGGGAGTGGCCAACGAGGCCTTTGACCGATGAGAAGCAGAAGTCTGTCCACGAATCTATACGCCAGTTTGCACCGAAGAGCAAGAGCCAGCGAGAGGAGTCGAACCTCCGACCGATGGTTTACGAAACCATTGCTCTACCACTGAGCTACGC
>Ga0180432_10002523_pt1 | contig 27316 bp, 26 predicted proteins | sample SS_ome_10_FD_132414 | JGI IMG/M metagenome (GOLD analysis project Ga0180432, IMG submission 132414) | Hypersaline lake sediment archaeal communities from the Salton Sea, California, USA - SS_1_MS_2 metaG | ecosystem: Environmental > Aquatic > Non-marine Saline and Alkaline > Hypersaline >... | reverse complement strand
CCCGCCGCTCAGGACCGAAATATTTACTTCCCTGCAGTCCTTCCATTCAGGCATGAATTGCAGGAATATGTCTTTCGTCATATCGGTTTCCAACAGATTCAAATCGCCCATCTTTACCGTCCCGTTTTTTTTCTTGTAATATACCGTGGACCGTATCCAGCTCAGAAGTCAGGTTGAGCGGGGATATCGAAAACAAGAATAACACTGGAAAGAGCATTATTCAAGAGATCGGCTTGTTTATAACGGAAGGAAGGATCGGAAACGTATCAGGGCGCCGGGAAACCGGGCTGCATGTGCATTCCGCGGCAACGTTTGCACAGTCCGCCGTAATCCATCCAATCGTTTGCCGAGATGGACCTGCCGCAGTTTTTACATAACAAGGGCCCCTCATCATCATCCCTCAATGAATCCCGAAAAGATGAGATTTCAGAAATACCTTTCTTTTTCGAGCGAAATTTTTCCTCTCGTTTTTTCATGAAACCCGTCCTTGAGAGGGACCGGAGTTTCTACAGAAATATCTTTATATTCCTCGTTTTTCTCAATAAAGGCGGCTCAATGGGGACATCTCGGGATGGGAAAAAACCGCTTCAGCCTTCCAGGTACCGCCCGTGTATACCCTCGAAGGCCTCGATGTTTTCGAGCATGACTCCGGCCATATCGGGATCGAAATGTGCTCCCGCGCTTTCCCGAATAATATCCGCCGTTTCACCGTAACTCAAAGCCTTCTTGTACGGACGCCTGGACAGCAGGGCGTCGTAAACGTCGGCGAGCGCCATGATGCGGGCTTCCAGGGGAATATCGTCTCCCTGCAGCCCTTCTGGATACCCCCTGCCGTCGTACCGTTCGTGATGGTGAAGCACGATGTTGTAGGCCATCCGGAAAGCTATCAGGGAGCAGGCATCGGTAACGGTCCTTATCGTCTCGGCCCCCGCTGTTGTGTGTGTCTTCATGACGCCGTATTCACGATCAGTCAGCTTCCCCTGCTTCAGCAGAATGCCGTCCGGAATCGCCACCTTGCCTATATCGTGCAGCGGGGACACGAAAAAGATGCTCTCGATAAATGATGAGGAGATCTGTTCTCTGTACCGGGGGTGTTTCAAGAGGAGCTCCGCGAGCAGAACGGAGTAATCGCGCACCCGGTTCAGGTGGGCACCGGTTTCAGGGTCCCGGGACTCGGCGAGCTTTGCAAGGGAGAAGACGAGCGCCCGGTAAGCGCCCAGTATGTCCTGCGTCGCGGATTCGTCGGACATACGCAGCCGCTCCGTTAAAACCGAGAGTATATGCCGCGCGAAAAGGGTGTTCTCGTCCAGGAGCCTGGAAAAATCCTTACCTCCCATCTCCAGGCATTCGACCTCGTTCACCGTCTTGAGCGTGGCGGACCGTCGCCCCTCCGAGATCAGGGCCATTTCCCCGAACGCCTCTCCGGGCTGCAGTCTGCTGAGCTCGCGCTGAAGCAGGCCGAGCTCCTTCTGAACCACGACCTCCCCCTCGGTTATTACGTATACCGTGTTTCCGAGGTCCCCCTCCTTACAGATAACCGCGTCCTGCGGGAAACGCACGGTTCGAAAGTACTTCGCAAGCTCTTCAAGGTTCTTCTCATCGATACCCTGGAAGAGGTAGCAGTTTTTCAGATGATTTATAACGTATTTTTTCATTGTGTTCCCCTAAAAAAATTATATAACAATAAATAATTATAATCAATTAATAATTATTTTATTTTTTATTCTTTCATACCCCCTTTTCTTCGGGAAAATAATCATTTCGGATCACTATGAATAGAGAATCTTGACAGAGTGAAGAGATAGTGTTTTTCTTTTAACAAAGCACGAGAAAATGAAGGAGCTGCATATTCGCAACTTCGGGAAAAAATAATTACTTAACGAGACCAAGCCGGCTCTCCACGGAGGATTCATGAAAAATGCACAGGAATAAATTAATCGCGCTCCTCGATCGCTACAGGGATGATTACCCGGAGGAGAAGGATCTGGCCGACCGTTTCATCGAGTTCATAGAAAACAACGCGGACTGCTTTCAACGCTCTTTATTGACCGGCCATATAACCGGTTCGGCCTGGGTGGTCGACCGGAGCGGGACCCGGGTCCTGCTCACCCATCACCGGAAGATGAACCGGTGGCTGCAGCTCGGCGGTCACACGGACGGCGAACCCGATGTTCTGAACACGGCCCTGCGGGAGGCGGAGGAGGAATCGGGACTGGCAGGTCTGAAACCGCTCTCAGAACATATATTCGACATCGACATACACACCATTCCGGCTGCGGACAGGGAGCCCGCGCACCTGCACTACGACGTTCGGTTCCTTTTCAGGACCTCGGAGTCGGAGAATTACACGGTGAGCTCAGAATCCCGCGACCTGGCGTGGGTGTCTATCGATAAGCTGGCCGATTACACGACCGAGGAATCCATGCACCGCATGGCCCGCAAGTGGAAAAAAAGGCGAGGAAGAGAGGCTTGAGAGTGCGGATATAAGAATTGCAGAAATTGGTAATAAAAATAAGAAATCCCCGCCCAATGAGAGCGGGGATCCATTTACGTTAGCGGGGGCAGGATTTGAACCTGCGACCTTTGGGTTATGAGCCCAACGAGCTACCAACTGCTCCACCCCGCGCCGCTGGTTTTTAATGTATGTTCAGCGTACGCGCGAGTCAAGGAAAAAGGGCCTATCCCCGAATGGGTACCGGTTCTCCGCACTTGTCACACCGCCCATTCCCCAGATTCACCCTTCGGACCCCATAACCCCGCCGTTCCACCAGCACGGCCCCGCAGCTCGGGCAGGAGGTGTTCGCATCGGTCCTGACGTTGCCGAGGTATACGTAGTCCAGCTTCTTTTCTGCAATTCTCTGCAGCCGCTCGAGCGTTTCCACGGGCGTTGGAGGGGCCGTGAACTTATACATGGGGTAATAGGCAGACAGGTGATAAGGAACCGGGCGGCCGAGGGAGGAAAGAAATTCCGCGATTTCCTCCATCTCCTCGTCGGAGTCATTGTAACCGGGTATGATGAGGGTGGTCACCTCGAGCGTCACGCCCTCTTTTTCGGAAACGGCGCGTATCGTCCGCATCACTGGATCGAGCCTGCCTCCGACGATCGTTTTATAGAAATCGCCGCTCATCGACTTGAGGTCGATGTTGAACGCGTCCGCATAGCCCAGGAGCTCTGCCAGGGGTTCGGGATTTACGTATCCGTTCGTCACGAACACGTTCTTCAGACCCTGCTCCCGCGCGAGTTTGCAGCAGTCGAGCACGTACTCGAACCAGATGAGGGGCTCGCTGTACGTGTAGGCGATGCCGATCGAATCCCCGCCCGCGGCCAGCCGTACCATCTCTTCGGGCGGGTAATAGTCCGTGGGATGGGCCGGATCCTGGGAAATACCATAATTCTGGCAGAATTGACATTTGAACGAGCAGCCCACCGTGCCTATGGAAAGTATGGATGCACCGGGATAGAAGTGATAGAGGGGCTTCTTTTCAATGGGATCCATGGCGATCGAAGAGACCTCGCCGTATATGTTCGTGTACAGCGTTCCCTCCCGGTTCACCCGAACACCGCATATACCCGTTTTGTCCTTCGCTATTACGCAGCGGTGAGGGCAGAGGCCGCAGCGCACCCCGCCGCGAATCCCGCCGTCCTCTTTTTGCGTGTAGTAGCGCGCTTCCTTCTTCATAAAAATTCCCCCTGTTTAATCGGAAGCCGCAATCCTCATATATTGTCGATGAGGAAACAGGCGGCAAGCCCGCTGATCGTCCCTCCGGCCAGCGCAAATAAAAAAAGAAAGGGGAAAAGGGCGTAGGAGAGCCTGCTGTTCACAAACAGACCGTTGACGACCGCAAGCTGGGCCGCGTTGCTGGAAACGGCCCCGAGTATGCTGATGCCGACGATTCCGAGCCACCGCCCCCGGAGAACATAGAACAGGTACATTACAAAAAACGAGACGATCCCGCCCGTGAGGCTGAGCAGGAAGGTGAACGACAGGAAGGTCCCGAGCATGAGCGAGGACGCGATGATCCTCGAAAGAACGAGAAGCATGACCTCACGCGGCTTGAGAACGGTGAACGCATAGAGCGTAATCGCATTGGCGAGCCCTATGCGCATCCACGGAAGGGGCTTCGGTATTACGGACTCGGCAATGGCGAGGAAGATGGCAAGGGCCGCGAGAAACGCCCCATAGAATATCCGCCTGTTGCCCTCAGAGCTCCTGATCTTGCCGGAGATCCGCTCCCCGGCCTCCTGCGCGGAGCCGTTCGACATGTTTATCTCCCCAGTTCGGGAATTAAGGTTCCCGCACCCCGGCCGTAACGTCGTAAATCGTAATGCACGTCATCCCCGCTATCTCGAAACGCCGTCCACATCGGGCTTCGATCCCGTCATTTCCACAATAACCCTGTTCGGAAGGCACACCGCCTGGTCCCCTATCCTCTTCACCTTCCCCATCTTTATGCAGACCTTGTCCCTGCACGGGGCCTCCTCTATCCATGCCGCGCCGTTTTCGATAACGACCTTGTTCGTGCCGAGCGGCCCCTCTACGTACAGTGTTCGTGAAACAGCGGGATCGAACACCTCCCTGTAACCCTCGCCCGTCACCTCGATGCGGCCTTCGATATCGCGGCCGAAGTAGAATACGAAAAGAAATATCACCGCGCACCCGACCGCTGAAAAAACCGCATAATCACCGGGCCTGAGGTATTTGAAAAGCTTCATCTCAGACGTAAAACCTCTCTTACTATGGAAAGGACGATGAGCAGGATCGCCACACCGATCATCCCGAACTTGTAGGGGGTAAACCTGCCTTCACGCGTCAGGAACACACCGGACACGTAGAGGAGAAAACCGAAGGCCGCGGTCGAGTAGGGAAACCTGAAGGGAACGATGCCGAAGAGGAAGACAATGGAGGCCATGATGAAAACCGCGGCCGCATAGGTGAATATTATCCCGAGTTTATGTCTGTTTCCCACGACTCCCTCCGCACGAACGGGCACTCTCAGCCCAACCGGTAGTAGAGGATCTCCGTCTGCCCGTACTTCTTCCTCTTATCGAGACGCGCCCCGGTATCGAAGGAAGGAGGTTCCGGTGCCCAGGCACGCTCGTGAACGAGCACCGCCGGGCCGTCCGAGACCCTCTCCACGATAAGGTGCACCGCGGTCCCGCACTTTTTATAACTGTAGGGCGGATCCATGAATATGATATCATAATCGAGCGCCTCCTGTCTCTTCAAAAAGGACAAAACGTCACTCCTCACGACCTCCGCGCGGTAGCCGAGAATCCGGAGGTTTCTCCCGATCGATCGGATGGACTCTCCCATGCGGTCCACAAAGGTCACGCGGGAGGCGCCCCGGCTTATCGCCTCGAGCCCGAGCGATCCGGTGCCGGCAAACAGGTCCAGTACGGCAAGGCCCTCCATACCTTCCTCGAAAAAACCGAATAGCGTGGAAAAAACGGCCTCACGGACCATGTTCGTGGCCGGACGGACCCCGGAACCCGGTACGTAGAGACGCCTTCCGGCAAAACTCCCGCCGGTAAGCCTCAGCAGCTTCTTCACCGGTCCCTCCCCTATCCGCCGTAAAAAACAACCGCGTTTTTATAGGCATCACTCTTTGTGAAACCATCCAGGTACCGCTTTCTTTCCTCCTCGCTCCCGATCTCACCGTTCACATACCGGCGGGCGTCCTTCTGAGCGCGCGCTATGAGCTTTGTGTTGATGTCCATATTGTCGATGAGGAATGAGGGAATACCCGACTGTTTTCTGCCCATGACCTCGCCCGGACCGCGCAGCCTCAGGTCCCACTCCGCTATCTTGAAACCGTCGTCCGTATCCCGCAGGATTCTCAGTCTGTTAAAACTATCCCGTCCCGTACTCCTGTCAGGAACGAGGTAGCAGAACGAACGATGGGCACCGCGCCCGATTCGGCCCCTGAGTTGATGTATGTTCGAAAGTCCGAAACGCTCGGCCTGTTCAATGACCATGACCGTTGCATTCGGTACGTCGATACCGACCTCGACGACCGTGGTGGATACGAGGATGTGATAGTGCCCGTCTCTGAACCGCCCCATGACATCCTCCTTCTCATCGTCGCTCAGCCGCCCGTGCATGAGACCGACCCGGTATCCGGAAAAAACCTCCTTCAGCCGTACGTGCGCCTCAACCGCGTTCTTCAGGTCGGAATCAGCTGAATCCTCGATAACGGGGTACACGAAATACGCCTGCCGTTCCTTCTGGAGCTCCGCCCGCACCGCGGAATACACCTTTTCGAGGCCGGCCTGTTTTTCAATAACGGTCTCCACGCCGGCACGGCCCTTCGGCATCTCGTCGATCACGGATACGTCGAGGTCGCCGTAGAGTGTCATGGAGAGCGTCCTCGGTATGGGTGTTGCGCTCATAACCATGCAGTCCGGATGATCACCCTTCTCCCTCAGCCTGCCGCGCTGAAGCACGCCGAACCGGTGCTGCTCGTCTATGACGACGAGTGAGAGGTTCTTGAAGACGATGTCATCCGAAAAGAGCGCGTGCGTTCCGATCAGAATGTCCGTAGTGCCCTTTTTCACTCTCTCCGTGACCCGGGTCCGGTCCGCTCCGCGCACGCCTCCCGATACATAGTCGACGGCCAGACCCATGGGCCGCAGGTAAGAGCTTATGGTCCTGAGATGCTGGCGTGCGAGTATCTCTGTCGGCGCCATGAAACCGACCTGTCCGCCCGTCTCAATCGCACGGAGACATCCGATGAGCGCAACCACGGTCTTGCCGCACCCCACATCGCCCTGGATAAGCCTGTTCATCGGGGACGGCGAGGAAAGGTCCTGCTCCATATCCCTGAGCACCCTGGCCTGGGCGCCCGTCAGCTCGAAGTGGAGGTCCTGTATAAATCGCTTCTTCAGCTTGTCCTCGCAGGGACGCCGTTCCTTCACCGTATGAGCCATCCTGCTCCGGTTCAGTGCGACAACGAGCTGGTACTTGAAGAACTCCTCGTACGAGAGAGTCTCCTTTATACGGCGCAGGGACTCCATGTCTACGGGATAATGAACCTCCGCGAGGAGGTCCCCCCTGCGGGCAAAGCCGTACCCCTCTGCTATGACACGGGGTATGTCCTCCCTCTCCATCTCCCTGCAGATACCGATCGCCGCAGAGGAAAGGCTTCGTAACTTTTTCTGGCTTACTCCCTCGGTGAGGGAGTATACGGGCAGTATGCGCAGGTTACCGCTACCGTCCGGCGCATAGTCGAACTGGCTGAAGGAAACCCCTCCCCGCTTTACCAACGGTGGACCGGTCAGGTAGAAACGCGTACCCGGCGCAAGGGTCCCGGCCAGGAAATTCCGATTGAAACAGAAAAGAGCGGCGGTACCGCTTCCGTCGGTCACCTTGATCTTCGGGTGACGCTTCCCGCGATAGTAAAATGAGGATACATCGACGGACTCTACGAAGAAAGTGGCTTTCTCACCGTCTCGTGCATGGGCCAGCCGCCGGAGATTTCTCCTGTCCTCGTAATCACGGGGCAGGAAGAGAAAGAGGTCGTGTATCGTTTCTATACCGAGCTTGCGCAGTCTCTGGGAGAGGTGCGGACCGACGCCCTTGAGGTACTGGATGTCGTCACCGGGCCGGAGAGATGCTGGCATCGTAGTTCCTCTGAATAACCCTTCGCACCGAATCCGTAATGGCGTGCATGGATTCCCGTGCCGTCTTCCGCCCATCGCCCTCCATTCCATGATAGAGCGGCCGATCGACAACGACACGGATAAGCCGGGGCTTGATAACAAAAGGTTTCACGAATATTTTGTCCGTATGCGCAAGCGAAACGGGCACGAGCGGCCTCCCCGTGTCCATCGCGATATGAAAAGCCCCCCTCTTAAAAGGGCCCAGTTCCTCTCCGCGGGTCCGCGTACCCTCTGGAAACACCCAGAGCGAGTCACCCTGGGCAAGCGCCCGTTCAGCTTCGAGAAGGCTTTTCGAGGCCGACCTGGACTTACCGCGCTCCACGGATACATAACCGGCCATGCGCATTGCGGTGCCGATAACGGGAATTCTGAAGAGTGACCGTTTGGCGAACCACCGAAACTGTACCGGGACTACGGCCAGCCCGACAATAATATCCATGAAGCTCCTGTGATTAGATACGATGACACAGGGAGCGTTTTCCAGAAGGTTTTCCATTCCCCTTGTCTCGGTTTTCACGGAGCAGAAAACCCTGAGGAGTATCTTCGCCCAGATTCGAATGACGTTCCGGTAGAAATCCCGGCGGTTCCTGAGAAAGGGGGTAACGATGATTAAGAAAATGAAGAAAAAGAAGGTAAGGAGACTGCCGCAGAACCAGTAAACAATCCCCCTGATCATGATCCTCCACCCTCATGCGTGTAGACGACCGGGGCTTCGGACCACAGTTTTTCCAGCCTGTAGTACTCGCGGCCTTCCTGATTGAAAATGTGCATCACGAAATCGCTGTAATCGAGAAGTACCCAGGGGGACTCGAATACATTCTCCCGTGAAAGCGGCTTCCGACCCTCTTCGCTCATCATCTCCCTGAAGTCGCGAACGATTGCCCGTGCCTGCACCGCGGAGCTCACCGTGCATATAATAAAATAATCGGTTATGCTCGTCATCTCCCGAACATCGAGTATGCATATATCCCGGGCCCTGCTCTCCCTGAGGAATTCACCGATACGTTCCATTTTTACGGTATCACTCGCACGTGCGGCTTTACTTTCGCTCATCTGACGTATTTCCCCTCGAAGTCGTTACCGAGTATGACCGTAACGTCCACAAGCAGGGTCTTGTCTATTCTCGTATAAACCTCCCTGCAATTGAGGATATCCGCTATTCTTCGTGCGAGCGATGGCCTGCCTATCCTGTCGATCACAAGTGTCTGTTCATAATCGTTTCTCAGGGCGTTTCCGAAATGCACAACATTAAAACCGTACTCGAGGAAATAATTCCGAAGGCTCTGTGCCTGCCCCGGGTTCCCGGAACCGTTCAGTATCTCGATCTTGATCTCGTCCCCGATCGGCGCCGGACCGTCGTCACTGATGAAATTCCTTACCGTTTCGATCCTCTCCCTGAGCCACCGGCCGTTCTCCACGGGTGTGACATAGTCCTCGTCTTCAACGGTTACGTTCTTGCCGTACATCTTGTAGAAAAGAAGCCTGGAAGACCCCAGCTTCTGCATCTCCCGTGCGAGTATACGGAGATCTTTTCGGTTGAAGCTGGTTTCCACATCATCCATGAGTATACCCGCGATCCGGGGGCTTTCGAAAAACGATTCGATATCCCGGCTTCTGTCTATAAGCGCCTCGACAAGAAGACGGCTGTTCTCAACCGTGTCTCCCAGACCGTTTTCTCCGTAGCGGTACATGAGGAGCTGTTTGACCTTGGCCCCGTCGAGGACGTGCTCCCCCTTGGGGATGTTAATGAAAACACCCCTGTCCGGGTCGGTGTAATTCATGGCCTCCGTGATCGTGATCTCGACCCCCTCGAGCAGGTCCACGAGCTTCTCCACATCCTTTAAATCGTAAACCACGTAGTGCTCGAACGTCAACCCCGTAAGCTGTTCAACGGTCTTCCTCACGATACTCATGCCGCCGCGATTATGGATATTCCTGATGGAATCATAAATCGGCTTATCCTCGTAATCGACCTTCATCCTTGTGTTTCCCGGCAGGAGGATAAATGCCTGCTTGACCGTTTTCGGGTTGTAGAAACTCAACAGAATGGACTCGGTTTCTTCGCCGTTCTTCTGTACGAGAATCATCCCGAGTATCGTTTCGCTCTCGAGCAGCTCCTCCATAGAGCTCTCTCTGAAGTAGAAAATGAAATAGATCGCGCCTACGACAATGACGATTGCAAGCAGGATGAGAAGCATTGAAACCCAGTCAAAATCCGGCTTTTTCTTATGATCGGACTGGTACTTGAGATCAGCGATGTTGATTCCCATGGGGTGGTTATTCATCCTTTCCCGTGACCTGTACTGCCGGTGTTCATAGTATACACAGGATTCGTCTCACATACAACCGGCGAATCGTTTTCACTCCTCCCTTGAACGGCGCTTCATCCGAAAAAGACACCGCCGCCTCATTCATTATTAGCACGCACCGAATAAGCGTTGTAGGCGCGGCACGTGACCTCGAGTATTGGAAGGTTTCGCATCAGAAGAGAGCGGAGCGTAAAGCCCAGTATGTACGCCACGGTTCGGTCAAGGTTCCGAAATGCAAGCCGCCTCGCTGTTTGAACTCCCCTGAAACTCCTGCCGGGCTCAATGAAATCAGCTACGAAAATGATCTTATTCAGGAGCGTCATGGAGGGATGACCCGTTGTATGGACCTCGATGCTTCTGAGAACATCCGGCTCCTCGACACCGAAGTCGGAACGCGCCACCATGCTTCCGGCAGGCGCGTGCAGGAGGCTCACGGTTCTGAAGGGCTCGCCTATTCCTTCAATACCGCGGCCGAGCACCCTCTCCAGCCGGCTGAGCTCCATATCCCTTGCTACATCGTGGAGCAGTCCGGCGAGCCGCGCCTTTTCGACTTCGCTCCCGTAATACTCCGCGAGCCTGACCGCCGCCTCCATTGTCCCGCGCGAGTGCGTCAGGCGCCTTTCCGACAGGTAAGACCGCAGCTTCTCCTCAAGGTTCATGCGCCGGTCCGTAGAGCTTGTTGCGAATTATGTAATCGTATACTCCATCCGGAACAAGGTACCTCACACTCCCGCCGCTCCGCCGTCTTTCCCGTATTTCGGATGAAGTGACATCGATCCTGCGTCCGCTGAACGTTTCCCAGGAAAGGCCGGGAATATCGGCCGGTATGGACTCCCCGGACGATTGGGGATATCTTCGCATCACGATGAAATGAACGAGGGTGCAGAGCTCCTCAATATTACGCCAGGTGTGGAGCTCCCTTAAAAGATCGGATCCGATGATAAGGCTCGGTCTGCCCTCGAACCGGTACCGGCTGTAAACGGAACGGACCGTGTCAATCGTGTATGATTCCCCTCCCCTCCTGATCTCGACGTCATCGCACAGGAAGCCGTCATTCCCCCGCAGCGCGGCACGGACCATACGAAGCCTGTGCTCGGGACCGGCGGTGTCATCGATGCGCTTATGGGGCGGTATATTGACGGGTATGAACAGGATCTCCCGAAGATCGAATCTCTCTCTCACGTCTTCCGCCAGACGGAGATGGCCGATATGTATGGGATTGAAGGTACCTCCGAACAATCCTATTCTTCTACTTGTCATCTTCCCTGTTCTCCATGAGATGGACGATCTCCCGCTTAAGGGCCCCCACCCCCCTGCCGGTCACGGCCGATACGGTGAGTTTCCCCGGGGGCGGTCCCTTTAAAAATGCCTCCTCGTCCTCGTCCCCGACAGCATCACGTTTACTTCCCACAATGAGCCGGGGTTTTTCGAGGAGTTTTCCGGAGTAATTTTCCATCTCTCTCAAGAGTGTTTTATAATCCTGCTCGGGATCGCCCAGGAGGTCAAGAAGATAAACGATCGCCTTTGTTCTTTCCACGTGACGGAGGAATTGTATACCGAGACCCTGCCCCGTACTCGCGCCTTCAATGAGGCCGGGGATATCCGCTATTACATACTCGCTCTCGTTCCCGAATCTCATCACACCGAGGTTCGGCGAGAGTGTGGTAAAGGGGTATCCCGCGATTTTCGGTTTAGCACTCGTGAGTACGGAGAGGAGTGTGGATTTTCCCGCATTCGGAAGCCCGACAATGCCGATGTCGGCGATCACCTTGAGCTGCAACCGAAGCCGCAGGTTCTCCGGCGGCCCGCCCTTCTGTGAATACCGCGGTGCCTGGTTCGTCGATGTTTTAAAATGCGTATTTCCAAACCCGCCCCTGCCTCCCCGGACGGCGGTGTAGACGTCGTCCGCAGTCACGAGATCCGCGAGCAGGGCTCCCGATACCGGATCAATGATTACGGTACCAGGCGGAACGGATACGACAACACCTTCACCGTCGGCCCCCTTCCTCTTCCTTTTTTCCCCCGGTTTTCCGTTGCGTGCCTTCACGACGTTTCTGGTTTTGAGGTCGTGGAGTGTTCTGAGCTCTTTCTTAACCGCGAAAACGACATCGCCCCCCCGGCCGCCGTCGCCGCCGTCCGGTCCTCCCTTCGGTGCGTACTTCTCCCGTCTGAAGGATACGGCGCCGTCCCCTCCTCTCCCCGAGACCAGGGTCAGCTCTACCTCATCTATGAATCGTGCCATACGCTATCCGGCGGAATGAAGGCTCTATTGCACTGGTAATCTGGATGGATAATTATGCAGTATTGTGAAACGGGAAGCAGAAACGGATGATCCCGGGCTTACTCGCTGTATACGGATACTTTTCTCTTACCCCAGGCATTGTTTTCATATTGAACGACTCCGTCGCTTTTTGCAAAGAGGGTATCGTCCTTTCCGCGGCCCACGTTCTTCCCCGGATGTATTCTCGTTCCCCTCTGCCTGACGAGTATGGTTCCGCCGCTCACCTTTTCACCCGCAAACCTCTTTACACCGAGCCTCTTGGAGTGGCTGTCCTTGCTGTTCCTTGTGCTTCCGCCGCCCTTTTTGTGAGCCATGTTTACGCACCTTTTGAGAGTTTTTCCACGACTATGCGGGTATACCGGGGTCGCGATCCTATGGTTCGCCTGTAATCCTTTCTTTTCTTGTACTTGTAAACCCGGATTTTTCTTCCCTTGGCCTGGTCAAGTACCTTCGCGGTGAGGGACATTCCCTTGATATAGGGAGTCCCCACTTCGACGTCCTTATCGTCATGAAAGAGGAGTACTTTGTCTATTTTTATATTCTCGTCAGGGGACATTCCCAGCAGATCGACGAGAACCGGTTTTCCCTCTTCTATTCTGTACTGCTTGTTGTTGAGCTCAACGATCGAATACATACCTTCCCCCGAGATTTGACATAAAAATATAGAAATTACATGTCAAAGTCAACCAAATCCACTTCGATCAATAGCGCCTGGAAAGCAGCAAGGTCATCAGTATACAGACTTTTATAAAGAGCAGATAAAATATTTCCAGTATGTTGATCTGTGACGGAAAGGTGAAGTTGAACTTGCGCTGAAGAAACCAGATACTGAACTGGAGGGGAAAAATTATCAGGCCTAAAAAGAGTATGGGAGCCATGTAATCCTTTGTGTGCCTGAGAAAAAGTACCACGGACAGCCCGTATATACCGACCCCGAGTGCGAGATCGAACCACTTGAACATAAGATCGGGATTGCCGTAGAAAAAATCCATGCTCGTATTCCGTGTTACTAAAAATGGCGTAATTGCATAATACAGGGAAAGCGGCCCGGGAGCAAGAATGAATGACACCGTACCGAACGTACGCACCGGGCACGGGTCTTACACGTTTTAAAGATTTTGACAAGCCATGACCCTTTCGATACAATGACGGAGAGGCCATATTATGGGATTCATCATTGCCATTACCGTACTCTTCCTGCTCCTGTTCGGGGGCGGTCTCTTTACAATCTCCTACCTGAAGAGGGTACGGCTGAACGCCGACCTCAAACGCAATATCGAATCGGGTGCCAATGACAAGACCCTGCGCAGCCTGCTGGACCTCATCATCAAGGAACCCTTCAACATCAAGTACAGGCTACAGGCCGCCGACCTCCTCTTCAGCATGAATAACTTCAGCGAGGCCGTTGTACAGCTCAACGGCGCGCTTTCATCAGATCCTCCGCTTCCCCCCGATAAAGAGACTCAGGTCCATATAAAACTGGCGGAATCATATAAAAAACTCGGCCAGCTCGACGACGCGCTCGGCGCGTACATAAGGGCGGCAAAGCTCTCACCGCAGCAGGTGGAAATTCACATGGATATCGCACGTGTGCACATAAAAAAGAAACAAAAAAACAACGCGATCAGAGCAATGCAGACTGCGATAGGAATCGATCCGGAAAACATCGCGATCCTGAAGGAGTTCGGACGGTTGCTCCATACAATGAGAAAATTTAAAGAGGCTCTCGCCATATTCAAGAAGGTGCAAAAAACGGACCGTAACGATACAGAGGTGCACTTCTATCTCGGCGACCTTATGTACCGGTTCAAGAAGCCGGAAGAAGCGATCGAACACTTCCTCATGGCCCGCTACGATCCGAAGCTCACGGTAAAGAGCATGTACAGCGCGGGACAGATCCTTCGGGAGCTGGGCAACATGGAAGAAGCCGTCAAGGTGCTCGGAGGGGCCCTGGAAATCAAGGGACTTCAAAAGGAGCACATGCTCAGTATAAGGTACGCGCTTGGAGAGATCCATCTCTCGCAGAACGACTTTCAGAATGCGATCCTCCAGTGGGAGCATATTCTTAAGATGGTGCCCGATTATAAAGACGTAAGGATGAAACTCGAAAAGTATGAGCTTACGAAATCGAACCAGACGCTCAGAAAATACATGATGTCCTCCCCGGAGGATTTTATAACCATGTGCAGGAAAATCGCCAAACGGTATACCGGAACAATATCCCTGCTCCGCGAGGAACGCAGGGGCGACGGTACGGTGGAGATCGCGGCCCAGGTCGAGCGCGGCGGTACGAGCATGACGGCTATCTTCAAGTTCTTCAGAGGGTCCGGAAGCGTCGGCGCCCTCGCATTGCGGGAGTTTTATGAAACCATAAAGGAACGAAACGCACGTCTCGGCATCTGCTATACGAGCTCGGAATTCTCTGAAGAGGCGGTGAGTTTCAGCCAGGGCCGCATATTGGAGCTCTATCAGAAGAACGATTTTATCAGGGTACTCACGCGGGCCGTGAAATAGGGCTGGACAAACGACCGCCCGGCAAAAATATATCCTGAAACGGCTCAGGTGGATACGCTCTTTTTCAACCTGTCCAGAATATTGAGCGCCTGAAGCGGGGTGAGGTTCTCGATTTCTAGGTTTTTCAGCTCTTCCATCAACTCGAGAGGGGATGGAAAGAGTTCATACTGGGATGATTCTCGCAGGGTCGTATCCGTATCCGACTGTTCCGTTGTATCTTCTTTCGCTTCGTCTTCCGTCTCAGCCTCCTCCATCAGCAGCCTCATGGATCCGTATTTCGTCTCCAGCGCAGCGAGAATCGATTTCGCCCGTCGAACGACCCGCTCGGGTATACCCGCCATCTTTGCCACCTCGATGCCGTAACTCCTCGACGCGCTTCCCGGAACCACCTTTCGTAAAAAGATGACACTGTTGTTCCACTCCTTTACCGTAACATTGCAGTTGACGACACCGGGCCTGTCCCTGAGAGCCGTGAGCTCGTGATAATGCGTGGCGAAGAGGACCTTCGCGCCCGTCTTGCCCTCGAGGAGGAATTCGAGCACGGCCCATGCAATGGCGAGCCCGTCGTATGTCGACGTACCCCTGCCGATCTCGTCCATTATGATGAAGCTTCTCCTGCCGGCGTACCTGAGTATGCGCGCCGTCTCGATCATCTCGACGAGAAAGGTTGATTCTCCCCTGACGAGACGGTCTGAAGCTCCGATTCTCGAAAAGACCCTGTCTACTATGCCGATACGCGCGTCAGCGGCGGGAACGAATGAACCTATATGGGCCATTATGATTATGATCGCGACCTGCCGCAAATAGGTGGATTTTCCCGCCATATTCGGTCCCGTCAGTATCATGACGCGGCTGGACTCACCGTCTAGGAAAAGGTCGTTCCCGATGAATGCTTCATCACCGAAACGTTCGACCACGGGGTGCCTCCCGTCCCTGATATCGATGAGGCCCTCATCCAGCATCACCGGCTTAACATACCCGTTCTCTACGGCCGCCGAGGAGAACGAACAGATCACGTCGATGCGTGCAAGGATTTCGGCGTTAATATACAGCTCACGCATTTTCTCGAGCACGCGCTTCCTGACATCCTCGAAAATTTCAAACTCCAGCTCGTCACCGTTCTGCCGGGCCTCGGCCAGCAGGGTCTCGTGCTCCTGCAGCTTTTCCGTGGTAAAACGCTCCGATCCGACCAGGGTCTGCTTCCTGATGAAATTACCGGGAACAAGATGGAGGTTCGGCTTGGTCACATCAATGTAATAACCTATGATCCTGTTGTACTTCACCTTGAGTGAGGATACGCCGAGATCCTCCTGCAGCTTCAATTGATAGCCGTTGATCCATTCCCGGTTCTCCCGGTTGACCCTCCTGTACTCATCGAGCTTCTCGCTGTAGCCCGACCTGATGATCTTCCCCTCCCGTACCGAAAGCGGAGGGTCTTCCACGAATGCCCGTTCGATGAGCTCCACAATATCAGGAAGCGGGTTTATGGAACCGGCATCCTCACTGAACAGCTCCACCCGGGTAAGATCGGCCGCTATGCAGCCGGCTGACACGAGGGATGTCTTCAGACCGAGCAGGTCGCGGGCATTTCCCTTACCCACCGAGAGCTTCGTTATGATTCGCTCCATATCCGGGACCGCGCCAAGATGCTGCTGTACAGTGCCGTGAAGGGTCGAATTTTCCAGCAGACATTCGACCTTGTCGAGCCTCCCCTGTATCTCTTCCCGCTTTACTGACGGGCTGCCTATAAATTTTCGCAGCAGGCGTGCTCCCATGGCGGTTTTCGTTTGATCCAGAACCGCCAGGAGGGTCGCGTTCCGGCCTCCCTCGGTATTCTCAGTCAATTCCAGGTGTCTCTTGGTGGCGCTGTCGATAAAGAGCGCATCCTCCCCCCTCTTCTCCCTGGGCCATTTAACATGCGAAAGGTCGTGTGTATTTTCACGCAGGTAGGAGAGAAGCGCGCCGCACGCACCCGCTTCCAACGGATTTCCGAACTCAAACGCGGAAAGACTCTCTAGCGAAAAAATCTCCTTCAGCGCCTCTCCGGCGGTATCGATATCAAAAAAGCGGTCTTCGAAGCTCCGCATGACTATATCGGGCCGTATCTCCCCGATCTTGCCGATCATGATTTGAAACGCGCAACCCTCTTCCCTCCAGGATGAGGGATAGAGTACTTCCCGTACTCCGTTGTCGTCGAACTCACCGATAAGATGGTCGGCCGCGTCCCCGTTTTTAAAATACCGCGATACGAATTCACCTGTGGAGATATCGAGGCAGGCACACGCAAAACCGGGTTCACCTCCGGAATGCCCCGCAATGGATGCAATAGCGTTCGAGTCCTTATGGAGAAATTCCGGATTCGTTATGATACCGGGAGAGATGACCTCCACAACCTCTCGGCTTACAATACCTTTTGTCCGTGCGGGGTCTGAGGTCTGTTCGCAAACGGCGATTTTGCGGCCGTTCTCAAGGAATTTCGATATGTAATTGTGCGCGGCATGGTGAGGAAAGCCGCACATCGGGATTCCGTTCCGTTTTGTAAGGGTTATACCGAGTATACGGCTTGCCTCGAGTGCGTCGCCTTCGAACATCTCGTAAAAGTCGCCGAGCCGAAAGAGAAGAACAGCGTCCTTGTTCCTCTCCTTTATTCGGTAATACTGCTTCATCATCGGGGATGTTTTTGCCATTTTAGAGCGAACTGTTAGTTTTAATAAATCAATATTAGTGAGCTTTCACTTACTTAAGGCACACTATTGCCGGTTCCGGTGGACTTCAATAATCCATGGAATAAAATATATAATGATAATCATGTTTAATAACTGCTACATGGTATTCAATAAATGCTCGAAGCTCACCCTTTTAATCAACATGTACAACGAATCCGTCGTATCCGATGGACTTGAGCTTCTTCTTCATGTCATCGGCTTCACTGCGGGAGGGAAAGAAACCGATGTAAACCCTGAAGATATTTTTATCCTCATGGGAGGACTGGACGGAGAGGGCGGGAAGTCCTTCATTCTTTAATTTTTGAACGAGTCCGTCCGCATTCTTCCCGGATGAAAAAGATCCGATCTGCACTCCAAAGCCCTCGAGGACCGGGGTTTCGGATGCGTACACGTAGCTTCCATTCAGAAGCGACGGATCGTTCACCGGGGAGATCCGTAAAACATCGGCCTTCTCTATATCTCCGAGTTCGTTTCTCGCGGCCGGAGCGAACGGGGAGAAGGGATAATCCTGAACAATCGTATAGAGCGCCGATGCGGAGAGGGCGCCGCTGCCGTTTAACCCGTACAGACGGGCGAGAAGGAAAAGAGACTCCGACTGAAAATCGGCGGATGCGGCCGTCCCGTATATCCGTACAAGCAGATACTCCGCCTGCGCGTATTCCTCCATATCGATAAGGGATTTTGCCGTTTCAATATAATTCTGCATGAACCGTTCTCCGCTTCCGCCGTCAACGGACCTGTGCAGCCCGATAGAACGCTCGAAATTCCGGAGTGCCTCTTCCTCCTCGCCTTTCCGGTGGTGAATGATCCCCATAAAGGTATAAACGTAGGGAGTAAAAGTTATTTCATCGGCCTCACTCTCGACGATCTCCGCAAGCACCGGCAGGGCCGTATCGAAGTCTCCCATCATAAAGGCGCGGCGGGCGAGCTCGTACCGCACACCGTTTATCAGGGGAAAATCGGGGTGCTCCTGTATAAGCTGCGTGAGACACAGTATCGCGGACGGTCCATTCGCCTCGAGCGCACAGCCCTTGTACCTGATATACGGAGAAGCGGCCGACCCTGTCGCTCTTTTTGCTGCGAGGAAGTAATATTTCACGGCCTGTTCGTAATTTTTCTCCCTCTCATACCCCTCCGCCCTCCTGATAAGACCCTCCACCTTTTTCTCTTCCGGGATTTGATACTCTTCAGACATGGGAAAAAAGCTTGAATAGAGTGCATAGGGGAGAAGAAAGTACGATGTCCGTGATGTATCATCACTCCGCGACTCGTCGCGCATTGTCCGAACATCATCTTCACTGTTGAGAACGGTCGCGCCGACAACGAAAATAAGGAAAATCGTCACCAGGTAACCGATACCGCGCTGAATGCACCTCATCCTTTGATCCTGTGTCCGCTGCCTACGCACTCCGCCGCCCTGAGCGTATTTCCGGAAATCCCCTCAACCCGCACGGTCAGGAATTTACCCGGAGTCTTTCGGGTCGGGACAACCACCATCCGGTTCGTGCTCGTTCTGCAGAGATATTCGGCCGGACTCTTCCTGCTCTTCCGCTCGACGAGGACTTCTATTTCCCGTCCGATCCATTCAAGGTTTTTCGCGTGACTGATCCGTCGCTGCATCTCGATGATGGTTGAAAGCCTCCTGCTTCCGACCTCCGGGTCCGAGTCCATCTCCGCCGACCTGGTGTATGGTCTTGTTGAGTACCGGTAGGTGAATGCATCATCATAACCGATTTTCTCTACTATGTCGAGCGTCTGAGCAAAGTCCTCCTCAGTCTCGGAGGGATAGCCCACGATGATGTCGGTAGTTATGGATGCGCCGGGTATGTACTGCCGTATCGCATCTATGAGTTCGAGATAATGTTTTACCGTATAACCCCGATTCATGAGCCCCAGTATTCTGTCCGAACCGCTCTGAACCGGCACGTGATAGTGTTTGCAGACCTTCCCGAGCGCGCTCATCCTCCTGATGGTCTCGACATCGAAATCGCGCGGATGCGACGTGAGGAACCGGATCCACCTGAGCCCGTTAATATCGTTAATAAGCTCGAGCAGGTCTATGAATTTTATATCACCGCTGTCTTTTCCATAGGCATTGACGTTCTGTCCAAGCAGGGTAATCTCGACTACGCCTCTGGAGACGAGTTCCTCTATTTCGTACTTTATCTCTTCAGAAGGTTTGCTCTTCTCCGGACCCCGCAGGTAGGGAACGATACAGTAGGAGCAGAAATTGGTACATCCCTTGATTATGGTCACCCAGGCCCTGTAATCTTCCGCTCTCTTCCCCCTGAAAGACGAAAAACGGTAGTTGTCCCGGGAAACATCCACCACAGGTTCGCCCGTCAGGCCGTACTCCTCCACCATACCGGGAATATCCATGAAATGGCAGGTTCCGGCGACCACCTTGATCTCAGGGAAAAACTTCATTATTACTTCCCCATGCTCCTGCGCCATGCACCCCGCGAATACGATGACCGCGGGCCTTTCACGAACAAGCGACCTGAAATATCCGAGGCGTCCCCTGACGCGCTCCTCGGCATTTTCACGTACCGAGCATGTATTGATGACAATGACATCGGCCCCGGCGGAGGAAGTGGAACAGAGGTACCCGGCACGCTCGAATGAGAGACGGATATCGATTGAATCGGACTTGTTCATCTCACAGCCGTAGGTTTCGATGTAAAAAGTCTTCTTCTGATCCATTCAGCCGCCGCCCCGAACCGTCCGGATTCCCTGGGATTCCACATTCACCCTCCTTTAAGTTGAGCGAATGCTTGGTTCGAGTTTCAAGAAATAATATATTATGATGAACTTTTATAAAAACGAGACACTCTATTTCCGGTGAAGATGAAGTCTAAAATGCTCTGCAAATTGAAATGGCTAAGCCGCGGATTGTTTCGAGATAGTGCCCCCCTCATCCTCTTCCTTCAGTAATTAATATAACAATATAAAGATAATTACCATGTTTAATAACTGCCCAACGGAATAAAATGATTCGCCCTAAGTTAATACGCACATACCTGATTGGGGATTAAAAGCGAAGCGCAAGTTCCAGCGGAGCCGATCCTCCTTCCTCGCGGAAGGTACCGGTTGATATTATTCGGAAAGAAAGCATGCTTTCTGCCGGAGATAGAAATGGTACGTATAAAGACGGTTCAGCCGGATAAAAGACGGAAAGCGGCCTTACAAAGGCGGCCTCAATTAGTAGAATGAAACATTCATCGATCCGCACATCGGGCAGACATGAGCTCCGCCAAGCTCGTCCTCATAATCAGGGTAGTCGTTTCTGTCGGGATAGATCTTCTCCTGCCAGCGAAAATCACAGTCTTCGCACACGAATGTCTTGTTGATATAGCTCTCCTCCTCACGATCATCATCCTCGACATCGTCATATAAATCGAACTCGTTTTCTTCATCGAGAAAAGCCATCAGCAACTCCCGCAGCGGATACAGTTAGACTAATAAATGTAAATGGTTTGTCAATCTTTTTTAAACTCCTGTATAGAAATCAGGTAAGAAAATTATGGTCTGAGACTGCGCCCGAAAGGACGCCCGACGGGGCTTACCGTTGGGCCCTGATAAAAAGGCCCCGCTTAGAAAGCGGGGCCATTAATTTCGAATATACAGCAATCTTACTCAGGCGGGATTTCCTTGAACGCGAGTTTGATATCGATACCCCGCTTTGCGTGGTAGCTCTTTGAGCCGAGGTACCAGAAGAGAGAGGCAAGTATCACGAGTATTATAAGCAGCGCCGGTTTCCAGCCTCCGGGAGCGATAAAGCTGAGCCCAAGGTTCGGGACGAAAATAAATGCCATGACCATAACACCGCAGAACAGGAACCCGATAATACCGGTCAGCACTACCAGTTTCCCGTACTTGGATCCCGGTGAAGCCTGGAATATGGATGGAGCCCTGTATGGGAAAAGCGCCGCGGACAACGCTGAGAAAACGAACACGTACCCGCAGGCGAACGATACACCCAGTGTCCAGGTACCCCATACCGGAACGAGATTGTACGCGAATATCCAGAAAAACGCTCCAATGAAGTAAGCGAGATGCGCGTTTACCGGTGTGTGGAGCCTCGGATGCACCCTGGAGATCCACTCCGGAAGCGTCCTGTCGAGCGCCATGGCGACCATGTCTCTCGTCATTCCAATATAGCAGTTACAGGTCACCTGGAAGGAGTTCGCCATATAACCGATACCGATCAGGATGATTATAATCGGATTCGAGACCGTCATGACGAGCACGCTCGGATAGGACTGAATAACACCGAGTGAATAGGTCTCCGGTTCCACAAAGGCGTAAAACTCGGCACTCATGGCCGTAAGCCACTCCTTACCGACCGCTTTCTGGAAGAAGGCACCCTGGAGCATGAGCAGTATTCCGACGAACCAGAGAGCACCCACGAGAATCCAGAACTGGTTCTTGAAGGAGTCGCCTCCCTTTATCTCGGAACCCTGCTCCACGGAATAGGTGGCCCACTGTATGCTCATCCACGCGATGGGCGCCACTGCCAGCGTGGCCCAGAAACTGAATTTGGGCATTGTATTGAAGCCCGTGGCCTTCACCTCATCGATAACCGCCTGATAGGTGTCGGCCGCCGCAGTTTCTCCCTGCATGGCTCCGAACTGTGTCATGAACTGGTTGAATTTGGCCGCGAATGCTTCGGTCTTCATTACCGCCAGCACGATCAGCACGATAACGAAAGCGAGGAGTACCGCGCCGAAAAGGAACCACTGGACAACGACATAATTCTTAAATCCCGATACGAGGAATACAGCGGTGAAAGCCGCGAGCAGAATCGAGATGATAATCGTCCCCCATGCGGAGTTACAGAAAAGACCGAACTTGAGAAGCGCCATGGAATTGAGTTTGACGCCGAGCGTGTAGAACATCGGGGCAAGGCCGAGTGCGGAAAAGAGCCATCCGGAAAGAGCGACCCACTGAAGGATCCAGATGACGAAACCGCTCATTACGGACGTATAACCGAATGCACCGCCGAGTATGCGGCTCTGAAAGATATAATCTCCGCCGCTTCTCGGCATGGCCGATGCAAGAAATACAATGGAAAACGACACGAACGTCTGAAAAAAGGTACAGATCAGGATACCCAGCCACAGGCTGCTGCCCGGAAATCCACCGGGTGCATGGGCAAAGACCCAGGGAAATATGAGGCCCATTGTCAGCACGTTGTAAACAAACGCCGAGAAGGGCGACATGACCCTGATCAATCCGGACGACTTGCGAGTAAAAACTTCCTGCGTTGCCATTAATGCCTCCTTTGAAAAATTTTACCGATTAAAGCATATCGTACATGATGCTCTGCGAATCTTCACCTCCTCCCTGACGATTCCGTTAAGCATATTGAAACTACGATGAAACGAGATTGATTATCTCATTCTTAAAAAGCACTTATTATATATTATAAATATTTAATATTCTTTTTATCAGATTCAGGGATTCCATTCTGCATTTTCTGAACGAATTGGAAGATATCCGATAATCATTTCATTATTCGGGTATAGAATGTTTTTTCAAGTATTTTTTCCCATGACCCGAATCATGAATATTATTGACAATAGACCGCCCGCCTCATCCCGAGGTCATCTGATAGCTCAAAACGTTCCCGTCCTGTATATTGATAATGGCGCCGCGAAGTATTCCCTCCCCGTATTCGCTTCCGGGATTGACGACCGTGGTCCTCCCGATTTTTGCAACCCCGCGTGATTCGTGTATATGGCCGCAGAGCACGAGCAGGGGCTGATACTTTTCAACCGCCTCCCTGACCGCTGAGCTTCCGACTCCGACCATGACGGACTGTCCCGCTCGAACCACGGGTGTCGGCGGGTCGGTGGAAGTATCGAGGAGCGGCGCAAGGTCGAGCGTGCAGTCCTTGGGTGGAGCGTGGAAATTAAAGATTACGTTCGTGAAATCCTCAATTCCCTCCACGACCCCTTCGATGAGCTCATGGAGCTTGTCTTCCCCCTCCTCACGCGGTGTGTCCCAGGGTGTCGGATTGCTGTAGCCGAAGCTGACCATCGAATGAATATCGCTTACCATGACCGCGTGCCCCTCGGGATTAATGACGTTCTCGGTCTGGTTCTCCTCTATGGCGTGCACCACCCACTGGTCGTCGTCGTTTCCCCCGGTCATGTAAAGCTTGTACGGCTTGTCCTGCAGTTTTTCATCCGCGATCCTGATCCAGTCCAGCAGCCGTTCGCGTGCCTTCCGCTTGAAAATATCCTCCACGGAATCACAGTCGTCCTTCAGCTCCTGATAGGTCTCTATCTTCATTATCTCATGGTAGAAACCGAGGTCGGCGATCATGGTCTGAAGGTTTTTAAGCTCTTCCTCGGAGCTTACGTCCCTTCTTACGCCGCTGACAGTGGCATGATAGGTTGTAGCGGTGTCCTGAATTATGGGAACGAGGAGCTTTCCGGTAACGTCGCCGCCGAGGATCAGGGTGTTGGCACTGTAGATCGAACCCGCATTGACGAACTTCCTGAACGTTCTAGAGGATCCATGCACGTCCGTGGCAAAAAAAACACGTGTGTAATCGTACTTATGCTTGCTTTTCTTTTCCCCTTTATCCTTCTTCTTCCCGAACAAAACCGCCTCCTTATACGACTGATGATGAAGAGGAAGGATATCTTCCTTCCGTGAATCGGGATATACAGTTGTGTGGAGAGGTTTGAATTCGTTAAAGAGATAATGATCTGTTGAACAATAACCGCTTTAAAAGCACGAATGCAGTATGCCGCCAGGCATCTCTCTACTGTACACCCTGCTGTATTTCACCAACTTCCTTATACCACGGTTTCTTCGTGCCCTTCTTTGCCCTTCTATTCCACTTTCCGGATTTGGGGGCTTCTTCTATGATTGACTGCATCCGGGCAATGCGCTTCTTTGATTCCTGTTTTTGTTCCCGGCTCAGGAGGTCGAGTCCGTCGGCAAAATCGCTGATCTTTTGTAAATTATTTACTGCATCGTAGTAGAAGCCCCAATCATCGGAGAGAACACCTGCAATATAAGCGGCGTCGATCTCCTCGGTACTGTCCGCGCCGCCGAAATCATGTTCCAGCAGTAGGACGACGACATCCTTGAAATCCTTTTCCGTTATATCGTGTATCTGGAGTTTTTCAAGGAGGAGGTCCTCTACCGTTATCGTGGGATTGTCAAGCTCGAGCCTTCCCTTGAAATTGATTACGTGGCTGAAGTCGAGGGTATCGCGAAAGACATCGACAAAGAGTCCCTCTTCGTTGGAGTATATCTCCCGTGATTCGGCATGCCACACGTAATGCCGCTGCTTCTTCAGTCCGACATCGCCCATGGCCTTTTCGACCTCTGTGGATTTGAATTTCGAGTACGTTACGACATCCACATCGGTGAGCCTTCTATTGAGTGTTTTATACATATCTTTGTGCTTCGGGCAGTGATAGAGAAAGGCGGCGGCTCCAAGGAGCCGCACCAGCAAATCCCGCTTGTTCGCAGACTCCACGATCTTCAGTGCCATATCGGCTATGTACTCGTCGGAGAGGTCTACCTTTTCCAGCTTCTTATGGGTAAGGTTCTCTTTCCCCTCACTGTATCCCAATTCTTCCATTGCTATCTCCTTCTGATCGTTTGATTTCAACCGATTCAAAAAATCTGTGAAATATGATCAGAGTTGTGAGCCGCATACAAGATCACAGACCTGTACACCTGTTTAGACAGATATACCTATATACACACCCTCAAATTCAGTGTCAAGAGAAAAAAGATCAGCTTATCCCTGAGCCGGGCTCTATCTCACGGTCCACGGTCAGTAGGGAAAGCTTCTTCCCCTTTGAAGCTGCGAGAAGCATCCCGTTTGACTCCTCGCCCATTATGACCGCAGGCTTCAGGTTGGCAACCACGATTATATGTCTATTCTCGAGTTCTTCCGTCGTATACGACTGGGAAATGCCTGCGATGATTGTCCGCTTTTCCTTACCCAGGTCAACACTGAGCCTTAAAAGTTTATTGGATCCTTCGACCTTTTCGGCGCTTATGATCCTGCCGACCCTGAGATCGACCTTCTTGAGGAGCTCAATATCAATTTTCGTGTCCATCTCTTCTTTTTCCACCCCTTTTTCGGGTTTATCCTTTTTTATCCTGGGGAAGAGGTTCTCTGTCGGTTTTACTTTAACGCCGGGCTCGAGCTTTCCCCATTCCAGTATACTCATATCCACATTGCGCTCTTCCGTTTTCCGCATAACGCGCAGTCCGAATACCGACAGCGCTTTCTCCGCCTTATCCACGATAATCGGCGCGAGATAAACCGAAGCGATACGAAAAGCCTCACAGGCCGTATAGAGCGCGGTCCCGAGCTCCGGAAGCTTACCGTTCTTATGCAGGGTCCACGGGGCTTTGTCGTCAATATACTTGTTAATGTAGTGAACAAACCCCATGATCTCGTCGATTGCCTTTGTAAGCTCCATCTTCCCGATCACGCCGCTTATCTTTTCCTGCAGGCTTTCGGCTTTCTTCCGCATCCGCTCTTCGACCCTGGCCGGCTCGGGTACGACGCCGTTGTAATAATTCTGTAGCATCTTGACGATGCGTGAAAGCAGGTTGCCGTAATCATTTGCAAGGTCCGAATTGATGGTGTCGAGCATGATTCTTTCCGAGAAATTGGCATCCTGTCCGAGCGCCATATTACGCATGAGTACGAATCGGAAACACTCATGGCCGTATTTATCAATAAGATCGAGGGGATTAATCACATTGCCCACCGACTTGCTCATTTTTTCGTCTTCAACAAGCCACCAGCCGTGTCCGTATATGGTCCGGGGCAGTTCGAAACCGGCGGATTTGAGCATGATGGGCCAGTATACCGCATGGGTCGTAATAATATCCTTACCCACGAGATGTACGTCCACGGGCCACCATTTCTGGAATGATATGTTGTCCCTGTATACGCCGATGGTGCTGATGTAGTTTATAAGGGCGTCGAACCACACATAGGTGACGAATCGCTTGTCGAATGGAATTTCGATTCCCCAGCCCAGCCTGGCCTTGGGCCTGGAGATACAGAGGTCGTTGACCGGCTTTTTCAGAAATCCCAGTATCTCGTTTTTTCTTGATCGCGGTTTGATAAAATCGGGATGATTCCTTATATATTCCGTAAGCCAGTCCCTGTACTTGGACAGCTTGAAAAAGTAATTCTTCTCCTCTATAGTAATAACTTCCCGTCCGCACGAGGGACACTTGCCTTCCACCAGGTCTTTCTCCGTCCAGAAACGCTCCTCAGGAACGCAGTACCATCCCGTATACGTATCGAAGTAGATGTCTCCGCGTTCGTAGAGGTAGGTGAGAAGGCTCTTTACTACGAACTGATGCCGCCGTTCCGTGGTGCGGATGAACCGGGAATAGCTGATACCGAGCTTTTTCCACAGGTCAATAAAGCGAACAACCATCTCGTCGCAGTGTTTCTTTGGAGGGACCCCCCTCTTTTCAGCCGCCTCCTTGACCTTGAGGCCATGTTCGTCCGTACCGGTGGAAAAGAATACGTCGTCACCGAAAAGCCGGTGATATCGCGAGAGTACGTCGGCAAGTATTGTGGAATAAGCATGACCGATATGCGGCTCGCCGTTCACGTAATATATCGGGGTCGTGATGTAGAATTTACCCACCGTAAAAAACCTCTCCAGGAAAAATAGACACGTGACTTATCAATCTTAACAGATAAAAAACACTTGTCTAATGGTTTTTAAATAATCGTATCACTACTGCCACGGGTTGTGAGTGAATAGAGGTGATTATTATCAAGAAATACCGTACAATAAACCATAGGTTCTATAAT
>Ga0180432_10002522_pt1 | contig 27326 bp, 40 predicted proteins | sample SS_ome_10_FD_132414 | JGI IMG/M metagenome (GOLD analysis project Ga0180432, IMG submission 132414) | Hypersaline lake sediment archaeal communities from the Salton Sea, California, USA - SS_1_MS_2 metaG | ecosystem: Environmental > Aquatic > Non-marine Saline and Alkaline > Hypersaline >... | reverse complement strand
TTTTTTGAGATTTTCTTTTCTTTTTTAAATCCCTCTTCCTGATCTCTCAGAAACTAGCCGCTTCGGAAGGGATGCGGGTCATCAGCCCGCGTGAGTCTTATTATAGCACCTTTCGATGCTGTTGTCAAGTCTTTACACTGCTTTTTCTGGATTTTCTTTGTTCCAGTTTTCAACCAACTCGACAAAGGTTTTACCCTCGGCGAAAGACTCATGGAACATGAAGTGATCGGGTCCACAACAACTACATGCTGGGAAATTGGTTTCGATTCTCTTTTCAATGATCGAAAATCCAAATCCACTTTCAAAAAACAAACTCAATTCAGGACCACCGCGTTTGGCGAAATCGATGATGCTCATTACCTTCTCAAATGCTTGCTGTTCAGTTTCGGTCATATTAGACCTCCAATTTATACGATGTTTTCTGCTCGGATTCCTTCGTCTGATACCAGTTCCCCGAGGATACGCTTGTTCAGACGAACATTTAGATTTGTCTTGCTTGTAATTCCAAGGAATGGTCGGCGGGAAGTAACCTTAACCTGATCCCCGTGCTTATTCATCCATGTCGGACTGCAATTCTTGAGACCGTACATAGCACCTACGATGATGGGTCGGTTCTTTTCTTCGTGGAATTTGATCACTTTGTCTGCCCATTCCTTTTTATTTTTCGTATCGAGATCTACAAACTTAAGATACTCGAATGGACAGTTGTAGTAGTATGGATGCTCGTCAATAGTCATGGCTTTATGTCCCCAAGCCATTCGATCCCGCATCAGAAGATCCAAGCGGATTGTAGTCTTGATTTCTCCGTCTGGAGTAACACATTTGATCACTGACCAGAGATTCTTACCAACACAACGCGAACGAACAACTTCAAAGCCAGCGTACTCAAGATCCTTGCGAATCTCGGCGATCATGACCTTCTTATCAGTAATGTTGCTTTTGTATGTCCAGCCCATTTTAAATCTCCTTTTGGTTGCTCTAAGTATAGGCTCGTCAAATCAAGAAGTCAACTCAACGGCATCCTTTTTTTCCATAAATCCGAAGTGGCGGTCAAATCGATCCATTTGCTGCCACTTGATGAAGTCGGTGTGGGTGATTTTCGTCCAGCCCCCAGCCGCACACCAGAAGAATCGATCCTCGATCTGAACGATGTCCCCAGCACACATGCTTGCTCGATCATCAAAAATCTTAGTGCCGTGGAAGGAATTACCCTGAAGACTGAACACCTTGTCACAAATCTGCTCGTCACTGATGCCATCTTCGAAGCGTTCGAGGCTAATGGATGCTTCTTCCTGATCGTCCCACTGAAAGTGAATGCTTACCTTATTGGAGAAACTGAAGATGTCCATCCAATCATCATGGGTGAAGCACACGAAGTCACCACATTCTGTGCGTGCCGAACAGTCAAAGCCCTCTGGATTGGTCTTGAACGACCACCGCTTGCCATTGGAAGAGAACTCCACATTAATGGTTCCATCAGCATCCACGCGGGTTTCGATGATCTCTGCATCGATCATGGTTGAATCTGACTTGAGAAGGGCGATGCTGTTGGCGACTGCTTGATTCATTTTAAATCTCCTTTTGGTTGCTCTAAGTATAGGCTCGTCAAATCAAGAAGTCAACTCAATTTACAAATTATTTTTTACCATCCAGATATGGTGGAATATCCCCCTTTTTCCTCTGATATCGTGAATATCCCCATCTGTTGTACCAATCTCTGGATATTTCAGTGATGGATTTATCCGTACTCGGATGATAATACACACCCCTCTTTTTACCATGCTTGAATGTAAATGACTCGCCTGTTGCCTTTTTATAGGCACTTATTCGTCTCATTCTTGGATTTGATCCTTCTCCAAACCTACATGATGGAACATCTATATTGTTGTCACGCATATATTGAATCATATCCTGATATTTCTCTTCAGTTATGTGTTCATGCCCATATCCCTTGGTATAACCTAGAAATTTGTAGATCCTATTATATTGACATCCCTTTCCATAGAGAGAAGTTGTTGTTATTCCAAGAAGTTCATTTCCATACTTGGAATAGTAAAAATCTTTGACTTCTTTAGATGTGGCGAGAAGAGCAATTAATTTTCCAATATTCCAATACCATGAAAGTGGCTGAAGTCCAACGCACACGGACATATCTGCATAGTTTTTCAATTGGCTACCTTTTTCCGACTTGTCACTGGATAGTCCAAGATATTCATCACGCACACCTAGGATAATTACTGGGCTGACCAAAGCAATAGCACCTATAAAAACATCTTTATGTTTTACCACTATACCAATATTCCTTCCCGGTGCTACTCTCCATATTGCCTTAGATATCTTTGGTTGAATATAGGATATTTCACTCATCGTTACAAAATCAATAGATATCTTTTCTGGATTAATTTCTGTCAATTCATGAGTTATGTTATAGTCAAATTTTTCTTTATAGTATTTCTCACCAAATAAATTTGTTCTTGTCATCATTTATCCTTCATGTATTTCATCATCTCCCGTCTTATAAGATCTGGTATTCCCCTAACAGGATCCGACCTAAAATTTGCCTCACAGAGATCTAGTATACTCTGGTGTGAGTATATCGGCTCTTTTCCATACCACTTTCTGGTTTCTTTGACAATATGGTAAAAATAATGATAAGCATTCGATTGTCTGATATATCGATCCGTATCGATGGGGAGATTATACTTCTTGATCATTTTGACTGCTCTCTGATCACAATCACGCTCGCATCGTATAATGATCGAAAATGCCTGATCTATTTCATCCTGATCATAATCATGACCACCAATGTAATTTACCATGAGAGCCCAAGCATCCGTACCATTTGATGTAGTTCCATTAATCCACACATCTGCATCTTCTAGCCACTGTTGCATGTGGCAGAATTCATGTACCAAAACAGGCCAGAATTCTTTACTCTTTCTGGCTACTGCTAATTCTGGTGGATCGGCGGAAAAATACCCACTACAATATCCATCCGATCGAACTCGCTTGTGATTTGAAAGGCGAAGTTTTACTCCATGTTTTTTGCATTCCATACGAACATAATTCAAGAAATCTTCTGTCTGCATCTGTTAATTACTCCCAGACAAAGAATCCAATTTTGATTCTATACTCAGAAGAGTATCGGTTTTTTCTACACTGACTGATATTCCTCTGCGGATAAATAAGTGACCCGTAACATTCCCAGATCTATCCATTCTTCTGGTTGGGATATTTAAATGATAGTTGGTGATGGAAGATCCAAAAGCATCACATATACGGTTAAATTCATGTCGTGGATCTTTTAACATATTCTCATATTTAATAAATAATATATTTCTTTTATCTGCATTTTTTATCATATATTTGTGATAATCTTCCCATTGAGATATTGGATGTGCTGTTACGCTTCTCGTTGCTCTGATAGAGTTATGCCATTCCTCCACACCCTTCCATATACAAATAGAACCTCTTAGATTTCTAAAGGACTCGTCACTAGCCACATGTTTATAACTTACATTATTAATATACCTATCATGAGAATCTAGTATATCAAGATCCGTGTTATGGTTGATAACATACTCTAGATAGTTAGTTCCAGATCTGTACAACCCAAATATTCCATACATACTACCACCCCTTCGGAAGAACAATATTACACGGAAGCGGTTTTTCTATTTCAAACATTGGTTGAATATCTGAATCCCTATATCCAGACAATCCACATCCTATCTTTACCACATAGAATTCCATATTCTGGTTTGATCTAGCAAACTCAACGAACTCCCGAACATATTTAGAGATCTCTTCTAAGGGTAAAACCTTCAGATATTCATCCTTTGTAGGAATGGCATAGGATCGACCCTGAAGGCCGACCCCATTACCATATACAGCACCCCAATTTTTGACTGCCTCTAACGCAGATCCCCTCCCGTGCCGACCTGCAAGATTGCTACCAAAAACGAAAATTACTGTCTTATCGTCATCGAACAGTGATTGTTTCATTTACTTATCGAAAATCTCCATCTTTTCAAAGTCAAAATCAACCCAGTCACGCTCTCCAATACACTGAAATGTACACCCCTCAAAATCTTCGATACACATGGTATGATGCCAGTGCCCAAAGAACCAGAATTTAGGCTTGTGCTCTTCAAACAAATCATCCAAGAAGATCTGAGTTCTACTTGGAGGGATATGAGAATTCATAGCCTGCATAGGAAACATATAGCGAAGTGCTTGCAATGGACCATCATGAGTAATTACAACATTTGGTCTACTTGCTAGGTAAAGTTCCTTAGCCTCTTCCATTTCAGAATCACTAAGTTCTTCACGCTCCCACCAACTTACTCCCGGCTTACGCCATTCCCTATCGATAGATGCAGCACCATGCATAGAAAAGATACCATTCAGGTATGAGTACCTAGGAAGAAACAGCGGACACTCTTTCACCCAGAGTGGATTATCGTGATTACCAGCAATGACTCCATTCATACGAGCAAATCCATCTGGATCTTCTAGCCAGTAATTATCCCATCTTTCTCCATGTGGGAATCCAATGCCAAAATCCCCAACATGAAATGTTGGGATGTACTCTAGATTAGCAGCAACAACATGCTGTTTATACCAATCGTGGTGTCCGTGTGTGTCACCGAATATTCTTAGTTTTCTCATTGACTGGCCTTTACTTCACATCTGTAGCATCAAAGTTAATGGTATTTTCTCCCATCACTTGGTGGTTCATTCATTGCTTATCTACATTTCCGTACCGGATTTTATACAGTTCTGACAGCATTACAACACCAATTCCAACAAAAAAAGGAGATGGAGGAGTGGTTTCTGGACTCAACCATAAATTGATATAAAAGAAAATTAGAACAGTGATAGCAGACAAAAGATTATACTTAATTTGATTAAACATTAGGTTCCTTTCTTTCGGTATTTATGTGAGTATTCTACCGGCTTCAATGCATTCGGCTTTCCATTGTTCAGCCGTTTGGATTGCCTCCTGTAAGTCATTCAATCGAACTCCATCAGCCCTATATGTGTATGTTCCGCTATTTGTGTGTAGGCGTAGATAAGGCTGATATCCTTTTGTCCCGTTTCCGCCTGCACCTGCCTCTAGATTGTTTTCGGTGAGTGTGATCATAATATATCCTTTCAATTAGCGTAGAGGGCCATTTCAACTTCAACAAAACCGCGAATGAATTCAGACGGTTCCCCATCCTTGACGATCTCAATTTCACACCGAACGAATGGAGTGTAGTCACCGGAGTGAGTAATATCCCGATTCAGGGTTCGACCAGTAAGGCGAATGTTCATTGGAATACGGGCGGTGTGCCATTCATCATCAACGACGAACTGCGAACCGGCGTAACTCTCATCGACATACTCATCACCAGTCTTGAGTGTAGCCCACTGGCTTTTCCACTCTTTAACAAAGATCCGTGGTGAATCTTCCTTAATCTGGTGGGTGTTTCCGTATACTTCGATTTGGTGGTTGGTGTTCATGTACATAGTATAGGCTAGATCAAACTAAAAGTCAAGTCATTTAGATGATTTTTTTGATATTTCTATCGCTGCAAGTTGGGCCTGTGCCTTCTTTTCAGAATCATGAGTTCCAAGAACTTTTGTCTTGTCTTTATTCATGACGACCCACTTATCACCACGCTTGACGATACTTTCATCTAAACTCATCTCTGATCTGATTATTTTGAAGTTTTTCATACAAGTATATAGAAAATCCCCACAAGTGATGTGGGGATTTCTGAATAGCCACGCACTATTCTGAAATTAATCTTCTGCAATCCGAAGCCCGCCGTTCGTCATCTCTGACGGATCCACCCCAAACTTGTTCTCTGGAAGGTCATTTGCACCAGCCACAACAAGTCCATTCTCGGACGCACGCAACTGATTGACATAATTGGTGTGTGCCTGCACAAGACCCTCGACTGCTGGCATAGCATGGACATAATGGGCTGCATCAATTCTAAGACCCTCAGATGCCTTATACTCTCCAAAGGGGAAGTATGGGTTAATGGACATTTGCTGCTGTGGCTGTCCATCTGGGCCTTGTGTCATGACTGGTGCTAGCGTAATGGGATATGCAAGATGAACTGAATCAGTCACATCAACTTCACCTTCCGCAAGGCCAATTACCACTTCACCACTCGTCATCTGGACAACATATACACTAGAATCACTCATACCTACTCCTAACAATCAAAGATTGGCGTTTTCTTCGCCATAAAATTCTCAACATCTGAAACATTAACTGGGTAGAAATCCGTTACATCTACTCCAACATTCATTCGTAACTTGTTCGGGTTATCTGGCATACTATTGTGTGTATGACTATGCAGATGCCACGATCCCCGGAAAGATCCATTCCAAGATTCCATTGGGTAGTGGAATAATGGAATCTTTTTCCCACCAATATCTAGTGGTACATTCAGTTCGTAGTAGGTTTTCGCCCAAGAAAATCCTGCACTTTTATACTGATTTACAGACAACCGATCATGGTTGCCAAGAATCAGAAATACATTCTTAGTAGGTAATCTTCGCACATATTTGTAAACAGTTGAATAAGAACCAAAAGCAAAATCTCCTAACACATAGAGATGATCACGCGAATCAATTTTCTCATGAAATCTCTCTAGTATCGTGTAGTCCATTTCTTCCACTGTGGAGAATGGACGCTCACAATATTTCATAATATTCTCATGCCCAAAATGGGTACATCCTGTAAACCAATTTTTCATAACCTGTCAGAGAGGATTCGAACCTCAACCCCTCTGTTTTGGAGACAGAGTGCAACTCCAGTGTGCTTCTGACAGTAATTGTACTAGTATGTAGTATACTCTACCTTTCGGTAAAAGTCAACCGTATTTTCTCAAATCTTTCAACATTTCTGCATCAAGAAGAGATCTATCGTATCTCGGCGAATTCAGGATCTGTAGCCTATATGATTCACCGTCAGGGGAATTCTTCACCGCAACCAGATATTTATTCGAACCAATCTGCTTTCGAATCACCTTTTTGGTGGATGCGATTTCGATCATAGACGCAAAGTAGAAAATATTCTCAAGGATCTGTGATGGATTACTGATAAGTTCAGACGATGGATACCTAAATTCAAGAGTTCTCGAACTGGGACGTATACCCGGATATCCAGATCCACCAAAGAATGCTGCTGCTCTGAAATTTCTATCAGAAACAATGATGGATTTTTTACCATCCATAGATTCAGATGATCTCTCTTTAAAATATTCATATTCGAGTTTACTGATAAGTCCCGGTCTAATCTCCCTAGCCCACGAAACTGTATACTCTGGTCTGGATGGCCCAATAACCCGTGGGTCATTTGTAAATGCCTTTTCGTCGAACATCAATCCGAGTGCCATAGCACCAAACAAATTGTCGCCAAGAGTATTATCCATATGGACATGGCACGAACATCCACCACATGGAACGAATACTCTGGGATTATCTCGCATATACTCTAGATCACTATACAGATCCCCGGCATCTTTCCATGTCCATGTATCATCAGTTTTTATTTCAATCTTTCCGTAGTCGTCTTCTACCTCCCACTGTAATATACAATTCATGTCCATTATATCTTGGTATTCACTAATTAAACCAGATGCATCACCACCATCATCTATATGTGAATTTACTATAGATTCAATATACTCTTCCATTCCCCCGTCATAATTCCAATAATAATAGTTTTTTAGTCCATCTATGTGCTCATCCCAAAATTCTTGGGTTCTGTCTATTACAGAACTTTCAATACGCTCCAGAATACCATCGAGCGACAGGGTTCCACCAATAGAAACATCTCCCTCTTTTTGTTTCTTTTCATAATAAATGATAGACATATGATCAAATATATCGTTCAGGTCATCAGATGAATAGGTCATTTTATTTCGACCATTTCCTTTAATGACGAATAGCGGAGCAACAACCGGATCTATGTGGATGTTTCCACCCCGAGGGCGACCCTTACTATCATAAAGACTCATAGTAACAGATAGTTCATACACAGGAAGATCAAGTAAGCCCCTATCTTCAATGTAGAAAATATCACCGAGTTTCACATTTTGGTTTTTGTACTCAGATCCGATGTGAACTTCTTTATTCTCATAATCTGTGACGACCAATTCGAAGTTTCGATTATCACTTTCAAAAAATGTGGTATGTACTTTTCCATCTTTTAAGAACTTATAATCACCAATAACATCCATCACAAGATCGTTTAATTCTTTCTCGTACTTGTCTAGGAGTTTTTTATCTAGATCGTTCTTTCTAAGTCCATTTAATCTGGGAACCGCGTTATTACCGTCACGCATCCATTGTTTGAAGGTTCCCCACGTTCCATATCGAACATATGGCTGATCCATGAATCCATCTACGATCCTTAGTTTATACAGTAATATTGTTGGTCTTTCAGTAGAACTCAGTCTCAGAGAAAAATCATTCCTATCACCCCATGTAGGATTGATTTTAATCATGACCTCTTCTACATTACGAGCATCACGATTAACCGGGAATATTTCTTTGAAAAGTGGCTGATTATGCCATTCTTCATTCCCTTTGACAGAATAATGTGCTGCATACTGAGCAAGATACTTGGGTAGATTCTTGTTAGTCTTTGAACTGTACGCATTAAACCCAATCTTGTCAGTGACGCGATTTTCTGGAAAAATCTTCATCCCTTCGGTATGTCGATAATCCTCGATATCAATTTTTAACCATTCCTTTTTCATGACCCTGATCTTGGCCATCATGCTATCTAACTTCTTCTTTGCTGCTGCTCCCTTTGCCTTGAATTCGTCTTCGTGTGGGTACTTATCATACTTGGCCTGTAGGAACTTCTTCTTGTCAGAAATCCACTCTTTTGTACCGAATATTTCGTCGTTTTTCATCTGGATATATTGCTTCGCAGCAAGGACGCTGAAAAATGTAGAAATATCTCTTGGATACTTATCTTCTAAACTATTAATTTCCCCATCTTCATCCTCGCCGAGATCATAGATATAATCCTTCATTACTTCAAAAACAGCACGCTGTGCCTTCATTCCGTACAGTTCTTGCACATAACCAAGTTCATATTCATCTTTATCCGCTTTATCATATTCAATAGAAGATTCCAATTGCTTAATTTCATAGTCTAGAGTCTCTACTTCAGCCTCAAGTAATTCAGCAAATTCTTCTGGTGACTCATATTGACTATGGACATCATGCGGAGAAATTTGATCCATTAACATGTCTCTTAGATCATCACGCTCACTCTCAATTCGACCCTCTGGGGTTTGGAACTCAAGTTCTATAGCAAACTTGTTCTGACCGATAGCCTTGCGATGGGTTTTACGAATTCCCTTCTTAACACTCTTGTTAGATGAGAATACGTCGAATGGAATATCTTCTTGGATGTATTGTTTGAATCTTTTCATATAAGTATATATTCTATTTCTCAACTACCTCAGAACAATCGAAAAAATATTCCCCATCTTCGTATGCAGTGAATTCAGATAGAAGGCAATTTTCTTCGTCAATATCACTCTCACATACAATTCGAAGGCACTTGTCGCCCTCCCAACCGGCGATGTAAGATGGGTAGTATTTTGTGTCGTTATCCATAAGAACCCCCGGAATCGTCGAAAGATGCTTCCACGGGAATCTAATGGGATCCGACAAGTCGTAAAACCTGATAGTATTCAGTTCACCAAACGTGGATCCGAGAATAGCAACCACAGTACCGCTCCTGTTGGGGAAGAACGACTTTACCTTAAAGTCGTCGTTTTCGTCTATCCATGTGTGGAGTTTCCAACTATTCAAATCAATAACAGATATGGCCTGTCGATCCTCCGAACACAGAAGATACTTTCTCTTCTTTGGATGTTTTTTGACCCACGAATAAGGAAAGTCTGAATCATCTCTGGTAAAATGTATTACCTTATCATGTGTATGGGATCCAATAACAAACTCACTATAAAACCAGTGGGTATCTGAGAATGAAAACGGCACACACATGAACCCATAATTACCATAGTTGGATTGGATCTTGTTATTGATGAAAGATTCCTTGGCCATGTCTAAGGCATCCTTCTTCATCTTCCTCTTATCTTCAAACCATTTTGGAACTAAATCTGGCATGTTTAATCCAACTTCTTATTTAATATAATTTCAACTTCATCATAGATCTTTTCACCTTCAGATATCAATTTTTCAATAAATTGATCCGATTCTTCTGATGTTAGATCTGGCATGGCCATACGAACCCACCGCTTAATTCGAATATCTAATTTTCTCAGGTAGTCTTTCTTCTCGTTGGAATAAACACACATCTGAAACTCCTTTTAGGAGAGGGTCATTTGTGTATATCCCCGCTCCATTGATATCGTATACACTCGATCAAACTTGTGGATCATCGAGTCGCCTCTATGCGAAATGACCATTACATGTACATTATCGTCTGTAACCGCCCGGAGTAGTTTAGTAAATTCCTCGATACCCTCTTCATCTAGGCTGGAGTCGAATACCTCATCCAGTACCAGAATGTTAGTGTATGAACTATTCTTCAACCGGGCGATATCCCTCCATGCAAATAATATTGCAATATTGATCCTAAATTTCTGCCCCTCGGAGAATGATTCATACGAGAATTCATCCCTGAATCTCGATTTAACCGTCTCTTTGAAGTTTTCATCAAGGTTGAATTCTACGAAGAAATCCAACGCTTTCAAGTATTTATTAATTAGTTGATTCATCTGTGGGAGATATTCCAAGATTATCTTGGATTTGATACCATTATCCTTCAAAAGAACCTCAGCACCCTTCAGGATTGACTTGTAGGCCACCAGATCCTTCCTGTCTTCCTCAATGGACTCCAGATCCTTTATAAAGGATTCTAGGTTATTCTGGTACTCTGTATCGTCTTCGCCCTCTACGAGCATTCCCTGAATATCTCTCTCTAGGCTTTCCACCAGTCTAGAGATCCCAGCAGACCTTCCATTCCGTTCTGTGATCAGAGCCTGAAGTTTACGAATCTCTCCATTTATTCGTGTAATTTCATCACACCGCTCCTGAAACTTCTTGATTTCATCCAGAAGCATTCCCATGCCATTCTCAAGTTCTTTCTTCTTTTCAGTGTTTTCTTCAATGAGGCCCTTTACAGCATCGACATCAATTTCCTGATGGCATGTTGGACATTCTGTGTTCTCTGAGTAGAATTTCTCAAACTCAACATGACCCTCAATTTTGGATTCAATCTTATCCTGATATCCTCTGAGTTCTGATATCGTATTCATTGTATCAGCAGCATCTGAGATCTTATCGAAATACTTCTGGACTTCATTCTCCATCTCAACAATTTCATTATGGATCTTGTTGGACTCCAAAATAGCATCGTCGAGTTCCTTTTGCTTCTCGCCTGTACTCTCTTTCTTCTTTGACTTAATCCGCTCGATATGCGTCTTCTGGAGTTGAATCTTACTCTGTACAAGATTCATCTTAGAGTCAAACTCAGCAATCAGATGGTTGTTGTCGCTGGTGTAGTCTTTAAGAACAGTTCTCATCTTAGAGAAGATCTGAATATCAAGAAGATCCTCAATAACATCACGACGGTCAGCGGCTGACAACTCCATAAATGGAGTGTAGTTGCTTGTCCCAAGTACGATAATCTGAGTGAATGATTTGAAGTTCATTTTCAGGATGTTATTTTCTAAGAACAGTTGGTAATCCTTGGCCTTTGCATCCTGATTGAGAAGAGCACCATTCTGGTAGATCTCAAACACATTTGGCTTCTGTCCACGAATTACTTTATAAGTCTTATTCATAGTGGTAAACTCAATCTCAACAACCGACTCTCGTTCGTTGATACTGTTGATTAAGTTTGGTTTGTTGCAACCACGGTATGATTTCCCATATAGAGAAAAACACAGAGCATCGAGTAAGAGGCTCTTACCCGCTCCGTTCGTTCCGATGATTCCAGATGCACCCCGCTGATCTAAATCATACTCCATCCAGTTGTTTCCAACTGACAAAAAATTCTTGAAACGAATTGTCTTAAAAACGATACTTGCCATATTCTATTACCTCAAAGGTTCATTGCTTCAGTGTAGAGCATACCAATCAACTTTTTCAACTCTTCTGGATGTGGTGTACTTTCAGAAGAATCAATGTAATTGCTGATAATCTCCACAGTCGATAGAGACATATCAACACCGCCCTCAGTTTTCAAATCCTCATCTACAGTCTCTACAATATCGAGTTTATATATCTCTACGTCCGTCAACATATCTATCATTGTTTCGTACTTTGCGTGGTCTTTTTTCGACAAAACCACCAACTTTACATAACAATCTTTCAACTCACTGAAGTCATACTCGCTGAAATCATAGTCGTTTTTAACATCGTCATAGTAGAACTTGTGGAATATTTTCTTAGGGTTTGGGATGAACTCCAAGTCAAGAGTTTCCGTATCAAAAATATGGAATCCCTTCTGCTCACCAACGTCAGCATAGGTCATGTCATACGGCGTTCCCAGATATGTGATGTTATTTACGGTCTGCTTCTTATGGAAGTGTCCAGAAAACACTCGGTCAAATCTATTGAGTTCATTTATGCTCAACCCGTTTTCACATCGATGTCCACCATCCATATAGAATCCGACGATCTCGAAGTGGCCACAGATGATAGTAGCCTTTGTATTCCGTAAAAAATCGATACATTCTTCTTTATTGTCTGTAGTAATCCACGGAATCATACCCCAAGTCAGCCCACCAATTTCAACTTCTTCAGGCTTACTTTCATAAAGGTGTAACCCCGGTTTATCATTGTAGAAATGAGAAAGTGAATTCACCTTGTTTGTATTCCGGTAATATGCTGTGTGGTTTCCAACGATAGAATGCTCTTCTAATCCCCTAGATGTTAGGTTTCTAATCCAACTTTGATCAAACTGCTGGCCAGCAAGAACATTGATCGCTTTTCTATTATCAAGATGATCCCCAGCATTGACCACGGTTGTAATTCCATGTTTATCAATATATGGAAAGAACTGTTCCTCATAGAATTCATCGAAATAATCGAAGAACAATTTATTGTTGTTTCTGACACCGATATGTTGATCTGTGATCATCGCTATTTTCATTCTGTATCCTCATCAAAAAGTGATTTTTTCTTCGGGCTTGTCTTCTTCTTGCGGGTCTTTTTCTTTGCCTTTGTTGCGTCCTCAATCTCCTTAAGATCCTCATCAGTCAGGTAGTGATACCTCTGTAGGTCTTCTGGCGTGGCGTGCTGATCTAGGTGCCCGTTGTCCTGTAGCCACTTGGTATAGTGTCCCAGTCCGTTAGAGGACTGTACCAGAGCGTACACGGTAATATCCTGTTTCTTCTCTTTCTTGATTGTTCTGATAAACGCAAACCAAGCAATTTGAGTAAAATACGCAAATGGATTGCTACTAATCTCGGCATTGAACTTCGGTACAGCCTTGATACAGTCGTGAATAGCCTCACCGATCATATCATCCTTATACGGGTAATTGATAAAGTTCGGTCTATTAGTTAAATTTGAACAAATCAAATAGATACACTCCCCGATATAATTTGGTATCTGGGGTGTATCTTCATCCTCTCCTTGATCTAAGCACATTTTCTGGTATTCATTAATGGCTTCCAAAAGTTTTTTGTTGTCAACATAATGGGAAGAGTCATCTTTTTTAGGTTTTGCCATAGTATTTCCTCAAATTTGATATAACATATTATCAGTATATTATAACCGATTTAGTCGATCTTGTCAAGCCATCTATTACGAATCGACTTGATTTTCTTTCTGTTTTCGATACTCTCTTTTGTCTCGTCTTCTCCATCACACAGTCTTTCAAGTTCATCAATAGAAGCACTAGCAGCACCGAGGATAAATGATATAAAATCATCGATAGCCTTTCGTTCTTGATCAGATCCATAGAACTTATTCATATCTGGTGGGTTAAACCCGTCTTCGACGATTTCATCCATATTGATGCTATCATAGTCAACCCGAATATCATTGATCGATCCATTAATCCTCAGATATTCCTGAAGTAGATCAGCCTTCGGTTTGTACATACCAAGCCATTCATGAAGAGGAATAATGATATACTCACCACTTGAAAATTCTGATAGTGTGTAGAGACTTAGTGCAAATGTTTCCTTCGACCCGGTTTCTTTAATCTTCTCTGATTTTATTCCTAGTGGATTAGTAATTCTTACATTTCCTGTAATCTTGTCAGAGTATACATCTCCAATAATCCATGTGTCTCTTGAGGTTTCTACGATATTGATTCCGAGGCTTGTATCGAACATTTCAAGTTCCTTATTCTAGTAATTCTGTGATGATTTCGTACTCATGACCCTCATTGATATATATGTTTACCCTATCCATGAAGTGGTTGATCATAAAATTTGGTTTATCTTTGTATGACAGATCATCAACGATGTCATACAACTGAACTTTCTCTTTCCCCTTGTGTTTTCTCAGCAATCGACCAATTGATTGAACTACACGCTTTCTCTTCTTTCCCGGAGACGATGCGAAGATCATGTTGTGGAGATTTTTAATGGATACACCAGTGGAGAAAACTCCATAAGAAGCAACAATAATTGCATTGGACTCCTTCTCCATGATTTTCCTGATCTCTTCTCTCTCGTAGCCTTCTGTGTCTCCATACACCATGTAGACCTTCTTACCCGATTCTTTCTTTAGAACCTCGTAGAGAGGCTTCCCTTGCTTCTCAACGAGTTCGAAGAGTATCAGCGTGTTGCCCTGAATCTCTGTACCCATACTCAGCAGAAAATCCTGACGGTGCGTGTTCTCAAGAATGAATTCACGCTCTAGATGAAATTTTCTATTCTTATTTTCATCCATTCCTTTTAAATCATAGAGACGCTTTCTTTGAACCTCTGGATAGTTTAATATGATCGCTGTAATATCCAAGGGTGGTGCGTCACCCATATTGATCATTTCCCTAGCCGACACGACTGAATACGCAGGACCAAACAAACCCTCAATCACCCAGCGGTGACACTCCATATCCTGAAGTGTACCAGTTAACGCATACCTGTAGGGACAATCGGTTAACTTCTGCATGAGGGATTTTAGAGTTGATGCCTGAAATATGTGGGCTTCGTCACCAATCACACCGCCAAATACATTGAAGTATTTCTTTGGTTGGTCGTAGATTGATTGGTATGTACTGATAACCACACGCTTACCTTTATCCATTTTCTCCTGTCCCTGAAACACCTTGTGGCAATTATCAGATACACTCCACTCGTCATTCGAAGAATAGTCCTCGAAGTCTGTGTACATTTGATCCACTAGACTGATCGATGGAACAATCAAAAGAATCTTCTCGTCTTCTGGGAGTATCATATCCAAATAACGAACAATGGCATAGATAATCAGGGACTTTCCAGAAGCCGTAGCAGCCTCTAGGACGCATCTCTTGGCTCCAAGGGCATATGATAGTCCATCCACCTGTGGACCCCTAGGGGAGATCTTCTGGCCTCCTGAATGAATGTCCAGTGTATCTTCATAAAATGATATCGTTTCATCCTTGGATGGCCTTGAGTCAGGAACATCTACACTCTCGTCTATATCTACAGTATATTCCTCTTGATTTGCAAACTCACAAAGGTGATACAGTAGTCCAAAATATAGAGTGTTGTTTCTTCGATTCAACAGCCTAATCTTACCATCCCACTTTTTCTGTTTATAGGCGGGAGAAAACTGGGCACCGTCCACTTCAAAAGAGAAGTATTCGGATAACTCTCGAAGAATACCCTCATCACATCCTATTTGGATATACACATCATCTTTTTTACTTACATAGATATCACTCATGCAAGTATTTAGTGATATCAACCAGTGAAAATCTTCCCACCAACTCGAATTGGGTCTTGTTTATAAATATGCTCATATCCTTGGAACGGGTTGTCAAAAGCAAACAACTCGACACCAGAGTGCTCGAACATGTCTAGAGCAGCATGTACCGATTGTTCCCATTCCATTGCGACATGGGCTGGGCGGACTTTTTGGTTAAATTCAAATATGCGGTAGTCTGTATATACAGTTTTTATCCCAGCATCAATGATATTGATTGCACAATTTGCACACGCCGCCCATGTTGCGACCATAGTAAGTCCAATTGGATTAAGTCCGCTATACACTCTTCTATAATTCTTGATACAACTATATTCCGCATGTGACACATAGAGATTTTTCAAACTCTGATCTTCATGCAACCCGTTTGGAAAATGATTGTATCCACGGGCTACTGAGTGGGTTTTATTAATAATCAGAGCACCTACTTGGGTAGATGGATCTGGGGATAGGGTTGCTTCCTTATATGCCTCAGAGAACATACGGGCAAGATGCTCTCCAGAAAATTCAACCCCACTCTTTGTCCTGTTCGTTTTCTGGATTGATCCATGATTCAATCTCTTCAGAAGACACCCGTGGCCCCGAGCCCGTTTTAGGCAATTTGCGTTGCAACCCTGACATACCATTCTTTTTCTCACTTTCTTCATTAAGATGCTTCAACTTATGTCTGAAGTATCGTTTAGCCATTCCAATTTTTGGCTTGTAATTAATTCCCTCTTTGCGAAGATCTCCGTGCTTTGGATCTTTTAGAACCATCGCCCAGCCAGTGTCAATCTTCTCAATGAACACTTCTTTTTGCTTATATAAACCTATAAATTTCAGGAACAAACCCCTTTATCATTTGTTCGAATACTTGCTGATATTGGCATGGCTTTATGATGTCATCCCTATTGATTATTATACGCATGGGTCTGGCTTCTATGAGTATTGTATGCTCCATAGAATCCCACTCACAAATCAATATATCCTTATCCATTTCGAACCGATTAGGGACGACATATTCATACTTCATGAAGTGGACAAAATCAGATTGGAGTGGATTCAGATCCCACTCTAAGGATTTTATCTCGTATTGACACCACTTGTCAATCATCAATAGTATTTAGGATTATTCTATAGTGAGATACCTACGCATAATATCAATTACTGAGACCAATTCGAGACTATCTGTAAGGATATATCTATAAGTAGATTCCTTTTCATAGGAATTGCTATCTTTATGGACTATAGTTGCGAATGTAGAATCATACTCTGAATCAATCGTAATTACCAAATTCTGCTTTTTCCATGTGAATATGTATTTTTCTCCATCAAGATCAATATTCGTTGGATTTTCCATATCGGAGTTATCCCACACAGAATAGATTAAAAACGCATATACTTTCAATGGGGATTCTGTATTCGTGATAAATTTAGAAATCTCTTTTGAAATATCTCTTTCTTCATAAGTCATGGTAGTTATTTCCTCGCTGTCTTTCTTACATTCAGTATTTTCTACAAGCATATAATAGTTTTTTAATTGTTCTATTAACAAGGTAGAGTTCCATCGACCCCCCACCAGCAAAAAGAGAATCTTCACTCATTTTTATTAATTCTCCATATTCTTCATCCATTATTATCCTCCAGACATGAATTTGCGATGGTCGATCGCTGCCTTGATGTTCCACTGCCTAGTCGAAAGTTCTTTCATCTTACGATCGATGAAATTGATTTTTTGCTCTTGTAGAATACGAGTATCCTCGATGTCATTCAACTTTGGATCAGCATTGATCCAAGTGTCGATATCCTGCTTGAGTAGTTTATGGGGAAATGGGTGTAGGTTATACTCGTCAAGTTCTTCTTTCGATAACTTTCCAGCATAGTACGAGTACATAATCTTGTACCATTCGTTTTGCTGTCTCTCGATTTGACGCATTTTAATTTTCTCGGCGGTCATAAAATCAGCCCACCGATGGAGAAGAGATGGTATTTTGAGGGACGCTTCATCTAGATCGACCTCTTCATAGTTGAGTAGGTCTTTCGTAGATTCTTTCACATAATCATCATAAGTCATAATTTATCTCAAATTGTTTCTATGGTGTAGTCCGTATACGCAAATGTAATCGTCGCAGTGATGATCTCTGGTTCACTGGTTCTAGAATCAAAGTCCAGTCCACTCAAGCCCCTAGGGACAAGACCAACAAAATTAACAGCCACATTTGGACTATATTGATTGGTCTTCAATACCAAAACTCCATCCCTAAAAATCTCCGTGAAGTCATAATCATCATACTTGGCTACAGAAGCGGCGGCACGCATCCAGTTATGTACTTCAAGCCAGTTCACCAGATCTTCGTCTACGATGAACTGGACTTGAAGTTCTTCAAAATTGTGGTCTCCAGACCAAGGTACTCTACCAACCGGAGTCATCTGATCGACAGCCCCCAACTCAAATCCGGGTAGATTCGCTGCAACAATAAAGAAGTTGAGTTTATCCTTGGATTCAATTTTTAACTGAAATGCGGTATTCCGCAACTCATTAAAGTTGGTGGGCTGTCTCTGTACTCTTCCGTAGTTTGCTTCACTCATATAAGTATTTAGTCAACTTTTCACTCAGAGTGACCACGAAGTGGCGGGAGGTTCCGAGATAGAGCCACTATCATCGCTATTTGCATCCTGCATCAGATCATTTTGAAGACTACCACTGGATTTGGTATTTGCGATATTCCAGTATCGCTCAAAAGCACCAACTGACTCTGGATCATATCGGTTGATAACCTCCATAACATTCTTCGTGTACGTCTGATCGAAGAAAATATTGGTGTGGTCAAGAATGTTCTTGAGGCGGCGAGTAGAGATAGTTGTATCACAGCCATCACTAGCATACGCATCACGAATCTGAGATGCCCACTTGACTAGATCAGAGATAAATGCCTTTGGTGCATCATAAGGTGAGATGATCTTCCAGTATGATTCAAGCAACTTGCTTTCTTCGGATGCTGTTGGATATCCAGCATCGATCCAGAGGGCGAATCGATCCATGAACGCTTCATTCAGATACTGAGCACCAACGAAATTTGCTGCATCGGTATTTCCTGATCCCTTGGTATTTCCCGTTGCGAGGATGCTGAATCCGGGCTTGGGATGAATCCACTGATTCGTCTTTTTGATGTAGATTGGATTGCCCTCCAGAAGAGGCTGGAGACACATGGTCTTCGGGGTTCCAAGATCCAATTCATCCAGAAGAAGAATTGAACCAGTCTGTGCTGCGATAATAGCAGGACCATACTCAAATCCTGTTCCACCACCATCCTGCTCTGAATTAAGCATCATTGTGCCGATCAGATCAGTCTCATCGGTTTCGTGGGTGATATTGGCTCGGACAAGACCACGGCCAAGATCAGCACACACTTGCATGATGGCAGTCGTCTTACCAGCACCAGTCGGACCAGAAATAAATACTGGATAGAACCGGTTGGTGGAGATTACACGATGTAAAGTGTTGTAAATACTTGTCTTATGAAATCCCTTCATGACTGTAGGAATATGTTCGACTTGATCATTACCCACTTCAATATCCGCACTGATATTCTTCATGTGCTGAGTTTTTGTAATTTTTGGCTTCAATGATGAGATCTTTTCTTGTTTAAATGGGGTTGAGGGATCTTCTTCGAAAGACACCATTTTTTTGATTGCATCAAGATCAGGAACCTTGTATACTCCACTCAGTTGAGAAATTTTAAGTTCGTCCTTCTTTGCAGTAAAACATGATGGAGCATTTCCTTCATACCCATGAAGGGAGATCATGTTCCGTAGTTCATTGATCTCGGTGGAGTCAATTTTACCACTCTTAAGTACATGAGGATACTTTTCAATCAAGAGATTAATCCAGCATTCATTCCTCTTATTTAGGTAATTAAAGTCTTGTGGGTTATTAAATGGGTACTTGATCTGCATGTCGTGGTTTCCTCTTAGTGTTCTATATATACTATATCCCCTTCGGGGTACACTAAGATTATACCAGCCTTTCCAAAAAAGTCAAGCATAATCTCCAATAAAAAAATATTTTTTAATAGGCTTGACATTTCCTCGATATACGCTATAATAGAGGAAAGAGGAATCACTATGAAAACCAAAGCACAAAAAACAGCAGACCCCCAATTCAGTGTGGAAGTGAATACCATTCTTGCTGGTATTTTTACAAAAAGGCGTGGAATTACTTTTGAATATTCCCATACTGCACATACTGCTACGGTTGATATGCATCGGAAGCACATCACACTTCCCATCTTTTCAAAAACCACTCCTATAGAGGTTGCAGACCACCTGTTGACACATGAATGTGCTCATGTGCTGTTTACCAGTGACACTTTCCTAGATGATCTCGATAGAATGATTCCACATCCAGCATCACATAAGGGATTGGTACACAGTATCTTCAATGTCGTAGAAGATGCTCGGATCGAAAAGTTGATGTGTCGCCAACACCCAAACCTCCATAAATCATACAAAATTTCATACGAATTCCTTCTATTCGATGCTTGTATTTTCACTGTCGATGATGAGAAAATAACACAGTCGAACATCAATAGCCAGAATTTCCTCACTCGGTTGAATGTCCATGTAAAGTGTGGAGATTTGTTGTCCATCAACTTCGATCAGAAAGAGATGGATATCGTAGATAGGGTAAAGGATGCCAATACACAGTATGATGTGTATATGCTCACCAAGGAAATCTATGAGAGCATGTTGGAAGAGAATAACAAAAGCCAAGATGAAACTGGTGATGATCAAGAATCGAATTCAGATTCTAAAGATGGTACTGAAAGAGCAGAGGGGCAATCTAACGGCTCAGGCGACTCTAGTGAGTCCAGCGAGTCCAGCGAGTCATCTGACGACTCTAGTGAGTCCAGCGAGTCATCTGACGGCGATCAGGGGTCATCCGGATCATCACAATCAGGTGATGATGAGAAAGAATCATCCGATTGTGATGGTAGCGGTTCGGACGACTCTGGCAATGATTCCGACTCTACCAACCAAAATAACTCAGAAGTCTCTCAAAACTCAGGAGACATTTCAGATCAAGAAAATAAGTCATCAATCTCATATGATGCTATTGTAACGAATAGTAGAGCATCATCTAATACACATTCAACCCTAAATCTTTCCGGATTTGAACCATATGTTATTGATACTAACAGTCATATCTTTTCTATGTTTGGTAGTCAACTTTCACGAACAAAAGCGTCTGACATGGCAAGGAAATTTGGATCCTCAGCAGCATCTATTTTTATGAGTCGTATGCGTGCAAGAGAATACGCACGCATCCAACAATCTCCAACTGGTGTTCTTAATCCAAAAAAACTGTGGAGTCATAAAACGAGTGATGATGTGTTTCTCACACAAGATATTGTCCGAAGTGGTAAGAATCATGGCGTTGCTATCTTCATCGATCTTTCCTCTTCAATGGCGGGTAGTCTAAGAATTGAAAACCTATCTATGCAACTACTGAACACCATTGAATTTTGCGAACAGGCTGGTATTCCATTTGTTGTATACGGTCATACTGGAACAGTCCGTGGGGGAAAGTCGTTCAATGAAGATGTGGCTCTAGGATCAACATGTTCATGTGTGCTGGTATCTTCAAACCAAAAAAAGTCGAAGATTAAGGAATTCAAACTCTGTCTTGCAAATATCTCGGAGAAATCAACAGCAGGACAAGTATCATTTAGACTCGTTGGTTCAACCGGTATCGCTAATATGATGGTCGAGTGTATGGGTCATGTCAAGAGTTTCAAAGAGAATCAATCCATTGAGATCATGCACACCATAGTTATGTCTGATGGTGGAGATAATAATCACTGCAAGTGTAGTGGGGGCGAAAACTACTATGAAAGTATGTTGTTTGGTCCAGATACCAATTTTGTTTCTATGAATGGAGGGAAAGAGCGGTACACCATTTCCAAAACATTGGACAATCGTAGTTGGAATGTTCCCGCTCAAATGTTTGGAATCTACACGAACTCATACATGACATATATCAGATTCGCTAATGTTTATCAAGATTCCCTGAAGTATGATATCCTAGATGGTAATATCATGAAAATGAAGGATGTGAGTGGAAGCGGATATCATCAAGAGTTTGTTTTCCGTGATAGTTCTGAATACCCAACCACTGTAAGTAGGGATCCCAGCAGGCAACGACACTACAAGAAGAGGAATGGCCTCTTCGTGGATATCTTTGCGGCATCAATTGCAGAGGCTGAAAAATAAATTTAATCACAGTGTCCTGTAGTTCAAATCTAGGTATAGATACTACGGACACTTTTATTATGGAGAAAGAATGATTGTAAAAGATGAAACCGTTAGAGTGCTTCGGGATTTTTGTGGTATCAACGATAGTATTGTTATCTACCCCGGAGATGTTATTCGAAGCCGGAACGATGATGGTGATATCCTAGCCGAATATAAGCCGGGTGTGGTATTCCATGAAGTGATATCTATCTATGACCTTGCTCGTTTCCTTAATTCTATGAAAATTCTTGGGCCTGATCCAGAGATGGTAGTTAATGGGGATATGATCATGCTGTCATCGAATGGGCAGAACATTCAGTATGGGATGTCACCAGAAGATACCATGATTAAGATGGATCAATCAATCGAACCGTTCGAACCGATGGTCCAGTTTACTATCAAGAATGAGGATCTTCGTAAGATCAGACAGGCAGCAGCAGCCCTTGGAGTCCAGCATCTAAGCATCACGCAGGGAGAGGGTGATATGATTGTGCGTGTACATCAACTCGCAACAGAATCATCCAACCCAACCGATGATTACTATGATTTTGAGATTGGACCTGTACTGAATGGTGATGGATCTAAATGTGAATTTGTCTTTGACATTAATAGCCTACCAACATTCGAGGGCGATTATACAGTATCACTCTCAAATGGTGTTGTATCGATGTTCAAAAACAACTTCATTGATCTTACCTACTGGGTTGCGATGCGAGAAGAAACAAAGATTGGAGATTGAAATTGAATCCAACAAACCTGTTGCTAGTTGAAAAATACAGACCATCAAAAATTGAAGACTGTGTTCTTTCCAAGGATCTAACAGATATCTTCAATGGCATTATCCAATCTGGACAGGATGAATTTCCCAACATGATCTTCTGTGGTCCCGCTGGAGTTGGAAAGACGACTGTGGCTAAGGCACTAGCATCTGAACTTGGTATGACCAGTCACCTTATCAACGCATCTGAAGAGAATGGTATTGATACGCTGCGTACCACAATCAAGAGATTTGCCTCTACGAAGTCTCTGAGTGGGGGAAAGAAGTTGATGATACTTGATGAGGCTGATCATCTCTCTCAGGCTGCCCAGCCCGCTCTCAGAGGTCTTATTGAGCAGTTCTCATCAAACTGTAGGTTCATTCTGACATGCAACTACAAGAACAAGATCATCGATCCCCTGATTTCTCGCTGTCCTATAGTCGATTTCACTATTCCTAATGCAGAGAAGCAAGACATTGCCGGTAGGATCTTTACCCGTATCTGTTCTATCCTTAATGAAGAGGGAGTAGCATACGAAGAAGATACGGTGGTTCAGGTTGTACTTAAGAATTTTCCAGATTTCAGGCGAATGCTTGGAAAAATTCAGCAGTATACTATTAACGATACTCTGGATCCTTCGGTTGTTTCATCTAGCAATAGTAATGAGTCTATGTTTGATGATGTCTTCAAGATCATGGGGAGTAAGAAGTTTAAGGAACTAAGACTCTGGGTGTGTGACCACAGTGATATGGATCTCCAAGTCTTCTTCAGTGACTTAGATAAATATCTCTGGAAGATGTATGCTGATGATAAACTTCCTATTACAAAACAGTCACTTGCATATTTAATCCCTATTATGGCAGAACATGCTTACAAATCAAACTTCATTGCGGATGATCAGATAAGTATGATGGCGTTCCTTTCAACAGTAATGGTAGAGGTAGAATTCGTATGATAACAAATATTCCAGATCCAACACATTCAGCGAATGATCTCCATGATGTCATGTGTGGGGTATATGATGTCATGAATATTGGTGATATGGAAAATGAGGTCAGGCAAATCGTCCGGATCTTCACAGATAAGGAAGAACTCCCAGATCAATACATCATGAGTAATTCTTATGATCTAAAAACGATCATGTTCAATCTAGCAAGTATCCCAGCGGAAAAGCCGTTGGAATGGGATAATGCATGGGCTAATATTGCGACAAAATACTCCTATGATGCATTTTGTAGACTGGGACTTATGCATCGTAATACATTTCAGGATATGCGTAAATCATATCTAATGTATTCCGTGTGTTCTCAGATCCTAGATGGCCCACCTAAAACATTTGGGATTATGCAACTTCTTACGGAGAAGTACATCGAAGATATCATCATAAACGCACCATCATACACCGACTTTGAGATCATATATGAGGATTTCGAAGGAAATAATCAGAAGATCAAAGTGTGCGGCGGTGAATATTCATCCGAAGATATAGAGTGTCGCCCATCCTCACATTGGGTTGGTAAAACAATTTTTGACTCTTTCTACATGATCCCGGTACTTGAAATCGAATCAAGAACGTGGAATATGATCCCAGTTGATTTGATTCGTTCAATCCGCAATATTGCAGATCGTAGCGGATTCCCCGGTTCTATGTCTGGTGGTGACGCGGATGAGTTTTGATTATAAGAAGTACATGGATGCCCTCAATTACACAAAAGAGGAAGTGTTTGATGAGAATGATACATATGCATCATTCCTAGTCAATCGGAATTTTTCATACTTCCCAGATACCATGTTGTTTGCATATGAGATAGCGGCATATGCCTCATATATTTCAGATTCTATGAATTACATTTACTGGATAAACAGCATACCCAAGAGGAAAAGATACTCGAAATTTGGTAAAACTGGGGTTGATAAGAGCGTATTAGCGGTATCTTGGATGTATAACATTAGTAAGAAGAAGGCTGAAGAATATATCCAATATATGGACGAATCCTCTATAAATACTATACTACAGGAATATAGTAAAATTTCCTAATACTACATACTTTAGTGTTTTATAAGTATGTTTTAAAGGAAATTTTATGAAAAATGAAATTGGAGTTGGTGTTGAGATAAACCTTTTGAGTCAAGATAATTTCTTAAAAATCAAAGAAACACTTACACGAATTGGTATATCATCAAGAAAAGAGAATAAACTGTACCAAAGTTGTCATATCCTGCACAAGCGGGGTAAGTATTACATCGTACATTTTAAAGAGATGTTCATCCTAGATGGGTTGGAGGAAGAGTGTCCACTGGAGGATATTCTCCGTAGAAATACTATATCCAATCTTTTGGAGGAATGGAATCTATGTGAGGTAGTCGATCAAGATCAGACTGATGATGAAGCGGACATACGGAATATCAAAATCATTCCCTTCCGAGATAAAAGTAACTGGGAACTCATACCCAAATACAACATCGGTCGCTAAATAAAAAGAGACATAGGAGAGTATATTATGAAGAATGTGTTGAAAATTTTTAAACTACATGAAGATGTCATTCTACCCGAATATCATACAAAGCAATCTGCATGTTTTGATATTCGGGCTTATTTACCAGAGAGTGGGGAGAGGATTAAAATCTTCAATTCCCCATATCGGACGACTGGAGTGGTTGTTCCACAGTATGTTCAAAGTCAAGATGTACATAGCAGATGTATTGTAGTTGAACCGGGTGATGTTGCCCTGATTCCTACAGGATTAATATTCGACATTGAAGAAGGATATAGTGTAAGACTTCATTCAAGAAGTGGCTTATCCCTGAAGAACAGTGTTGTTCTGGCTAATGGTGAGGGGGTTATCGATGCAGATTATGTCGAAGAATCATTCGTCATGCTCCGCAACCACTCAAATAAGAATCACACTATTGCTCATGGAGACCGGGTTGCACAAGGAGAATGCGTCCCGGTTTATCAAATGAATATACAAGAAACTAAGATGCGACCCCAGCAGAAAACGGATCGGACTGGCGGATTTGGATCAACAGGAAAGGACTAAAATATGGAACCCATGATTTATGTTATTGCGTTTGCTGGATGTGCTCGGAGTGGAAAATCTTCTTCAGCACAATTCGTAGAGGAATACATCAAAGAAAAACATCCACTCGGTATGGTCATGCACATGTCATTTGCAAAGCCTCTTAAAGAGGGCCTAGAGCGAATGGGTGTGTATAAGGACAAGGAATATGAACTCTACCGGGAACTCGCCCAGAAGGTCGGGACGAACTATCTACGCAAGCACAACGATAATTGGTGGGTAGACCTGATGCGTCAAGAGATTGATAATATCCCCAAAACTGGGCAATGGAAAGTCGTTATTATTGACGATGTTCGGTTCCCTAACGAGTCTGCACTTGTCAAAGAGTATCAGAATGGCTATAATATCTTTGTCTGGGGTGGGGACGAGCGTATCGACCTCGAACTGTCAGTGTATGACCATGATTCAGAAAAACTCGGAGTGTACTACGAGAAGATGATCCGGGGCGTTCCAGTTGGGGAATCGATGGGTGATGTCGGTATGGACAAAGTAGTTGACAGCCGAGGTAGCCTAGATGAACTCAAGACGAGCGTATATGGAATCATGGATGAAATTATGAAAGGTCATTAATAATGGAATCTAAACTGAATACTCTACTGGTTTTGATTTTTATTTTGTTGGGTGGAGTTGCATCGATCTTTAATATTATCAACAAAATGCAAGAAACGCAGAATGAGATTCTTGAAAATCAAAGCACTATGATAAATGGTCTTACGGTTTTGGTTCAAGTGGAACTCCAGAAATTGGATGTGCAAGACTTTGATTACCCTCCTTCTGATGGAGAAGTTCTTGGATATAACTGGTTTACACCAGATCATGAACGACTTCTAGAAGCAATTTCGACTGTGGAAAGTAATAATAATCCAGATGCCATTGGAGATAATGGTAATGCGATTGGGTCATTTCAGATCTGGGAACCGTATTGGCATGATGCTGTAGAGCATGATCCATCTATCGGGGGAACATATGAGGATGTGAAAAATAGTTCTTACGCTCGGAAGATTGTACTTGCATATTGGGATCGATATGGTACAATGTGTGGGTATTCCCTTGAGGGTCTTGCACGACAGCACAATGGAGGGCCACGCGGGTTCGAGAAGCGTGCTACAGATCAATACTGGAAGAAGGTAAGTGATCTACTATGAGACCTGACTATTTTTATTGTGTGATTGATGAACGATTGGACAGTGCGGAGATAAATATTGGTGATACAGAAACCGAACTGTTTCATCTTCGTGCAGCCCAGTCACTTATAAATGAACGAATTGAAGAATTAGAGAATGAATGATTT